>Ga0209992_10004571_pt1 | contig 10782 bp, 10 predicted proteins | sample 2SBtaG_2_FD_182564 | JGI IMG/M metagenome (GOLD analysis project Ga0209992, IMG submission 182564) | Deep subsurface microbial communities from Kolumbo volcano to uncover new lineages of life (NeLLi) - 2SBTROV12_ACTIVE470 metaG (SPAdes)... | ecosystem: Environmental > Aquatic > Marine >... | reverse complement strand
TAACCCATCTTCCTTTGGCTCCTTTTTCATTTCCAACCGGTCCTCCAAGTGATTTCATCCAAAATTTTGATGGAAGAATTTTCAATGCCTCATTATCTGGATCATTTTTCAATTTTTCCCAGTACTCTGAAACAAATTTCATTATCTGAGCAAGTTCATCTTTGTCAATCATGATATTTTTCTGATAAATTGTAATAATAAAATTACTATCAGTCGTGAATTTTTATTCTTGTTAATTTCTTTGTACTAAAACTGTCAACCTTGTTAACACTTGGTTGGTTATACAGATCTGTCAACTCTCAGACATGAGCAACTGTGAAGTTGAAATTATTGGAAAACCCGTAAAAGACATGTACGGTGCACCAATGGGCAAAATTTTAGGCACATCCACAGATGTCGATGGTTCTATACAGACAGTCGGTATCAACTGTGGCTCTGAAGGTCTGAAACAAATTGCTTTTGATCAACTAGTAGTTCAATCTGAAGTAGTAATTTTCATTCCAAAGTGGAGATTGGATTCACAACGTCTACTAAAACAAAAAGAACTTGTAATCCGACGTCTTAACGCATTGATGGAAATTGTCTCTGACAACGACAGTATGAAAACTGACGCAGAAATAATTCATGAAAAGTACAACACTAAATTAATGACACTCCAACGTACTGAATATGAAATTAGTTCTGAATTAGATAATAGAGTCGTCGAAATTGAAGAACAGGAAAAATCTGTCAAAGTTCTTTTGTTTGATGCAAAAGTTCAACTCAAAAGTAACGAAATTTCTCAGGAGACCTTCGACCATGTTCAAAGCGAAACAGACGAAATGCTTCAGCACATGAAACACGAGAAAGACGAGATTGTTAAAGTTAAATCCAGACTAGCAAATCTCTCACTCGAAGATATGATTCCATCGGTGTCACAATCTTCGGTGATGCCAGGAACATGTCAACCAGAAGTTCCTGAAACTAATGAATCTGAAACTCGTTTACCTGAACCACCGGGAACTGAAAATACTGAATTTTCCGGTAAAACACAAATGATGGTAATGCCCCCACAAACAGAATCTTCCACTGAACCTGAATCCGACTGGTTAAAAAGAATGAATTCTCAATAATTATAAAAATTCTTAAAACATTCACATTCCCAACAATCATTATTGAATTCTGAAATATTTGAAATTGGCTTAGGGAATAATGATTCATCAATTCGGGAATCTGCAAAAAAAGACTATGTTTCCTTTTGGAATGAATGTGCCAAATCTTTGACTTGGTTTGAACCGTGGAATAAGACATTACAGTGGAATCCTCCATTTGCAAGATGGTTTGTAGGTGGGAAAATCAATGCGTCGTATAATTCTCTTGATGTACATCAGAATTCAAAATCTGCTAAATCTGCAATTTTATGGGAAGGTGAAGATGGAACAGATAGAAACATTACATACCAGGAAATGTTTGTAGAAGTCCAAAAACTTGCTAATGTTTTAAAATCATTAGGTGTGAAAAAAGGAGATCGTATTACAATCTATCTTCCAATGATTCCTGAACTTCCAATTTCTATGCTGGCATGTGCACGAATTGGTGCTGTTCACACGGTTGTTTTTTCTGGATTTAGTGCTAAATCTCTCTCTGATAGAGTCGAAGATTCTCAATCAAAAATCATAATCACTGCAGATGGCGGATACAGGAAAGGAAAAATTATTAATCTCAAAGAAATTGTTGATGAATCTGCATCATCGGTTCAATTTGTAAAAAACGTCATTGTCTATCAAAGGACCGGTCAGAATATTCAGATGAATGAAAAAGATCTGTATTGGAATGATATTATGAAATCTGCTTCATCTGATTGTACGGCTGAAATTCTTGATAGCACCGATTCGTTATACATTTTGTATACTTCTGGAACTACTGGAAAGCCTAAAGGCGTTTTACATGGAATTGGTGGTTATCTTACTCATCTTTATTCTACATACAAATGGGCGTTTGATATCAAAGATTCTGATATTTATTTTTGTACGGCTGATATTGGATGGGTCACCGGACATAGCTATGTGGTTTATGGTCCTTTATTGCATGGTGCAACACAGGTAATGTATGAGGGTGCGCCTGATTATCCTGATTCATCCAGAATGTGGGAAATAATTCAAAAATATGGTGTAACAATTTTCTATACGACTCCAACAGCTCTTCGCATGTTGATGAAATTTGGTGATGACATTCCAAATTCATTTGATCTCTCAAGTTTACGTTTACTTGGAACTGTAGGTGAGCCAATTAATCCTCAAGTTTGGAAGTGGTATTTCGATGTAATTGGAAAAAATAACTGTCCAATTATTGATACATGGTGGCAAACTGAAACTGGTGGAATGTTAATCAGTCCATTGCCGGGAATAGAAACAATTCCATTAAAACCTGGTTCTGCAACATTACCAATTCCTGGATTAGAAATTGAAGTTGTTGATGAGTCTGGAAATGAAGTTAAACCTGAAACAAAAGGTTCATTGGTAATTAAAACACCATGGCCAGGAATGCTTCTCGGATTGTGGAAAGACAATCAAAAATACAAAGATGTGTATTGGTCAAAATTTGAATCGCTATATTATCCTGGGGATTATGCAATAAAAGACTCTGACGGTTATCTATGGCTTTTAGGACGTTCAGATGATGTACTAAAAGTTGCAGGGCATAGAATAGGAACTGCGGAATTAGAAAGTAGTATTGTATCTCATAGCGATGTTGCAGAATCTGCTGTATGCGGCATACCTGACGAGGTAAAAGGTGAATCAATCATTGCATTTGTTGTATTAAAAGAAAGTTCAAAATCTTCAGCTGATAAACTTCGTATCGAACTACGTGACACAATTAGAACACAGATTGGTCCTATTGCAACTCCAAGTCAATTTTACATTGTAAACAAATTACCAAAAACTAGAAGTGGAAAAATCATGAGACGATTACTAAAATCTATTGCAAATAATGAAAAAATTGGAGATGTTAGTACTCTTGAAGATGGTGCTGCAGTCAGTGAAATTCAGTCTGCATTTAATGAACTACAAAAAAATATAAAAAATCAACAAAATGACTAATAATCATCTAGTGTTGTCTCTTCTTCTTCGTCCAATGCGACATTAGTTTGAAATGCTGTCCAAACTGTTGCCACTGCTTCTGAAGTAACTTGAATTTGTTGTTCTTTACAGAATCTGATGAAATTTCTACATTCTCCATAAACATCAACGTCTTCTTCATAACTCATGAATTTTCAAAAAAGACTGTATAGTTAATCTTTTTCCTGATCTATTGATTCGGTTTCTTTACTCATTTCAGGAATAACTTCTCTTAGATTTTCTACCACACTCTTAATTTTTAGAACTGTAACTGATGCATCCATTTTTTCTTGATCATAGCTGTGGCAAAAATTATCGATTCTTTCTAACATTCCTTCTAGGCGCTTTATATTGAGAAGCAGATTATGTTTTGCATCTTCGTTATCCGTCATATTTTCCCCTAAATGTTATTCGATTTATAGTTAGAGATTGGCCGTTCAGCAAGTCCATCAACACGAGATGGAATTGTTTGGTATTCGATATATTCCCAAACTGACCAACTCCTCAGTATGACATACTCCGTTAATTAAAAGAACTGATCAGATATCTATCAAATATTTCGGTTAGTTTTTATTTTATTAAAATTAATTATTTTGGGGAGGATAATGCAATAGAATCCCAGTGTTTACAAACACACCAGTGTTTGTCCGGCTTCGATTATCCTTCTCATTGCTATCTTTACTCATGTAAACCATTTTTCTAGTGTTTGACTCTTTTTCTCCAAACTCTTCTTCAATCGATTTAACGAAGTTTCCACTCTATCTTTTGAAAAATCCCTTTCTTCGGAGAGATATTGAATAATTCCTTCATAATCTGTTTCTCCAAATTCTATCGTATCCACCTTTGCAACGTCTGGTTCCAAGAAAATTTTTCTTATCTGTTCAAATGGAATTTCTTGTAACTGTTCTTGGATTTGATGTATATCTTCTAATCTTTTATGTTGTTTGATCATCTTGATTGCTGTCTTTGGTCCTACTCGTTCAAATCCATCTGGGTTAAAATCCGTGCCAATCAAAATACCTGTATCTACTAATTCTTCTCGTGTTAATCCCATAAAATCTAAATTTTTCTGAAATTCAATAACCTCTGGAAGCACTTCGATGTAGGAATTCCTATTTGGTAGTTTTCTTCTACCACTATTTGTAAAATTTCTAACCAACCTTTTTGCTCCAAATAAAATTGAATCAAAATCCTGGCTTGCTGATGCATATGCTTGACCTGTTGTGGTGAGGTTAGCAGCTGTTGCCTCTCCTTCTGATGGCGCTTGTATGTGTGGAATTCCAAACAAATCAAGTAATTTCTTTGAGTCCTCCACCATTCCATCTCGCATAGATGTGGTTTGTTGTGCATATTTTCTTGCTTCTTCCATATTGCCTGATGAAATTGCTTTTTCATATTTCACAGTAGCTTCTTTTTTGATTTGTTTTCTTTTTTCAATTTCTGCAGACTTTAGTGAAGGTGGCTTTCCATCAAATACATAAACTGGTTTAATACCCATTGTAAGAAAATTGATATTTCTAAACAACAATCCTGTAATGTGACTTGTTACTCTTCCTTGAGAATCTGTCAGGTGCAGTCCCTCTGGACCTCTAATTATTGCTAAAAATTGATAGATTGCATTATACGCATCTATTGCCACAATTTTGTTTGTAAATGCTTCAAGCTGCGTCTTATCTCTCACAAGAAGCGGTTTTAGATCTAATCCCATACAATAATTGAATAACTGCTAGTTTTTTTGTTTACTGATTCGATTTTATACTAGAAATTCTTACTTTGCATGTCGGGATAGCCAAGCTTGGTCCAAGGCGGACGCCTCGAAATCTCAATACTGGATAGCGTCTGTGCATCGCACGCGGGGGTTCAAATCCCTCTCCCGGCGTTTCTTTTTTATGTTCTAATGAATATGTCCTAATATGGTTACTTCTGTAAAAAAAATCCTAGTTCCACTTGATAATTCTAAAAATTCCTTTAGGGGTTTGTCATCTGCAGTATATTTTGCCAAAATGTGTGGTGCAAAAGTAATTGGATTGCATGCAGTTTATGCACCTCCAAAAGGTGATTTTGATACTTCTGGTCGTTTTAAAAAAGATCACAAAAAACAAGTAAAATCTATGATGACAATTGCAGAAAAACAATGTGACAAGGAAGGTGTTCAATTTGAAGAAAAAATATTATATGGAAATCCTGGATACGAAATTACAAAATTTGCAAATTCTTCTAGGAATAAAATAGATATGGTTGTAATTGGTTCCAGAGGGCGAAGTTCTGCTAAAGAACTCTTCTTTGGTAGCACTTCTCAATTTGTGTTGCACAAAGCTAAGCCCTCTGTTCTAATCATTAAATAATCCATTAGTAAAAATAGAGAGGACAAAAAAGGTCCATCTCAATTTTTGCCAAAAAACGGCATTTCTTACTAATGGAATTCTATTACGTCAAAACCACTATTAAATATGATCCACAAATCATCTGTTTCTATTTTTCAGCCTTGATTGATTCTTTTTTCATCCACAATGTTTTATTTTTGTGATCAATCAATGATATTCCCAACCCTGCAATTTGTTCTCTAATTTTATCTGCCTCTTCGAATTGTTTTTCTACTCTGAATGTTTCTCTTTTGTTGATCAACTCAAAAATTGATTTTATTTCATCATCAGTAACTGTTTGAACTTTTATTCCCAACACTTCTAACATGTATTCTAAAACTGGTAATGCCTGTTCAGACATATCTTTTGTTATTTTTTCTTTTGCTGCAAAACTGTTTATCATCTTAATCATGTTAAAGAAAACTGTCAATCCTAACGGCGTGTTAAAATCATCGTTTAATGCATCATCAAATTTTGTCCTTGATTCTTGTAATAATGATGAAATATCTTCTGATTCTCTTTGTTGTTCTGCCAATCTTAATTCATAATAACAAGTTTCAATCTGACGTAATCTGATTAAATTTTCTTTCAATAGGTCTTCGGTATAGTCAATTGGTTTTGAATAATGTCCTGAAATACAGAATAATCTTGCAACATTTGGTCCCCAAGATTCTAATACATTATTGATTGATTTTACATTTCCAATTGATTTTGACATCTTTTCACCATTAATGGTAATCATGCCTGCATGCATCCAAATTTTTGCAAATTGTTCTTTAGTAAATGATTCTGATTGCGCAATTTCATTCTCATGATGAGGGAAAATTAAATCCCGCCCTCCTCCGTGTATTTCAAAATTTTTACCAAGATACTTGATGCTCATTGCAGAACATTCTATGTGCCATCCTGGCCTTCCCTTGCCCCATGGACTTTCCCAGTTAGGTATTCTATCTGAAAATTTCCATAAAGCAAAATCTAGAGGATTTTCTTTTGAATCATCAATTTCAATTCTTGAACCGCTCTCTAGATCTTCAGTTTTCTTTTTTGATAATTTTCCATATTCTGAAAATTTTGATACACGAAAGTATACGCCATTTTTCGCCTTATACGCAGTTCCATCATCAACTAGTTCCTGAATTAAATTTATCATATCTTCTATATGCTCAGTAGCTTTTGGATAATTTGATGCTCTTTTGATATTTAATCTGTCTGAATCTTCAAAATAGGTCTGAATGTATTTACTTGATAATCCCTTTGTTGATTCACCCTGTTCTTTTGCACGATTAATTATTTTATCATCTACATCTGTAAAATTTTGAATAAGCTCTACAGGAATATCATTTGCCTCAAGAAATCTCCTCAAAGTGTCAAAAACTACTATTGTTCTGGCATGTCCAATGTGGGACTGATCATATACTGTTACTCCACAAAGGTAAATTTTTACCTTATCTGAAAACTCTAATTCTTTTTTTTGATTTGTAAGCGTATCTGAAATCTTCATTTGTTAATAAGAGAAAGACGCATCATTTATCTTATTTGCGTAAAAATATGTTCCATTCACAGTGCTTTTGGATTGACTCGTTTATGATCACTTTTTTTATACATCTCAGAAATTTTCTTTATAATTTCTATATCAATTTGTGATTCTTTTGCTGTCTCTTCCGATGATAATTTCTTGTCTAGAATACAGTATAAAATGGTGTCAATCTGTTCGTATTCCAATCCGATTTCATACTCTGCTTCATGATTTAGCCACAAATGAGGACTACTTTTTTTTGTAATTATATTTTCATCAATTCCTAGATGTCTGGCCATTTCTCTGACCTGTGTTTTGTATAATGACACAATAGGCAATATGTCTGCAGCACCATCTCCGAATTTTGTAAAATAACCTATATTGAATTCACTTTTATCACTTGAACCTAATGCAACTAAATTTTTCAAATTTGCATAATAGTATAGAATATTCATCCTAATTCTTGCTCTCAGATTTCCTAAAGCTCTGTCATTTGGTTCTAATAGCATCTTGAATTCTTTGTGAATTGAATTAATATCGAGTAATTTGTAATCTAACCCTAATTCATCTACAATTTTTATTGCATCATTTGTTTCTGACTCTGGAGAAATTTTTGAGTCTGGCATTATCAACGCAAGAGTCTTTTCTTTAATTGCATTATGGCACAAATATGCAATTACTGCTGAGTCAATACCGCCGCTCAATCCAAAAATAACTCCTTTTGAATTACTATCTGAAATTTTTTGTTTTAATCCCTCTTGAATTCTATCTGCTATAATCTTGTAATCTTGATTGATAATTTCATGTAGAATATCTTGATTCACAGATTCTTTTTAAAATAATATCATAAAAAGTCTACCAGGTTATGCATCGACATAGATGCCATCATCTCTAACTTCTACTTCATACTTTTGTAATTTTACGCCTTTGAGATAATCCATTAACTCACCTGTTTTAATATTGTAATGCCAAAAATGTAGAGGGCATTCTACAATATCTCCTTCAATTTTTCCTTCTGGTGCAATTGAACCATCTTGGTGTTGACAAATTCCATCTAATGCATGAAATCCATCTTGATTGAAAACCGCAATTTTCTTTCCGTCCATATCAAATTCTTTACTTTTACCAATTTGAATTTCACCTTTCTCTGCAACTTTTGTCCATGTCATCTAATTGATTTTGAAATAATGTTCTTTATTTACTTATTCTTGTTACCAGCTTTCGGCATACTTCTTCTGTTCTTTTGTCAAAGTATCTATTTTGACATTCATTGCTTTTAATGCATCAACTGCAATCTGTCTATCGATTTCTTTAGGAACAATCATGGTCTTTTTACCCATCTTCTTATGATTCTTCAAGATATACAATAATGATAATATTTGATTTGAAAATGACTGTGCCATGACTTCTGGTGGATGTCCTTCTGCTGCAACAAGATTTGCCAATCTACCTTTGCCAATTAGATAGATTTTTCTTCCATTTCTTAAGATACATTCATCAAGTGATGGTCTTACTTCTCTAACTGATTTTGATTTTTCTAATAAGAATTTAGTATCTATTTCAACATCAAAATGTCCTACATTTCCAACTACTGACCCATCTTTCATCGAAAGAAGGTGTTCTTTTCTAATCACACTAGTCATTCCTGTAGTTGTAATGAAAATCTGTCCAATCTTTGCAGCTTGTGACATTGGCATTACATCAAATCCATCCATATGTGCTTCAAGTGCTTTCACTGGGTCAATTTCTGTAACAATTACTTTGCCGCCCATTCCTCTTGATCTTTCTGCAACTCCTCTTCCTACCCAACCGTAACCTACCACTACAATTTTCTTTGATGTAAATAATAATCCCATTGCTCTTAGATATCCGTCTATTGTACTTTGACCTGTACCATATCTATTATCAAACATATGTTTTGTATCTGCGTCATTAACAATCACAACTGGATATTTCAATTTACCTTGTTTCTCCATAGCTTGTACTCTTGTTACTCCTGCAGTTGTTTCTTCTGTGGAGCCAAGAATTTTTAATGATTTAAATTTTTTATCGAAATGTACTTTAACATTCATGTCTGCACCATCATCACAAATTAAACTTGGTTTGTGGTTTAGTACTTGATCAAGACACCAATCATATTCCTTGTTGTTCTGTCCATTCCATGCATAAATGTGAATTCCTTGAGTAGCAAGAAATGCTGCAATATGGTCCTGTGTAGTTAGTGGATTTCCGCCACAAACTGCAACATTTGCTCCTAATTCTTTGGCTCCCATCAACAAAACTGAGGTTTCTTTTGTAATGTGTAGGCAAAATGCAATTGTTACTCCTTTCAGAGGTTTTGATTTTTTTAACCGTGTTAAAGTATTATCTAAAATATCCATATGAGTACGAGCCCATTCGTATGAGATCTTTCCCTGCTTTGCTAGCTTTGGATTCTTCACTTTACTCATATTCTACAATCTTTCAAATCTCTTTAAAAACCATACCTTAATAGTTAAAAAAATCCAAACATGACAAATGAATAAAAAAGCAATAATCACTAGTGCACTTCCATATTCAAATGGAGAAATTCATCTTGGTCATGTTGCATCTACATACCTGCCTGCAGATGTTACAACTCGTTTCCTAAAACAAAATGGTGTTGAAGCATATTACATCTGTGCATCTGATGATTATGGAACTCCTATACTCATACAATCTGAAAAGCTAGGAAAAACCCCACAAGAATATGTTGAACATTGGAATAAACGTGATTATGAAGATTTTACTGCTTTTGATATTGCGTTTGATTTTTTCTATAAAACAAGTTCATCTGAAAACATATCGTTTGTACAAGATGTATTCAAAAAACTTGAAGAAAATGGTCATATATATGAAAAAGAAATCATACAGTTTTACTGTGAAAATGATAAAAAATTTCTACCAGATCGATTTGTAAAAGGAACTTGCCCCTATTGTAATGCCGAGGATCAATATTCTGATTTATGTGAAAAATGTGGTCGTGTACCTGAAGAAATTGATAATCCTCATTGTTCAATATGTGGTCAAACACCTGTTAAAAAATCAACAAAGCATTATTTCTTTAAACTAAAAAATTTCTCGGATTCATTATTGGATTATCTTACCAATGCACCATATCTCCAAAAAGATGTTAAGAAATATGTTGAAAATTGGATTAAAGAAGGATTAGTTGATTGGGACATCACACGAGATATTTCGTGGGGAGTACCTATTCCAATTGAAGGTTTGAAGGAAAAAGTATTCTATGGGTGGTTTGATAATCATCTCGCATACATTTCATCCACATTAAAATTTCTAAATGATAAAAATATTGATGGAAAAAATTTCTGGAATGAATCTGATATCTATCATTTTATTGGAAAAGATATTGTTTACCATCATTATTTGTTTTTACCTGCAATGAGATTGGGAATTGATAAAGAATTCAAATTACCTGATTACATTCCAACTCGTGGTCATCTAACTCTTGAAGGTAAAAAAATCTCAAAGAGCAGAAATTGGTACATTGGCCTAAAAGATTTTCTAGAAAAATTCCCTGCAGATTATTTACGTTTCTATCTAATTTCTATTAATCCGTATTCTCAAGATGATCTAAATTTTGATTGGGAACAATTTTCAACTAAAATTAATTCTGAATTAATTGGTAATTTGGGAAATTTAGTTAATCGTGCGCTTGGATTTACAAACAAAGCTTTTGATGGTACTGTGCCTGAACCTGAAAACTTTGATGAAAAAGATTCCGAATCAGAACAAAAAATAAAATCTCTCGCTGAAGATATTGGAA
>Ga0209992_10004569_pt1 | contig 10785 bp, 13 predicted proteins | sample 2SBtaG_2_FD_182564 | JGI IMG/M metagenome (GOLD analysis project Ga0209992, IMG submission 182564) | Deep subsurface microbial communities from Kolumbo volcano to uncover new lineages of life (NeLLi) - 2SBTROV12_ACTIVE470 metaG (SPAdes)... | ecosystem: Environmental > Aquatic > Marine >... | reverse complement strand
CATGTCATCCATTGCTAGAGACGTAGCTCTATTAACAAACATCATGTACTCTTCAATAGCACCTTGCTTATCAAACTCAGCTAAAATTGCATCAAACTCAGCTAAATCAGTTGCAGCGTTAACACCAGTTACACCTGTAGTTACATTACCTCTATCTTCGATAGCAGCAAATAAACCTTCAGTACCTACAACATCACCGTTAGAACCAATTTGAGCGTCAGCAGTGTTAGCAGCTCCAGCTCCACCACCACCAAAGTTGTGAGCAGAATCAGATCCAATTTCACTTTCTAACATTGACATTTCAATGTAATCAGCAAAACGAGCTCTAGTATCAGCTTCAGCTTTTAAGTACCATAAGTAACCACCTTGACCAGTTTCAGTAGATACCTCAACCCAACCAATTCTAGAAGAATCAGATCCTGAAACTTCATAAAAGTCTTTCATTATAATTGGCTTGTTAGTAAAAGTCTGGAACTTAGGCTCATTAGCTGTGTGTCTTTCTTCAGTTGTAGAAGCAGCAGAACCAGTATAGTAACCAGTACCTTTTCCGTACTCAGAACCATAAACTAATAATGTTGTAGCATCTGCAGTTGTAAGCGAAGCTATATCACCAGCGTTATAAGTAGCAACTGTAAGATCAGCGCCAGAAATAGACTTAACTATAGCTTTAAAAACACCGTTAGTATTAGCTATAATAACAGTATCGTTAACTCTAACAGCATGAGTAGTTGTAATTGCGTTACCATCAATATCTTTAGTAACTGAAAATACGTTTGTCCCTGACATATTACCAGTATATGATATATGTAATCTTGATTGCTCAGACCATACGACTTGATCAGACGTCATAGCCTCTTCTGCACCAACTTGTGATAGGAAACCAGAAATTGTACGAGGTCCAAAAACCTCAGCTTCTTTCTCCATTAAGTCCGGCAGGTATTGTTGTCCCCACGAATTCGCGGTTCCTGTAAAATCTAGGTAATTTGTAGCGAAAGTCTGCTTTTGAGTAGCAGGTACGCTGTTTAAATTACCACCTCCTGTAATTGCCATAATTTTTTAATTTTAAATTGTTATTTATTGTTTTTAATTTTAAACTTAAAATCAGAAGAATTATCACCTAGTACTTTTACTTTAAGTCCACCAGCTTCAATAGTACCGTGACTTTGTCTTGGACTCATGCTGATGTTTTTAGATTTAGCAATACTTTGTTTTGTAGCATCCGCCTTACCCTGTTCGTAAAAGTGTTTTGCAATAGCATCAGCATTCATTGCTGTATATAAAGATTTATGATAGCCCTCTGCGTCTGTTAAACCAGCATTTTTATCTAAAAACTTTTTAGTAAAATTGTTGATATCGCTTTGGGTTTCTTTAACCTCGTTTACATTAGAAATGTTAAATCTAAACTTTTTATCTCCAACATTGTATTTAAAACCTTTAAAATTTTGGTTAAAAACACTGTTTGTTTTTTGAGTAAAAACTTCAGAGTTTTTTTGTGCTATTTTTTGAGTTTCTTCTGACTCTTTGTTGTATCTATTAAAGAAATCCATAGCTTTTTTTTGTTCGGAAGTCAACTTGCTTCCAGCTTTAATCTCTTCATAGTATTTAGACTTTTGCCCGTCTAAGTAGGTCCTAGCGCTGGCAACTTGCTCTTTTAACGCTAGTTTTTTTCTTTTAACCTCTACCTCTTCATCTTCATCTTCGTTGTAAGAAAAAGAATCTTCTAGTAAAAAGTTTACTTCATCTATAGATAAATGAGGTTTTGTTTTTCTGTAATACTCGTATAATATATCGTCATCACTTAATTTTTCGTAGTCTTTATTAAGGCTAACGTAATCACTTATATCTCCACCTGTTTCTTCCATGAAATCTACAAGCTTTTGTATATTTTCTGGCAGTGGCTTACCTGTTTGTTTAGATTCTACTATAGCTTCTTCTACTTTTTCAACTTCTTCTTTTATAGAATCTTCAGTTATTTCTTCTAAAGTTGGAGTTTCTTGTGTTTCACTTTCCGGTTGTACTTCTTCTTGTTTTTGTACGGGCTCGGCATTTTCAGTGAGTTCAACCACTCCTGTGTCGTTAGTTGTATTTTCTTTAGTTTCATTTTCTATTGGTTTACTTAAATCAACAACGTAATCGCCGTCTTCATTAACGTTTGGTTTTTTTATTTCTTCAACTTGCTCAGTTGTTTGTTGTGTAGTTTCTTCAACTACGTTTTCTTTGTTTTCTTCCATAATATAATATAATAATAATTAATAAATTTAAGCGCCTAAGTTAAATCCTCCGCTAATTATATCATTACCTGAAGATTCAAAGTTTTTAGGTGGCTTGTTAGTTTTTCTTTGCTCAATCATTTCTGATTGTTGTGTAGCTTGTATTTTTGTTCTCTTGTCTTTACGATCTTCTTTTTCTTGTTCTCTACTAGCTAAGCCTTGTACGTCCATTTGTCTCAACTGCATGTTATACTGAAACTCTTGAGCCATTAATTCTTTTTTCATCATCATTTCTTGTTGCATTTTTTGAGCTTCAATTTGAGCTCTCATTTGCTCTAATTGAGTTTCATTTTGCATAACTATCTGATTTTTTTGCAGTTCTATTTGGGCCGCTTGTTGTGCTGATTGAGTATTAGATTGTGTTTGGGCTTGTATATTTTGTTGTTGTAATTGTCTATCAGCTTCTTCTTTCTTTTTTCTTCTAATTTTTAAAAGCTGATTTGCTAATTTTACATTTTTAATTTCTCTCAAATCAATAGCATCTTCTACATTTATATTCTTTTGTTGTAATGCCATTTGTATGTTGTTTTCTAACATCATTTTTTCTTCTTCATCTGGTGCTAATTCTAAAAATATACCAAAATCATATAAATGAAGTTCAGTCATTTCACCAAGAGTAGCTACGTTATGAGAACCTATAGCTTGAATAAAAGCATCTGCCGTTGGAGAATACTCTAGTATATCAGATATTCTTAACGATAAAGACTCTGCTGTTTCAGTGGTTAAGTATAAGCCTGCTTGTAGTATATGTCTTGTAGCTGTATTTGAGTTTGCAGCTGCTAATTTTTGAACTCCAACTAAAGCATTTTTATCTGGCATACTACCGTCTCTAGCTTCGTTAAGACCAGTTGTATCTCTAATCATTTGTAAATAATAATTATAAGTTGCTATTAAACTTTGCAACTTAGCACCACCATTACTTGATTGTATTTCTTGTATTGGTACTTTACCAGGGTTCATATCACCTTCACTAGTAAATGATCTACCTATAACAGATCCAGTTTGAAAAAACATATTTAAAGCTTCTTGTGGATTGTAGTTAGTTCCATTACCTAAATCTATTTCAGCTAAACCGTCAGCATCTAGGTAAACACCATCTGGAACTATACGAGACATTACTTGTTGTAGTTTTAAATGTGTCAACTGTATCATATCAGCAAAACCAGTTATACGTTTTACTAGGCTTTCTATTTTACCGTCATACATACGAGGTGCAACTATAGAATAATTCATTTTAACTTTAGTATAATCGCTTTTTGGCCTCATCATATTTTTAGCCATCTCCCACTTTAATAATTTGTCAGTACCTAAAATTAAAGCGCCTTCGTATAAAGTTTCTATAGATCTTAATAATTTATTGTATGTACCTTCTTTATTTTCAGGTGGATTAAAACTATCGTCTTTAGGTATTACTTTTTCAGCACCACTACCAGTTTCTTTTATTTTATACACTTCGTTCATATATGTTTTATAATTAAAATATAAAACCTGTATAGTGTTGTTGTCTTCTTTTTTAGCAGAATACCTAGTGTTGTAGTTATTTCTATTGTAACTTTTGTTTTTCATTATATCTTCTAGATCTTCCTCTGTTAAATGAGGAAACTGTTTAGATAATTCGTTAACTGGTATAGATTTAACTTCACCAACATAATATATATCATCAAAATAAGGAGAGTCAGTATAAGAATAAACTAAATCTGCAGGATCTACATATTTAATTAAAGCGCCTTCTGAAGTTGTAAATTCAGTTTTAACAGCGCCAATACCAAGTACAGTTAAATCTTGATAAAATCTTTTTTTAATCAACTCGTATTTGTTACCTTCAAATAAAACTCTTAATGCTTGTTCTTGTGCTAACTCTACAGCTTGCTTGTAATCTAACTGCATATGTATACCAAGTTCTTCGTCTGTTTCAGGTAATTCTTGCATTTGACTTTGTTTTAAATCTATATTAAGACTAGATTTAACGTCATTATCAAAAGCTTGCATTCTCATATCTGCTAGTATGTTTTCCATATAATTAGTCCTTTGATCAACACCATTAGGTGATTGAGAAAAAGCTTTTATATCGTACAACCTTTCAGCTATACCATTAACAACTATGTCTACAAACTTAGGTATTATAGGTACGGGTGTCCAATCTAAATTTAAATAGGACAAATCACCGTTTATAGATAACTCATCCTTATATTTTTGTATCGACTGCTCACCTCTAGCGTATAGTCTCAGATTGTGAAAATTGTTTATATTAGTTCTATATTTATTAATATTTCTATCTTCATTAAACCACTCTGTCTCTATAGCTTTAGCTACTTTTAAACCATAGTCATAACTAAGCTTTTCAGCATCGCTTACAGTTTGACTTGGAAAATAACTTTTATAACCAGAATATGCCATATTTATTTTATTATTTGTGAATTATTTCCTGTGTTATTATATCTGGAAATACTTATGTTTAATTTTGGTTTTTCAACCTTTGCGTTTGGCCTGTACAAATGCCTGTTGTTAGCCATAATAGCTAAACCACTACTTATAGAGGCATCAAACTTTGTTCTTTTATTTATATCAAATTTAGCCCAATCATTTAGTAATTCGTTAAAATACAAATTACCAAAACTACCATCTTGTTGCACGCCTACATGATCTTGTATATACATCTCAATTGCAGCGGCATGGGCTTGCTTTATATCTTCGCTTGAGTTTGGTATACCACCAACCTCTTTCTCTGCCACAGATAATTTGTTCCACAATTTATCCGGCCTGTTCATACTAAACCCTCTATAACCTCTACGTCTTAAATAATATAAAAGCCTTGGTTTATTGTTCTCCGCTAGCAAAGGCATGCTATAAAAAACTAATGCCATCAACACATCTTCAAAAAATATTTCAGCCGTAGGTGGTCTTGACAAGTATTCTAAAAAAAAGCTATTCGCAGGAGCGTCCTCCATACTAAACCTGGTTAAGCCGTGTAATGCTCCTTTAGATCCTTTTCCATCTACGGTTCCTGATATATCATAAGAGTCGCAACCAAACGCTCCCATGTGTTCATTACCAGGATATTTTATACCATTTTTTAAAACCACTCTATTTTGTAACTGTTGAGGTGGAACCCAGCTAACTTTAAACCTACCTTTTGGATCTGGATAAAATATAACTTGCGTATCTTTTATACCGTTAACCCATTGAAAGTTACCGGTTGTAACGCCTAATGTCCTATACATTTCCTCATTGTAGTCTATTTGCTCGTATATTTTTACTAAATTAAATATACTATTTTTTGTTTCATCTCTAAACGCGTGTTCTTCAGTTCTCGGAAACTGTCTATAAAACTCGTTTAAAGCATCTTGATCACCTTTTAATCCTTCAGCTTCGTTTTGCCAATGATCAATTACACCTACATCTATTAGTTCACCATCTGGGGCAAACACGTTGATGTCAGGAGTAGTGAATACTGGAACTCCATGCTCGTCAATAAATCCTTCGTAGTTCCATTCCATTGGGATAAACAAAGAATATAAACCAGATTTTGTTTGACCATTTCTATTTCTTTTAGTGACATCTGATGCATTGTATAATTTTTTAAAGTTATCACCCCCTTTATCTAAAGAGTTTGAGGTACTACCCATCATGCACTTACCAACTATTCTACTACCTAGTCTTAAACAAGTTTTTGTAACTCTCCAATTGTTTAATATATTATCAGGCCTTTCCCATTTACCGCTCTCATCGTGTACTAGTAGATTTAGTTTTTCACCATCATAACTGTTGTCACCAGTATTTTTCCAGTCAATAGTAGTATCAAGTCCAACCAAGTCTTCTTGCTTTTCGTTCGCAACAATTTTTTTACGCGTAAACTTACTTGCAGGTACACGATAAGCAAGTTCAGATTTAGGCCTATCCATACCGTCTTGTATAGGTTTAAAAAAGAAAGGGTAGTTAACCGATATTGGAACAACCTTGTCTGTAAACATTTTTTTAGCATCAGCACCTGTTTTTGATAATATACCATATCTACTATCACTTGATATTGTAGCTAAATTAACTGTTTCTGCTGAAGACATGAAAGAAAAACCACTACGTCTGTTTTTAAGATAACACATACCGTAACATCTTTTGTCTGCTTTACAGGCTTCCCAGAATATAAAAAACAATCTATTTGCTTCTCTAAAATCAGGTGCACCTACATCTATTTTACTCCATTGTAAATACATATAATGTGCTCCTGTTATGTATGTTGGTTTACTATTGTTTACAAACCAAAATCCTTCTTCTCTTCTTTTAAATTCTTCATCTATATAGTCGTACCACTTTTCTTTTTGATTTTCAGGATATGATCTCCAGTCAAATATGTTTTTAAGTGTTGATAATTCTTTAGGATATTCTAGTCTTTGCCACTTATTTATTTTGCTTCTGTGCACGTGCACTGGCAACATTGGCAAAGCAATGCGCAAGTCTTGAATCTCAAGTATTTCGCCAATTTTTCCAGTTTTAGAGATAACCACGATATCATGTTCTTTATTGTATCCATATTTCCATTTTTTAGATTTGTTAAGCCGACTAATAGTCGTGCGTTTAATAGGTTCTATTGTTTTAACTAAACTTTGCTCGTACATTACTTAGATCTTCCTTCTGCGAATCCTTTAAAAGTTTTTTTCTTTGCCTCTTCAGGTGTTTTACCCTCAAGCAAGTTTTCTTCTTCTTGGATTCTGTTAAGTATTTCAAATGCGTCAAATATAGCTAGTTTTTTAGTAGCCGCTGCGTTTTTTAATCTATCAGCCGATACATCATCTTCAGTATTAGTTATAATTTTTTCTTCAGCTACTTTAATAAGCTCGTTAACTGCTTTTCGCCCAGCTAGGATTATATTCTTCTTCGTCTCCTTGATATTCATATTTAATTGTAATAAATTTAGATAAAACTCTATATAGTCTTTCACCATCAACTATAAATTCATACTCACTATTTGGTGTAAAACCAATTAAGTCACCAACCTTAACGCAGCCATCAGAATATTTAACTACACCTTGTAGTGGTTTTTCTAATTCAACACTAAGATTATCTGTAGATTTTAATGGTTTTACAAAACAATAACCTTTTGGAGTTATCCAGTTTTTGTTTCTTTTATATAAAAATATTTGGTCATAGTTTACAAAGTAGGTACTTTCGTTAAAGTAACTTCTACTGTTTTTTTCTACACCGTGTTGGTTGTGCCATCTTCGAAAAACATTGTGATGTAATACAACTGTATCTCCTGCTTGTATATCTGTGTGTCCCGCTATTGGTGTTGATATAACAGTTGCTTCTCTGTTAATATATTGATGATTGAAAATTTCAGTGTTAAGTATTAACTCTGAATCACCAACTTTTTTAGTATTGTTATACCTACTACCTTTTGGCGTTACAACAAAGTTGTGAACGCTTTTCATTAGTATTCTAGATTATACTCTACAGATACAGCCATGTTTTTATTAAAGTCTTTCCAGGGTAAAACGTCTTTTCGTTTTTTAATATAAATAGAATACTTATCATCTTCTTCTATAATATCACAAATAGTATGACCACCATACACTTCTTGGCCAACAGCGTAGTGCATAGCGTCATTCTTATAGTCTTTACCTATACTAATCTTTCTTATCAGCTTCGCCATTGTCAGGGTAATTTATAGTACCATCTTGTATGTTAATATCAAAAGTTCCATATTCTTTTTCAAACTCAGCTTGTAAAAGGGTTAATTCATCTCTTAAACCAGCGATACCGTGTAACATCTCATGCTTTTGTAATTCTATAGAACCTATTTGTAACTGAGATTTATTTATTTTATTTACAGTATCTTGAACTTTCTGAAGTTGTTCAGTTGTAATTTTTTCTACTTTTGGTTTTAAGTCTACGACTTTTTCTTTTTTTGCCATTTTATTTAATTTAAGTTAATTTAATTTGTTTTTAATCTTCTGATGATAACATTAGTTGTATAGGTGTAACGTTATATATTATATCACTATCTGCTATAGCATCAACATTTGCTTTTGTTAATGTTATTTGAGTATCCGAATCAACAGTTTTAATAGTACCAAGAACAGCATCATCTACAGCATGTATAATATCACCAGGCGCAAATACGGGCGTTGCAACTTTTGTATCTAATGTTATTACTGTTTGCGTTCCAGCCGCAAAACCTGTTTCGTTTACTCTCACTGTAGTTCTAAAATCAAAGTCTCCTTTTGCTATAGCGGCAACATATAAATCCCCGCTAACAGGTATACATATACTTGATTTAGAAGCCATAGTTAAATATATAAGATCGGTGTCGTTCATATCACCAGCAACTATTGGTACATAACCTACTAAATTGTTAAACCAACCTGGTGTATCTGTTATAGCTCCTGTTGTTCCTAAAGTTGAAGGTGCTACATCAATACTAGTATTAACCCCATCGTTTGGAGTTGGAATATGACTTGTAGCAAAAAGCAGGTCCATACCAGCTAAAGTAGCGGCTGCTTGATCGGCACCATCAGTTCCTCTTATTATAGCTTGTATTCCCGTTATTGCGCCACCTTTAAAACCTTCTACTTTATGCCAATCAAAAAGTATTTCTGTATCTGCATAAGCAGCTGCTTGTATGCTTGCTGGCATTATTGGTGCCACTCTTGTAAAATGTCTCATAATTTTATTTTTTTACTTTTTCAAATGATCGACCACCAAAATAAGCACCGATCACTGTTATTAATACTAATTGTAATAAATCTACCCATGTATCTTTAACATCAAATTTTATAGCACCCGCATCTATAAATATTAATAACATTGTACATACTATTAAAAATATTAAAACCATAGGTCTAACATTTTTACTAAGCCATGAGTCTGACTTTAAATCTGCTTGCCAACGACTAGTGATGTTTTTTTCCATCTCTATTTCGTATTGAGCAATTAATTCTTTTACTTTTTGTTCTGCAGCTAATTTTTCTTCGTCAGAAGTGTGTAAACCATCTATAACACCACCTACGCTTTTAACTAGGTCAGCTGCACCACCTGTAAATAATTTGTCTAACATATTTTTTTATTTTAATATCCTCCTCCGCTACCGCTTCCGCCACCACCGGTAGTTGTTGCACTAGGCCCACCCATTATTGGTGGAGATTGTGGAGGCGCTGGAGGTGCTGAAAAATTAACACCAGTAATAGCGTTGTTATGATCTGTACCTCCCATATACCCTGTAACCCCTTGATATTGGTGAGTGTGGTAACCTGTTAAACCAACACTAGTAGCCCAGTCTAAAGCTTCTTGTATTGTGCTAAACAAAGGCACACCTGATATATTTGTTAATAATCCCATATTTATTTTTTTGCAAACTTTTCTAATCCACTTATACCGAAGCAACCAATTACTACAAATACAAACGAATCGTATATAAATTCATTAATTACTAGATCTTTACCAAAATAACCTGTAATTAAGTCTACTATCATAATCACACACATTACTGCAAATGCAATAAATCCTACAATAGATTTTTCATTCCAATCGTTATTATCTTTAAACACTTCCATGATCATTACCATTGTTTGCCTCTTCTTCCCATGGAAAACCTTCGTAACCTGCTTCTCTCCACTTACCATAAACTAATATCATATCTTTTCCATTTATAGTTTCTCTTGGAAAAACCTCACCGTTATAAGTAATACTATTATCATCATAAGCTAGTTTACCTAACTTCATATCTGTAGAGTGCCTCATTTCATGATTAACAACTTGTCTTTCTTCTGCACTACCAGGCTCTATTTTATTGCTAATAAATATACTACCATCCATATTTGCTTCACCCATTATACCTTCTGCTAATGGTTTTCTAATAACAGGAGTACCAGGCACAGAAACACTAGGATCTCCGCTTTCTTGATGAAAGCTTAATCCTTTAGTTATTGTTCCTCCAACCATTCTTGGTTGCCTTGCTTTACCTAGTTTAAAACTCATATTTATAATTTTTCAACATATAGACCCGTGTCATCTTTCTTAACTTTAGAATAATCTTGAACACTTAGTTGTGGATAATCTTTAGGATCACTACCTTTTCTTTTAAACTTTGACTCAAGATCATCTTCGCTTATAAAATCACCAACTTTATATTTGTCAGAAACCCTTATTCTACCTGCTCTAGGTCCTTCACCTGTTTTTTTAGTTAAGTCAGCTTTTATTGGTGAGTTACCAAATCCACTAAAACCTTTCATTTTAAAACCACTTTGTTTTTTCATCTTGTATTATCTTTAATCATATCGTCTATAGCTTTATTATAAACTTTATCTGTATATGATTTGTTATTAAAAAATACACTACGTTCAGACGTTGGTAGGTCTTCTTCACCTAGTAGTATTCTGTATATTCTACTTATCATTTGTGAACATTTAAAAGAAGTTTTAAATACCGAATACATTATAGTAGTTCTATTACGATGTCTCCAAGTATCTATCCAACCATCTCTTCTTAATCTGTCCCATCTTGCTTTATCCCATGAGTATGT
>Ga0209992_10004565_pt1 | contig 10795 bp, 20 predicted proteins | sample 2SBtaG_2_FD_182564 | JGI IMG/M metagenome (GOLD analysis project Ga0209992, IMG submission 182564) | Deep subsurface microbial communities from Kolumbo volcano to uncover new lineages of life (NeLLi) - 2SBTROV12_ACTIVE470 metaG (SPAdes)... | ecosystem: Environmental > Aquatic > Marine >... | reverse complement strand
CACCATTACAAAAATCACTATCATTTAATTTGCCAATTTTAGGTTCAGTTGGTCTTATTGACGTTATTAATTACATGACACATGCAGGTGGTCTTAAAGTATCGAAAAAAGGCATAGCAGCTGTAGGTGCTTCTAAATTCGTTCAAGGTGTTTTACCATCTATTGGACCAATTCAATTACCTACATCAACTAGTGCAACAAGTTCTATTGGTTCTAACCCAAGTAGTGGAGCTCCGATTTAAAATGGGATTAATCGTAGCTAGTGTTCGTAACCAACGTAGCATGACAGCTAACGCTACAACTTTACAAGATGATATTAAATTCAGTTTTACAGCTAACGCATTTCATCTAAATGTATTCTGTCTAAAACTAACAACTGGTGCAGCTACTTTACAACAATTAGTAGACAAAGTGGACCAATTTAGAATAGCAACAGTTCGTGGTCAACCAGAGAGTACCGTAGATGGTGACGATTTATTTGACTTTTTACCAAACATTGGTATTCAAAGATTCATTTCAGCAACATCAACAACTGACAATGATCCAATGGGATTTGGTTTAACATATCCATGTTCACCATTTCCAAATGATCCAACTAAAAATTATGGACTAGCACCAAATGATGGTATTCAAACAGAATTAGATGGTGCAGCTGACGTAGCTGGTGATTATGATAATTACACTTACGATTTAACAGTAGAAGGTTTAACAGCTGACATAAAACCAAGTCCTCAAGGATTTTTGAAATTTACTAGAGACGCATATACATCTGGTGCAGTAGGTGAAGAACGTTTCACAAATGTTGGACCAGCTCGTAGATTGTTAGGTACTTTCAATTTCCAAACAACAAGCTTTGAAGATTTAGCAGCTGCAGCAGCAGTTAACACAACTGGTATTCGTGAACAAGCTGTAACATATTCTGACGCAATTAGAATTGGACCATACAAACCATTTAGATCATGGGGTATGGATAAAGCATTTGTTACTACAACAAGTCCTTCAATGTTCTTAGATGACGGTCACTTCTTTAGCGATTACGGTATTCACAATGCAACTTCTGAATTAGGTCTTAACACAGCTGGTGCAACTGTTAAAATTAGAACAACAGCTGGTGTCGCAGAGGCTACACGAGTTTATCCTATCAGTTTAGTGTGAGGTAAACTCACATGAGTTTAGAAAACACAATCGGTTCAATCATTTCTAACAAAGTTAGTCAAAATGGTGCTAATGAAAATTTGGTTCAGGCATTAGCTAATCTAAATAATTCAGTTGAAAACGCAGCTAAAATTTCTGAAATTCCATTCGTATTTTTACGAACAAATGGTGAACGAATAGCTGTAGCTGGTACAGCTGGTGACTTAATTGTAGTTGGACCATCATGCCCAGCTGGATTTATGGGAACAATTCAAGACTTTAACGTAACATTCGGTACAGCTGGTGGTACAGTTGAATTAGTTATCGTAGATTCAAATAATCAAGTTATCAACTTTTTAGTTAAAGCCATAACAGCTAACCAAAATGGTTCAGGTGCTACGGTTCTTCAAGATGGTCAAAGACTAGCTGTTAGATTGAATACAGCTGGTGCAGGGATAATTGGTGTATTTTGTTCTGGTAAAATCAAAAGAACAAATACAATTATTCCAACTGTTGGTGAAGCTGCTAGTGAGAGAGTGAGCTTCTAATGAGTTATGATCTAAATGCTAATTTTAGAAAAGCATTAGGTGAATCAAATTTTTCTAGGATTTACAAGTCACCTACAATTACAACTGGTGGGGCTACTAGTGGGATTAAATCTTTTCAAGAATCTAATTTTGTAGGTTTTACTGGTGTTGGTACAGATACAATGAAACAATTTTCAATAGGTGACAATGTAGCTGCAGATTATACAAGTGGTACAAAATTCATAGATGAACGTGAAGCCAAAGCTATTGGTGCTATTAGTGATACAGGAAAATCTAACATTTCTGGTAAAGGCGTGTTTACAGCATTTTCAGATTTGTTTAGACAAACTACTGATCAAAACTTAATGACATTAGGTGACAAACTTACAGAAGCTAAAGATGAACGTGACAGAATTGAAGGTTCAACAGCTGGTGCTTTTGCAGGGTTAACAGAATTTATTCAAGATGTTCAATCGCAATTAGGTGATGTTGATAAAAGACTTAGTAAACAATTAACGCAAGCTGGTGCAGATATTACAGAAGTAGGTGCAAAATCTAATGGTGATGGTAAACCATTTTGGGATAATTTAGCTAGTGCATTAGGTATAGGCGTACCAGTTTTAGCCATTGGTGGAATAGCAGCTTTGCTATTACTTAGGAGATAAAAAAATGCCCGAAGGTGATCCATCAGGTTATGTTGATAACTTGAAAAACAAAACAGTAAATTTTCCAGTATTAGGTACAGTATCAATTCTTACAGCTGGAATTGTAATTGTAGTGGGATTTTATGTTTTTACTAAAACCAATTTATTTAAAAAATCAAGTCCAAAGAGAGCTAACATTTCTTACGAGTATTAGCGATGAAAAAAATCCTGGGACCATACTCAAAATTCATGCCTGATATGGGTGGTGGTGGGGGTGGAATTGAGATTGATAGCTCTGAACCATCAACAAAAACAGCTGGTATGATTTGGGTAGATACAGATTCGAATAAAACTTTCAGAAGAAATGATGGTAATACAGCATGGATTAATCTTCAATATGTCGATGATGGAATAGTTTTAGATCAATCTACTACATGGTCAGAATTTACACAACCTAGTGCAGTAACAAGTGTATCATCTACAGCTGCAGATTATTGGCATGAAGTTCAAACTGGTACAACATCAATATCCATAACTGGATCTGGTTATTCAGTTTCTACAGCTGGTAGAGCAAAAGCTATGAGATTCAAATCTGGTGAACCAAGTTTAGGTGTTACTTTCATAGCAATTAGAGTATGGACCAAAACTACTTCTGGTGCAAATGATTTTTATTTTTACTATTGTAAGGGAGCTGGTAATACTGGTGGTACTGGTAAAACGTATTACGGTCATACTGGTATGTCACCAACTCCAAACAGTAGTTTTCAATTATCTACAAGTAATGATCATGCAGCTGTAACAATAGAAGAAGATGATTTGTTTCAACTAGGTGTAGAATCTGCAAGTCATACAAACACTACAAAAGGTACTACAAGTTCAGTAGATGGTTCTGACTTATCTGTATGGAATAAAAATTATGGTCAATGTGGGGGTACTCAAGTAGGTTCATACACAAATGGACAATTATACTTAGAGGTAAAACAATCTTTTGCTAGTTCTAATCTAACTACAGCTAGTCAAACTTTGTTTTGGAAGAGTAATGCAGAAACTAACCCAAATTGCGTTTTAGATTTGGGTTCTGCTAAAGATATTGGACAAGTCGCACTTTATTGGGATTCAGCTTCAACAGAAACACAAATTCTAGTTCAAACATCTACTAACGGTTCAGATTGGACAACTGTTAGGACCATTAATGCAACGCAGTTAACTGACGATACTACAAATTACATTAGGTTCAATTTGATTAATGGTAGATACGTTAGAATTTATGGTAATAGTGGGGATAGTAAAGTTTTAGCCATTAGAGCTGATATGCGTATAAATCCATCTTTAGGTGATCATGAACATATTGATATTTCAACTTCTGACACTACTTTACCATTAGATGGTACATAATCAATAGTGCTAAATCAATCTAAATCCTGGATGATCGATAGCGTAGTGTCACTAAACTTCATGTAAGTGAATTTGTGCGTAGCTTAACATTACAGGCATGATCAAATTGGCCCCTTTTCACTTTTCTCAATGATCGCAAATAGGCTAATTTCACCTATTTTGATTTTTTTCAATCTAGTGTCTAACTTTTTGTCGGTGAGCATAACTTTTTGTCGGTGAGCATAACTTTTTGTCGGTGAGCATAACTTTTTGTCGGTGAGCATAACTTATTGTCGTGGTATGATAACCATTGAAATTTTTGGTGTAGTAAATTTTTGTTTTGGTCCAAAAAATACAATCATAGATGGGAATGGTGCAGAATTTTTTGCACCTACAAATTTTATTCTACTAACTATGAAACGAATTTCAGTAGCATTTTCATACATTTTGTAAAACCATTTAGTATCAGTTCTTGAGGGAATTAAGAAAACTGAATAGTGTTTTTTCTTTTGTTCAATAATTCCTTTTTCAATCCACTTTGGCAATTCTGAACCATATGGTGGATTTACAAAATTCATATCTGACCATTCAATTTCTAAGCCATTCCATAATTGAATATTAAATTTCCATGTTGGACAAGGATCGAAAGTAAATTCAAATTCATCATCTAAATAATTAAAAACATACTCTGGTGTTTTCCAAGTATGATTATTAGATGAGTGAACAGCTTTATTGTATAATTTTTTGTTGTGCATGATCTTGTTCAATTCCTTCTAAAGCCAAAAGAGCTGCCCACAATTTAGGATCTGATTTTTTCATATTTTCAAAACTTTCAACAATGTTATTTTTATCAAGTTTTTCTTTTAGATAATCTGCAAATTCTGTATTCACTACTTTTTTCTTATTCAGCATTACATAATATCCAACTTTGTATAATTTCCTAATACATTCAGATTTGTTTGGAAATTCTCTATTCTGCACCATATTATCAATTTGATCTAAATCGTCTAAATCCATTTTTACCGATACAGTAATTCGTTTTTGAATCAAAGATATTTCCAACCATTCTTTTTAGACTGTTTTTTTCCATTAGAATAAATTGCACCTAAAACTTTGGCTTTTTTCTTCAAGTGATTAATCAGTTTTTGTTTAGATTCAAATTCGTAAATTTTATCATCAAAGTTTACTACTTTATCAGAAATTAATTTAATGAAGGGATATTGTCTAGTAGCCATTTTCTTTATCCCATTTTTTTAAATGTTGAATTTCAAGCATAATTCCACCAGTCCAAAATACATTAGGTGTCCAAGAATCAATATCGTCTTTATGAACAACTCGTTTAGTATTGATATTGGTCTTAGTGCCTTTTGCAGGGTTTTTGTTTAATCCCAAATAAGACCACCATTCTTTTCAATTTCCTGCACCCTTTTCCAGTTCATTTTGTAAAAGGGACCATTCTTTGTTTTCAAATAAGATTCTCTAACTTCATTAGTTTGATCAAAAATTCCAAATTTTACCATTTCAGAAAATCTAGCTGCAAATGGACCATTATTCATTATATCCCTAGTAGAGGGATATTCAAAGAACCATCTCTGAAAATCTGCTTTTCTAAACCAACTTTCATTCATTGATTTTTCAGGGTTATCCTTTGACTGAAATAAGTAAAACCAGTTTATGATATGTTCGTGATTTTCATTGAGAGTTTGAATATTTTTTCCGTATGCAGCTCCACCACTTGATACTTTTCTTACCTTGAGAATTTCACCTTTTGAATAATCACGATCTAGGGTAATTGCACCATCTACAATATCATAAACTAGTTCACTCAAGGGTACTCGCACAATTTGTACGGATTTGTAATTAATAAAACCTAGTTTACCGATCAGTTAACCGTCATACGCTTATTTCCACTCTGGAAAAATTCTTGTAATAATAATAATCGTCATATGACATATGTCATATGACATAATATTACGCTTGTATGACAACTGACAACTGACAACTGACAACTTAGTATATCCTTATTATTTCCAAGAAAAATAGAAAACTGGTTCATAGTTTCGTGTAGGGTACTCGCAAGTCACTTCACGATTCTATGGACCAATACCGATTATTCTAATTAGAGATTCTTCTTAATAAAACCTAGTTTACCGATCAGTTATTTTTGGGTTAACCGTTTTCTTCTGGTCCCAGGTGGAATTTTTTTAATAAATACTATCAAAGAATCTTCTAAAATTTTCTTATCATACAAATCATATTTTCCAGTCAAATTACAAATTTTTCTCATCAAGTGAAAAAAGAATCTACTAAATGGTTTTCCTATTCTATGCTCACAATTAACAATCCATTCTGCACCATCTTTACGTTTATCTAAAAATAATCCGTTCATTTTCCAAAATGCTTCTAATTGACCAAATAATACATCAAAATCAGGCTTTTTTCCTTCACATTCTGAACGTTTTACAATTCGTTCAAAAATGAAATTAGCGTGTTTTAATGCACCTGTATTTAGTGCCAAAAACGCATATTCAGAAGCTGGAATAGTTATGAATTTTTCAGGTTTTTCTAAATCTGGTAATGCAATTAATTTTTTATTAATTTCTTTATTGACATTTTCTTCAAGCCATTCTTTATTGCTATCTTTTGAGATTTTATCGAATTTTTCTACTGTTTCTGAATTTGCTTTAATTCCAATTACTTTTGATTTTGCCATTTCTGTTAACGTACTAGTAAAATAAAATAAAAGGATTTTTAGTATATATCGACTAATTTATTCGTAAAATAAAAAAAAGAGGATTTGTGGTTATTCTTTTGGAATAACCACTTTAGGAGCTTTTGATCTAATTTCATCATATCTCTCTATTGTCAACTCACCAGTTTGTAGCATGGTGTTGACAACATGAGCATAGTGTGAAGATTGATCAGATTTTGATTTAACAGCTTTTTGATTTACCTTTACTAATTCTAGTTTTTCACGCTGTAAGAAATTCACTTGATTTTCTAAACTTTTTACTTTTTGTGATAGTTCAGATTCACCATATTCTTTAACAATTCCAGTTAGGTATGGTTCAGCATTTTTGAAGATTTGTAATTGTTCAGCTTCTGTTTTTCTGATATATTGGTCCAAGTATTTTTTATGACCAATATAGCCATGTCCTAAATCTTCATTGTTAGAATTTCCTTTAGAAATTGCAGTAGCTGTAAAAGCTCTAATTGCATGAAGTGAGATTTTATGAAAACCGTTATGCTCGTATTTAGCACCAAATTCAGGGAATTTTTCAGCTAATCGTTTTCTATCTCTATCCATAGCAGCTGCTTCATTTCTGTTTACAGTCAAAAGATCAAGTTCTGAACCATCATCATCTTTACCTAATAATGTCCAAAAAATAGGATCATCGTCTTTTAGATTTTTAGACAATTCTTCTAATTTTTTGGCTACATCAGGTGTTAAGAAATTTACTCTAGCTTTGGATTTACCTTTTACAATTTTTTGAGATAATCGAATTTTTGCATATTCAGTATCTAAGATATTGAAAGTGATCATCTTTTTAGTAAATTGCATACTTTCAGAAGATCGCATAGCAGTATCACGAATTACTAGATATTTGATTTTTCTAGCATATTTTGTGGTACTATCTACTATCTTCATAATTTGGTCCAAAGTCATAGGTTCTGGATCTTCTTCTTTTTGCTGAATTGGTACAGTTAAAACATCTCGTAAATCTTCTGCTGTGATTTTAATTCCACCAACAGCTCTTAGATAATATCTAACTTGATTTACCACGCCATGTGCAGTACCAGATCCAGTAGCTTTTAATGGTTTTTCAGTTGCAAGTTTTCGACCAGATTTTATGATAATATCGTCATGATCTTCTAATTGCCAATAGAAAAATTCTGCAAGTGTTTTAGCAGTTGCACCAATACCAGAATCATGATTTTTCTGATATTCAGCATATAATTCATCTATCATTTGTTTATAGTTCATGCCATAGACATTTTGTGTAAATCTGTCAAAACTCGTTTTACCATTTTTAGCTGCATTTACAGATCCTTTAGAATTAGATTTTTTCAATATTTTATTGAAATATTCTTCTTCACTCAATCTTTCAGAAATTACAAATTTCTTCAATTCTTAAGCTCCTTCTGGTAAATAGTAATCATTGAGTGAAATTGTAATAATTCCATACAATGAACATTGTTAGTTATTGTATCTCTAATTGCTCTTTGAAGAATAAATTCAAATTTGCAGTTAGTACGATACTCATAACCATTTTCATCAATGAAAAATTCACTATTTACCGATCGTGTTTTTGTAGTTGTTTCGCAAGTCATTGAAGTGAATTGTTTTAGTAGATAATAAAGATACATGAAATAATAGTATCACAGATAAGTGAATGAATTAATTCATGTACCTTTTCGTGCCTAATTTGATTATGCTTGTCTATTTCTTGCTTTTGTCAAATATCGAATATCAAAAACAGCGATCGGGAATTTTCGCCAAAAAATGAATTTTTTGTACCAATAATCAATGTGATAAATTGAAGGATTATCATGTACCGCACTAACGGCTAAGACGTTTTTTTTTCCTTTTAGCTTTGTGTTTTCATGTAGGAAATACAAAACAGCATGGCATAACTCATGTTGTATTCTATCTGAATTTTCACGAGCTTTCATAAAGTTCTTTGAATCATGCAGATACAATAAAACTTGTTCTTGTCCAGTTACGCCCGAAGGCATATTTGGATTAATTCTTTGTCCTTCTTGTAATTTTACATGCTCATAAAATTGGGTATTTGCCTTTTCTAAACTATGAAATTCTATGGTCCAATTATTGAGAAATTGAAGCATTTCTTTTGAAGTAAGAAATTCATACAATATTCGTCTAACCATATTTTCATAGAATTGGTGATCCAGATTCTTTGTGTGAAAAATGAACAATTAATCACCATGATAAATTTCAGCTTTAGTTTCTAAAACAGCTAATCGTTCACACATATTTGATAATTTTTTCAATATGAAAATTCCAGTTGTAGCACCTATGCTACAAGCTAATCCGATTAATCCAAAAAGAGCTGTATCTATTTCTGACAATTAGTCACCGCGAGATTCTTCATTTCTTACGTGTGAATGGATTTTATCGTATGTCCATAATCCAACAATAGGTGCTAAAAGTCCTACAACTTGGACTGGATCACTAATCATATCTTTCATGATAATCATAGCAGATAATCCACTGTATGTCAATAGAGCAATATGCCTTGTTCTAATATTCATAAAAAATTCTCAAAATTTCAATTAATAAAATGAGTATATCTTAATTCCATCTGTAAATGTGATAATCATCTACCGTAGTTTCTTCACCATCATAAGCTGCAAGAGTATGAGCTATTCCATCAATATCTATTGAATCTTCAAACAATCTATCTAAATCATAATCTACAAAACTTTGTTTGAAAAAATCCTCTTCTGAATAATAGCCTAATTCTTCTACCAGAAAATCTTTAGGATCATCTGATAATTTTCGTTCATAATCCCTACGCATATCTTCTAATCTATCTTCTACTTCATCTTCAATATTCATACCTTCACCAGTAGGATCATTTTCTACAGCTGATTGTAATTCATCTTCAATAGCTTCACGTTCAGCTTCTACCATATCGTCAACTAAAAATCGAATATCACCTTCTCTAATTGTATAATAATTTCTTACAAAATCACTATTCCAACCTTCTATGCCAATATCATCAAATAGATTTTGCATGGATTCTTTAGCAGCTTCTTTAGCAGCTTCATAATTTGGAAATATGTTAAATTCTTCACTATCATCTATTGAGAGTTGAACATAATCGCCCATATCTTGAAATGCTACGCCTTCATCACCAACATCAAAGCCTAATCCTTCAAGAATTTTAATTTCATCTTGTGTCGATAATTCCATAGAATCACCGTTTCTTCTTTAGTTCAGTACGCATACATGATCTAAATTTAGTACGAGTTTTTCCTTTACATTTTTTAGCAGCTTTTCTAAATTTGCTTATCATAGCACTAGCCATGAAAATTTAGATTTTTGATTGAATAAAAAATGAGTATATCTTAAGAATTATCTGGTGGTCCATATCCTTTAGCTTTAATCGCTACATACAAACCTGGATTAATTAAATTTGCAACTCTCGGTCCAGCTGCATAACCTACATCATCATACAAATCAACTTGTGAGTATAATTGCCATTCAGGGTTTTCTTTAACAAATTCAATAGCTGCAATTCTTCTTTTTTGATTATCTTCAATGATAACCATTTCATAACCATCACCTCGTTCTTCATCATCAAAGTGAATAAATTCTGCACCAGTATCACCAATAAAATCTTCAAATTCATCTAATGTTAACTCATAAGGATAATTTTTACCCAAGTAGAGCAGCTCCTAAAATCCCTAATGCAAGAAATTTCTTAGTATTTCCTTCAATTCTAGCTTTATCACCAGCTAAATTTGCAAAATTAATAGATGAAAAATCTAATAGTTCTTGACCAAATTGGCTAATCTGTTTTTGTCTATTTGCTTCTGATATAATTTTTGTATCAATTACAGATTTTTGCTGTTTAAGATAATCTGAACGAGTTTTGAATAAATCAATTTCAGCTTTATTTCCACTCTTATTTTCAAAAAAACTTATTTCTGCACTTAACATATCAGAAATTCTTACAGCTGGTATTTCACCTTCTAATGGTAAAAAATTTGCAGCTGGATATTTTATTTCAGCGTCATAAAGAAGTTCTTGATAAGATGGTCCACTAAAACCCATTCCACCAGTATAACCACTACTCATTTTTTAGCAGCTCTGCCTTTTGAGATAATTTTTCTAATCTCACTAGATAATTCTGGACCAGTTGAAAAATTTTTGTCTAAATAATTGAGCATAACTTCAAAGCTTGCACCTTTCAAAGCTTTAATTTTTTCTACTTTGTCTTTTGGTGATAATCCAGGATCACCGTTAATATCTTGAATTGCTTTTTTTATTTCAGGTACTATATCTTTCATAGTTTGAAAAATTTTTTCAATCTAAAAAATAGAGTATATCTTAATCCGACCAGTTTGAAAAAACTGATCTATATATGC
>Ga0209992_10004564_pt1 | contig 10796 bp, 11 predicted proteins | sample 2SBtaG_2_FD_182564 | JGI IMG/M metagenome (GOLD analysis project Ga0209992, IMG submission 182564) | Deep subsurface microbial communities from Kolumbo volcano to uncover new lineages of life (NeLLi) - 2SBTROV12_ACTIVE470 metaG (SPAdes)... | ecosystem: Environmental > Aquatic > Marine >... | reverse complement strand
GAGAATCTGTCGAACACCCAAATTTTCGTACAGTGATATTTTCTACAATTGTATATGATAATCCAGAAAAAATTGCAACATCTGAAAAAGTTGTACAACCAGCAAAGAGAATAGATCTCTATTATGCCATACAAATTTCTTTAATCGGTATTCCTGCAGCAATGTTACTGGGAATAGTCTTGTACATGAAACTCAGAAAGTCTAAAAAACATTCTTCACAAGAAACACCTTCTACTCCAATCTGAAAATTATGGATAAAGTCATAATATTCAAGTCATACTTTATGTATCGATAATTACCTATCATAATTTTTTTCCTAATTATTTCATTACTTTTTAAAATCGTTCCTAATTAATTGAAATATTTTCAAGAATTGTGTTTTCTTTTATTAATTATTTTTCTCTTCACCATGCTGCAAAAAATAATATGTCGTCATCTTACTAAATAATGACTTTTAGTTTAAATTCTCATTTAACAATAAATAGTAATTATTATCAATTCAAACCAATATTTGAAAAATGAAGATTGATATGTAAACCAAGTATCTGAATTCTAAACTTGTATAATCATAATTGAAAATAGAGAATCACTATAATAATAGAAAAAATCTAAGTTCATTTGGATATGGTTAGTAAAGGTATTTTTATTGGAGTCGCAATAGGAGTATTTTTTGCAGGGATAGGAATAGGATATGCTGCTTTACAATCTACTCCAACATCTCCAATGATGAGTTCTCAACAAATGATGAATGATCCAGAACAAATGAAACAATGGATGAGCATCATGATGGAAAATCCACAACAGATGCAACAAATGATCATGACTACAATGCATGACTCTGATCAAATGACAATGATGGAAAATATGATGGCAGACATGATGGAAAGAATGCAAACAGATCCTGAATTAGAACAAGCAATGATGAAGCATATGGCAAATATGAAAACATCTAGAGATACTATGATGGGTGGAAACATGATGGATTCAGAAATGATGAATCAACAAATGCAAGGACAAATTGATAATACACAAACTGAAAAAACTTCATCCTATGTTGAGATGGTAGATGGTGTTCAGGTAGTGACAATAAATGCAAAGGAGTTCAAATTTGTGCCTTCTGAAATACACATCAGTGCAGGGGAAACCAAATTTGTTATGATGAATAATGGCGTAGGCGAACATGAGTTGGTTGTCTACGATGCTTCAAAAAAAGATATAGTTGATAAAGCTGAACTTGCAGAAGATGAGGCAACCATAGAAAAAAATATTCTTTTTGAGATAGAGGAAGTACATGCTGGCGAATCAGGAGAAACTGAAGTCATGAATATACAAGAAGGATCATATGTAATGGGATGTCATGTACCTGGACATTATGAAGCGGGAATGAAAGGAACTCTAGACATAGAATGATAAAACCCATTTTTGATTTGAGCGATTTTAGGTAAAAATACGAATTTAGGGTTAAATTTTAAGTTCAAAATAAGGTTTCAATATCATATTTTTGTCCAAACGGATCTTACTTGTAGATCATATGCATAAGTAGGAATTGATTCTTGTGGGCAAGCTGAACTATGAGATGAAGTAACAGATCCCTGGAAATAGATGTATACGAATTTGAATAGCACAAAAAAACTAGATGATTTATCATTATAAGAAAAATTATCCCATTAGAATTTTAAGTTTTAAGGTATTACAGACTATCATTTTTTAGATTTTTTTAAATGACTAGTCTTTTGATTCTTCATATTTTTCGTCTTGCTCATAACCTTCTTTGAGTTCAAGTTGATGATCTTCTTCTTTGATTTCATCTTGTTCTAATTTTTTCCATTCTTTATTATTTTTAGACATAAAATATTATACATTACATAACATATTAGCAATGCCATGATTTTCAATTCTGATATTCTTATTTGAATTGAACACCATTTTTGAAAATCGTTTACCCTGTTTATAATAATCCAAAAAAGATTATTATTAATGTCTACAGAGATTGAATTGAAAATTGAGGAGATGCCTCAAAGCCATATCGGCAACGGTGTGGCAATTGTTGATCCACAAATTATTGAAGATAATAATTGGCCAGCAGGACAAATTTTAGAATTGTCTGCAAATAAAAAAACTCATGTCAAACTTTGGTCTGGATTTCCTGAAGACCGTAACACTGGAACAATTCGTATTGATGGTCTTACAAGATATAACATTGGGGCAAGTATTGGAGAAAAAGTTTCAATTAATGCAGTAGAAGGAACAAATGCAGAACAAATTGTTTTATCACCTACAGAAAAAATTCATCCTGAAGGATTGCATGAATACATGTCGTCTCTTTACCAAGAACACGTCTTTACAACTGGCGATACCATAATTGTTAGTACTCAAATGGGTAGTAAAATACAACTAATTGTAACTGGTACAAAACCATCAAAACCAGTAGTCGTAACTGAGAACACTGTATTCAAATTGGGTAATGTAACAAAGCCTGGAGATGTTTCAATTCCTAGAATTACATATGATGATTTAGGAGGACTAAAAAATGAAGTTCAAAAAATTCGTGAAATGGTAGAATTACCAATGAGACATCCTGAATTATTTGAAAAAATAGGTATAGAATCACCAAAAGGTGTTTTGTTGTACGGCCCTCCAGGAACTGGAAAAACATTATTGGCAAAGGCAGTTGCAGGAGAGACAAATTCTCATTTTACATCATTAAGTGGTCCTGAAATCATGGCAAAGCATTATGGAGAAAGTGAAGAAAGATTGCGTGACATATTCAAACAGGCTGAAGAGAATTCTCCGAGTATAATTTTTATTGATGAGATTGATTCTATTGCTCCCAAAAGAGAAGAGGTTTCAGGAGAACTGGAACGAAGAATTGTTTCACAATTGTTGACATTAATGGATGGAATGAAATCCCGAGGAAAAGTAATAGTAATTGCAGCTACTAACAGACCAGATTCTATTGATCCTGCACTTAGAAGACCAGGAAGATTTGATAGAGAAATTGAGATTGGAATTCCTGATGATAAAGGACGAATACAAATTTTAAATATTCATACACGTGGAATGCCACTGGATAAAAATGTAGATGTCAAAAAAATAGCAAAAACAACTCATGGTTTTGTTGGTGCAGATTTGGAAGTACTTTGTAAAGAGGCTGCAATGAGATCTCTGAGAAGGATTTTACCTGAAATTAATCTAGAAGAAGAAAAAGTTTCAAAAGATGTATTACAAAAAATAAAAATAACAAGTAAGGATTTTACAGATGCATTAAAAGAAGTCAGACCTTCTGCACTTAGAGAAGTCCTAGTTCAAATCCCCAATGTCAGTTGGGATGATGTGGGAGGTCTAGACAAACTAAAAGAAGAATTACGAGAAACAATTGAGTGGCCATTAAAACACAAAGAGGCTTTTGAATATGCCCATGTAAAACCGCCAAAAGGAGTATTACTTTATGGTCCACCTGGAACAGGTAAAACATTGATTGCAAAGGCAGTTGCAACAACAACTGAATCTAATTTCATCAGTATCAAAGGTCCTGAATTACTCTCAAAATGGGTGGGTGAATCTGAAAAAGGAGTACGAGAAATTTTCAGAAAAGCACGAATGGCAGCTCCATGTATCATATTCTTTGATGAAATAGATGCACTAGTTCCAAAAAGAGGTAGTGGAGGTTCAGATTCACATGTTACAGAAAATGTAGTATCTCAGATTTTAACTGAAATTGATGGTTTAGAGGAACTCAATAATGTACTCATAATAGGTGCAACAAATAGACTGGATATCGTAGATCCTGCATTACTAAGACCAGGTAGATTTGATAGAGTAATTGAAGTCCCAAACCCTGATGTTGCAGGAATAGAAATGATTTTCAAAATTCACACTAAAGATAAACCTCTTTCAGATGATGCTGATTTGAAAAAAATATCAGAATTATCAAAAGGATTCAATGGTGCAGAAGTTGAAGAAGTATGTAATCGTGCATCTCTTTACGCAGTCAAAAGATTTGTGGAACATAAAGAGAAATCAGTAAAAACAATCAAAGTAACTCAAAAAGATTTTGAAGAATCCATAGAAGAAATAAAGAAAACAAAATCATCTTAATTCAAACGTAAGCATTTTCGATCCGTTATATGTGTAAAAAGTGTACTAATTATATGAGCATACATTGTGAATGTGGAATTTGTGAACATTGTGTTGAACAAGAATGTATCAAAAATGAGTGTGGATGTTGTAATAATTTCCACATGCGTTCAGGATAAGAGAATTACACATTCAATAATATACTTTTATGACTAATTTTCATTTTTAGAGGGGCCCTTAATAGATTCATAAAATTAAAAATACAAATTCAATGACACATTAAATCAACTATGGAAAAAATCTGTTGGGCAAATACTGATAATTTTGTTGAATCAGAATTTGTAATAGTTGGAATCCCAGATGAATCCCAATCCCATGCATTAAGAAAAGGAACCGAAGAAGCACCTTTCAAAATAAGACAGATTTCCAATATGTATGATTTCTATGAACGAGGTGAAAAAAAATCTCTTGGACGGCCATTTCAAGGAACCGAGAAAAAAGTTCACGATTTTGGAAATATCCACAGAGATAAAATTTCATCAACCTATGAAAAAATTTCTGCATCATCAAAAATTCCCATATCTATTGGGGGAGATCACTCCATTACAAGTCAAATAATCAACTCGATTGGAAAAACACATGAAAGAATATCTTTGGTGTATTTTGATGCTCATCCAGACTTTGTAAGTTCAGCTACCAATTACTATGGATCTGTAATAACTGACATTCTTTCAGACATTGAAATTGAATCCAGCATTCAAATAGGAATTAGAACTCCTGAACAAGAAGAGTTGGATAACATCAAAAAGTACAACCTACAAGTGATTACTCCATCTGATATTGCTGAACACGGAATAAAACAAATTGCAAATACAGTATCAAGCAGATTGGGAAATAATGTATACGTTTCATTTGACATGGATTGTATAGATCCTGCATATGCGCCTGGCGTCTCTGTTCCAGTTCCTGCAGGTCTGAATAGCACAGATGCCATATATCTATTACAACAAATTGCAGGAAGAGGAATAATCGGAATGGACATCATGGAAGTGTGTCCTAGTTTTGATGTCAAAGACAGGACATCTCATCTGGCATCTCGAATAATATCTGAAGTACTTTATTCATCAGGAGAACCCCGTCTTGTCTGAATTTCAAAATGAATACACTTGGGGAAATGCAGTTTCCAACAATTCTACTGAAGAGTTCCAAACTAATTTTGACAAAGCAGTTGACAAAGTCAGAGACGAATTAGGTAAAAAATATCCAATAATAATTAATGGCAAGGAAATTTACAACGATGATTGTTTTGAAGTAAGATCTCCTTCGGACACAGATATTATTGTCGGTAAATTTCCAAAAACATCTGCAGAAAATACCCAAAATGCAATATCTGGTGCAAAAAATTCATTTGAAAAATGGAGCAATACACCATATCAAAAGAGAGTGGAAATATTCAGAGACTGTGCAGATGTTTTCTCTAAACAAAAATTCTTTTTGGCATCTTTGATGATATTTGAGAATGGAAAGAACCGCCTTGAGGCCATGGGAGATATTGATGAGACAATTGACTTTATGCGATTTTATGCACTGCATTTAGAAAATAATGAAGGATTCTGTAAGCAAACAGTTCATCCCAATATCCATGAAAAAACACAGACAGTTATGAAACCTTTTGGCGTATGGGGAATAATTGCTCCGTTTAACTTTCCTTCTGCAATTGCAATAGGGATGACTACTGGTGCACTAATCACAGGGAATACAGCAGTCCTAAAACCTGCAAGTGATGCTCCATTGTCTTCATTTCAGTTTGCAAAATTTTTGTATCCTCTAATTCCAGAAGGGGTAATCAACTTTGTGACAGGTTCAGGAAGAACAGTGGGCAAAACCCTCTTTGAGAGTACAGATGTTGACGGTATTGCATTTACAGGATCCCGTGAGGTTGGCATGAAGGGATTTCAGGAATTTACAAAGACTGCTGCAAAACCTTTCATTGCAGAAATGGGAGGAAAGAATCCTGTAATAGTGACAAGAAATGCTGATTTGGACAAGGCATCTGACGGAGTAATGAATGCCGCCTTTGGATTTGGAGGACAGAAATGCAGTGCATGCTCCAGAGTATATGTCCAAAAAGATATAGCTGATCAGTTCATCGCAAAGATTGCTGAGAATACAAAAAAACTGCAAATTGGAATGCCTTGGAACAAGGATACATTTTTGGGCCCTGTAATCAATGAAGATGCCAAAACAAAATTTGAGGGTGCTGTAAATCAGGCAAAGCAAGACGGAAAGATCATTGCAGGGGGAACAGTACTAACATCATCCGGACTAGACAAGGGATACTTTGTAGAACCTACAATTGTTACAGAATTACCCAATAATCACAGACTTGTCAAAGAAGAACTGTTTCTGCCATTTTTATGCATACAAAGATATGACTCCTTTGATGATGCAATAAAACTAGCAAATCAAACAGAGTATGGGCTGACTGCAGGAATTTTTAGCAATGACTACAAACAATTAGAAGAGTTCTTTTCAAAGATTGATGCAGGTGTGGTATATGCCAATCGTTTTGCAAGTGCAACTACGGCAGCATTAGTTTCTAGTCAACCCTTTGTAGGATGGAAATATTCAGGTTCCACGGGAAAGGGTGCAGGCGGTGAGAATTATTTGCAACAGTTCATGCACAGCCAGACTCAAACCCGTTACGACTGAATCAACGAGCTTCCAAGCAACAGAATGTTTCTTTTTCTTTCTTTGATTCGCCTAAACGAATAGGGCAACCAATTTATGCCATAAGGAATATAGTCTGAAACAATTAATTTCTTTTTGGTTAATTTTGGTTTTAGTTCGTCCCTTATTCCCTTTAGCATCTGGAACTCAAATTTTTTAGGATATTTTTTTGATAGGTTTACTGCCTTTTGTATTATTTTTCTATCATGTGATGCTATTGCAAACTCGTTACCTTTCTTGAACAATATTTTCATCAATTTTATGTAATTTTGATCCACATCCTCTTTTGATTTAAAAGAGATGCTTGCCCTTTCCCTATATGCTCCTTTTACAAGGCGTATCTTTGCCCCTATTCTTAACAAGTCATTCATGTCGTCTTCTGTTCTCTTTAGATTAGCTTGCAATGCAATTCCAAGTCTCTCGTATTTTGAAAAGAATGTATTGTAAATCTCTATTGTCTCATCTGTATGATCTGCTGATTCCATGTCCAGCCAAACAAAGACATGCGCATTACGAGCATTTCTTATTATTTTTTCAAAATTACGATAGCATTCTTTCTGACTAATTGAAAGACCAATCTGTGTGGGTTTTACAGATATCGCCCCACGAATTTTCCATTTTTTAAAAGAGTTTACAATTTTTTGGTATTCTTCCACTGTTGACGTTATCTGTTTTTTTGAAGTGTGGTATTCGCCGAGTTTGTTGATAATGGCATGTCGTCCTGACTGGTATGCATTCTTTGCTGATGTCAGGGCTTCATCTATTGTATTTCCAGCAATCCATTGCTTTGCTACTTTAAACAGAACTTTTTCCATCAACTGCATGCCTGAGACCACATAGAACATTTCATGCTAGTGATTATATGATTTTATTTTAGTTATACATCAACCACAAGGAAGAAATTCGATGTGTTTGCATAATAACTGTGAACAAGTCTTTTGTTTTGATAAACTGCAAACCAGGAAAAGAACCATCCGTAATTGAACAATTACGTGGAATGAAAAATGTGATTGATGCTCAAGAAACATTTGGCGCTTATGACATTGTGGCAAGAATAGAATCAAACAGTCAGTCTCAACTCGACAACATAATTTCAGATCAGATTAGAAAACTTGACCATATTAATTCCACTCTAACCCTTATCCCTACAGAACACCAAGAAGGATGGGTAGATTTGATTCCCGATATGATTCCTGATGTGATGCCAGATCAGAAGAAACCATTAGAAGAACAGGATTCAGAACATGAAGAGGAATCCGATGAAGAGTATGACGAAGACTATGATGACTAGATGAAATCAGATTAATCAAGAAACAAAATAGTATAGATTTACACGGATTCATTTTATCGTAATTAGTCATGTTGAGCAATATCCTCATTGCCAGATGAAGTAAAATTTTGATTGTTAATTTTTTTGTATTGTTTGAATTTTTCTTTGGAAGTACTTTAAACTATTAGTTCCTTTATCAAAAATACCCATCTTGATTATAAAATAAAACCACAAAGACCATTGTCAAAAGTAATTGTCAGACAAGGAAATTGTTTCTATATGTTATATTCAATTACTATTAATCATTATCAAGTAAAATGCAAAAACAAAATTCCATTAATGTTGAAACTTTAAAGAAAAAAATTGGTACAATAAAACACCTTAAAGAAAACAATACAACATACAAATCTCATTGGTTGAGAGCAATGTCAATGAGTGTAGCCCTATTCATTCATGCTTGGGTGCCATCTTTGTTTCCAACATATGCATCAAATAAAATGAATCATGTTTAACAACCTGCAGAAATTAGCACTAATTAGATATGATAAATGTTGACCAAAGTGCAATAGTTTGGACTTTTGTAATTGTGATTATTGCAGTGGGAATGACATTTTATTCTTCTAGTATTTCTCAAATCCTTGTTACAATGAATACCTCTCCTGTTATTGATGATAATATTTTTTTCACTTTACAAGGAGATGATGCAGTAGGAACTATTAACGGTAAAATATTTGATGCTGGTCCAAAAATGACATACATCAGTGCATCATCTACTGGAAAATTAATTTTGGCAACAAGTAGTGCAAGTGATTCTGTTTTTGCTTTTGATGATGATGGAAACAAATTAGCATCAATTAAAGTTGGTAAAACCCCAAAAGGGGTAAAGATTCATCCCTATGAACATATAGCTTTTGTCGCAAATGAAAATTCTGGTTCCATTAGTGTAATTGATACTGAAACATTTCAAGTGACAAAAGAAATCAAAGTTGGACTGATTCCACATAACATACGGTTCTCTCCTGATGGTAATACAGCATATGTTACATTACAGGGAGGCAATGCCATTGGAATAATTGATGTGAATTCACTCAAAGTAACTGGTTCTATACCTGTTGAAAAAATTCCACATAATCTTGATATTACTCCTGATGGTAAATATCTTTTTACTGCAAATGTTGGTACAACGGATGTTGCAGTGATTGATCTTAATACCAATAAAATAATTAAGAGAATCCCTGTTAGTACTGGTCATCATGGAATAGATGTATCTCCTAATGGTAAACGAGTTTATGTTTCAGGTATTGGTTCTAATTTAGTTAATGTGATTGATGTAAAATCTCTAGAATTAATTAAAACAATCCCTGTTGGTGATGGTCCTCATGGGTTACGAACTAGCTTGGATAATTCCAAACTATACGTTGGAGTTACTAGAACCAATGAAATTGTAATAATTGACACTCAAAGTCTTACAATTCAAGAACATATCTCCGTAGGAAATGTTCCTTTCTGGATTGCATCCTCAGGCAATTATTAGAATTAAAAATTGGATTAGATAAACTCTAGAATTATACTAAATCTATTTTTCACACCTAGTTGCGTCTTATTTTATCCCCCAAAAGATGACTAAATCCCCGTGAAGTTGAATTTTTACAACTCTATAGGGGCTTTGTTTGATTGGTTCAAGCCTCCATGGAATTTCATTCCAACATCAGTCACTGAGGATGTAATAGTGTTGGCAACTATTGAACAGGGATGTGTTGGAGAATCCCAATTTGGTGTTAGTGTAGTTGTTCCTGAATGTGATGCAAAAATTGGTGATACAGTATCTGCCATATTTAATATTCCTTCAGGGAAATTAAATGGATACATGGATGAACTTGATAAAAGACAAAATCCAATGGTAGACGCATGGGATAGAAACGTAAGTGGTGAAGGCTTCTCCCCATAGTTTTTTTTAATTTTAAAAATACAATCAAAAACACTTTTGTTATTTTATGTTATCAATTATTTTAATGAGATTATTTTCAATCTCTTCTCCTGAAAACTGAAGATTCGTCTCTGATACCATTCCTAACAAAGAAGTAGGTCTTGCTAGACTGATGAAATTTTCATCACCCTTTTGATAAATTGCAATTGTACATGGCAATAATAATCCCAGATCAGGATTATCTTCTAGAGCTTGTTTTGCAAGATTGGGATTGCATACTTCCATTAGTTTATAGTTATTTGAAAATTCTAATCCTTTTTCTGATAGAATTTTCTTAAAATCTAGAATCTCTAAAACTCCAAAACTAATCTCTTTAAGGCTTTCAGTAAGACTTGTGACTGTATCATCTATGCTCTTCTGAGTTTTTACGGTATATGTAAAATCCATAATGGTGGTTCTATTTCAGATCATATATTACAGAAATACAATTTCCATATTTGAAAACCATTGATGTTAAAACAGAACTAGGACAAGTTTCATCATAACCCTTCCAAAAACTTAGGCAAGTCTTATGTGCCACTATTCCATGAATAAAATTTCTAAATGATCTGTGCTTTTTTCATGTCTTTTTTGCGTGATCTAGTACTAGATGTCCTATCAACAGTCATGTTACAAGTCGATAATATTTAGCCGTACTTTATTTATCATTAATTATCTTTTTTTCCAATCTATCTTCAAGTGGAATTTCAATTAGATCACCCATTCTAAGATCTTTCAATCCAGATGCAACAG
>Ga0209992_10004563_pt1 | contig 10797 bp, 22 predicted proteins | sample 2SBtaG_2_FD_182564 | JGI IMG/M metagenome (GOLD analysis project Ga0209992, IMG submission 182564) | Deep subsurface microbial communities from Kolumbo volcano to uncover new lineages of life (NeLLi) - 2SBTROV12_ACTIVE470 metaG (SPAdes)... | ecosystem: Environmental > Aquatic > Marine >... | reverse complement strand
TTATGTTGGTAAGTACGTGTTGGTTCAGTTGGTTGATACCACTGTCGAACTTACCGTAGAGAACAACGTGTACAGCCTTACCGAGGCTACGGAGCTAGAGCAGGACTTGTTACAAGCTCTCTATACATTACGAAAAGAAAAGATACTAAAGGATATGGAAGATGACATTATCTGTGGATGATCTAATTGAAATGTTTGGACTAGAGTGGGGAGATTATGTGGAGTACCTTGAAGATGAATAGAGAATATGTTATAAGTGTTGACAACATGGTAGCGGTTCGTGCAGATTCAGAAGCGGAAGCTATTGAGACTGCTAGGCAAGACTTTGTTGAGATGTTACAGAAAGACAACGCAGAGCTTGTTGTAATTGATGAGTGGACAGATGATTCATACTCAGAAGAGATGCAAGCAGAGTTGGAGCCTATCGAAGATGGGGATAGTTAATGTTAGAATACATGGCAAAAGGGATGTGTTTTGGTGCGAAAGAAACATGACCCTTGAGCCTATGTCATCGACTACCAGCTATGACTGGAGCAATACTTACGATAAGTATATAGAAGTAATACTAGAAAATGGTGATAGGATAACTATTACTGAGGACAAACTTTTGGAGGAATACTATGAAAATTCACAATCTTGAAATTAAAGTGGCTACTTATTGTACGTTGGCACTTCTAGCTGGACTGCTCATTGTCTCATGTCTAGGATGTGCTACAACTACAGAGTCAAAGGTGCATGTGGGAGAAAAAACTTACTCTGCGGCTACTGGAATTGGTGTTAGAACAGAAAATAATGCCCAGAAATAGCTTGACAAGGGCAAAGTGTATAATATAATAGGAGGATACCATGAGGAATTTTGTATTTTTAGCTATGTTAGCAGTTCTGGCTTTCCCAACCGTTGCGGATGCGAGGCCAGAGGGTATGATGAAGGTAAGAAAAATTAGGAAAACTCTAAAGAAACTTAAACGCCTTGACGATATACATTATATTCCCCTTTATAGGGATTATGATATTGACAAGGTAGCAAGGAGTTCTACTAATGAAAGCGATTTTAGTAATTTTGGCGACATTAGGAAGTTTGGACTGGGATAAAATTGAATTGCGAAATATGCCTAGAATAATGCGTAAAGATATTAAAAGGTATTATAAGCTGGAGAGGAAAGAGATAAGGAAAAATGAAAGAGTACAAAAGCAAAATGATAGATTACATGATGAACAAGGCGTTAGCAGATCAATCGAAAGCACTGGCATCGCTTGATTTGTTATTGGAACAAGGGGTGGGAATTGGCGATCACTCAACTGGTGACTACTGGGCAAACGTGGATGAAGCGTTAGATACTCTGGTAGATGCCGAAGATCGTTTGGATGTGATACAAAAGTATTTTGTATATCCGCAAGACGTTGAGGACGCTCCGTATTAGGGCATACGGGGCGTTAGTTCAACGGATAGAACAGTGGCCTTCTAAGCCTCTAATGCGGGTTCGATTCCTGCACGCCCTACTTGGAGAAATAAATGTATATATACATAGTTCAAGAAGTGGAAATACTTGAAGATAAGAATGTGCAAGGAGTTATTAAGGGCGCGTTTACGACAAGAAGAGCCGCAGGGTTATCTGTAAAGTACCATAAAAAGAATTTGCCGGAAGAGAAGGTAGATAACATATTGTACGACATTGTTAAAATTCAAATCAATGCTATGGATATGTTTGAAAAAGATATAGAGAAGAGCCTTGAGAGCCTAATTAAAGATGGCTACATGGAAGCACTGATAGGAGAGGACGGACTCTTTTATTACGAGCTTACTGAAAAAGGCAAGAAGAGAATGAAAGATATTACGGGGGGTGAAGAAGGTTTCGACTGGTAGCAGAGATGCTGGTTGCATGGAGTAGTTGAACGAAGGGCTACTATAAAAATCGTTTACATTTTTTAAGTGCAGAAGAGAATTTCTCACTAGCCGCCTAGCGGCAAGGGTATCACAGCCCCGTAAACCAAATAGTGATGACGCAGATAAATCTGATAAAGATTATGTACTTGAACTAAATACATATGATAACAATAATTTGTTTGACTCCGATAATCGGATAGCTTTGTTTGTTGTGCGATAACAATAGACTAACCATGTAGATACTTACATTAAACCTATGCAGGACGGCGGTTCAACTCCGCCCACCTCCACTTATGAGGAGCGTATTATGACGCGCCTAGATAAAGTCAAGGAAGACAGTATTGGGAATGGAATCTACAAAATAACTAAACTAGAATTAAATGACAGAGTTTTTGGAAATCTACTTGTAAAGGGTGGATTCTATGTTACAATAAATGGCATAGACGTTGAGGTAACAAAAGAGACTTTTGAAAGATTGGAAGATGGGGAGGAAGTATGTGTTGTGTTTCCTTCTATTTATTTTGAGTGCAAAGGTCGCCCAATATTATTAAAGGAAATCAAATGACGACTGATACTATGGTTAAAGTGGATGTAAATAAATATGACATCAAACATTCTAATTTTAGCGATAACCCCATATCGGTAGCTGTGGCTAGGATACTAGATTTACATGTGGACGATGTACAAGCGCAAAGAAATTCAATTCTGGTGTTTGACGAACACGACCAAATCGAATCCGCTTGGAAGGTAGAAGATAGTCAACAGTTAAAAGAATTTATGGATAACTGGGACTTACGATCAATCGGGCAAGATGTAGAACTTGAAGAATTTAGTTTTAACATACATAAGAAATAGGAGAAGATATGAACGCACCAGATGCTTTACCAAAGCCTAATAAAAAACTGGCTAATAAATTAAAAACAAAGGCTAAAGAGAAACAGTCTGAAAAAAAAATAGACCTTCCTACTGACAGGAAGATACTAGATACTCTGTATGCTCACTATGGTAAGCCTGAGAACATTGTTAAAGAGAAAGTAAAGCTATTCCAAGAATATACAACTCCCGCTGGCTGGAAAAGACCAGACTGGACTATGGGTGAATATCAACTTGGGCGTATTAACATATATATAAAAAGTAAAGATGACGACAAATACTTATTTGGCGGCTCGCCTATGATACCAGAAGAAGGTGTGGGCAGTTGGTTCGTAGGTATCAGTTCAACACATATTAAAGTTTGGGTCGGCGGCAAGTTAGACGCAATACTAGAAATTGGAGAATAAAATGGGTATTATTAATTGGATTATGGATTTATTCAGAGGTGGAGAAAAAGCTCCTATTGAGAATGAAACGCCAGAAGAACTGACAAAACGAGAAGAGCGAGAAAAAGCCCGTCAAGAACGAGGGGCAGAACGCGCAGCTAAATCTCAGGCAAAAAGAGAATATCGTATCGAGAAGATACACGCAGCGAAAGAAAAAATTTACGCTGTCGCAAGCAAGAGAAAGTGGCTTGTTTTTCTGATTGTAGCGGCTATCGCAGCCTACCTCATAATTTTCAAAGGTGGTGTTGGCGGCGGCGGTGCAGGTATTTTGGAAAGTATTAAAGGGTTTTTCTAATGGATTATATAAAGGCTGTTAATGATAAAGCAGTAGCGGCTGTAAACGATATTAAGTATGAGGGCGAACCAAGCAAGGAACAATTCGCCGTTATGAATCGTAAAACTAAAGTGACCGTAGACTGGCACAATGTTTTACCACAGCCACCAGCTAACAATAGCGAAGTGACTAAGAAAGAACTGCAAATACTTGAGCAGATGACAAGCTCACTCACCCAGCGTGATATTGATCTGGTTATGCTCGTTGACGAAGAGCCTGCAAATGTGTTCCTGCCAATCCTTAGCGATCTGCGCATATCATTTCCAGAGGAGTTGTATAGAAAGTGTTTATATCAGTTAGACTCTATTGTACTTAAATTGAAGTTTAATTATGAAAGACCAAGACCTTTTCAGTTGGCAGGTGTTCATAACAGAGTGATTAGAGTAATTAATACGGCAACACATCAGACTCCCGCTTATCCTTCTGGACATGTGGCGCAGGCTGGTATTTGTGCCGCATTGTTATCTGCTCTTTATCCAGAATATGCGAATAAGTTTTATGGCGCTGTCGAGTCTGTAGGAGTGGCTAGGATGCTACAAGGTGTTCACTATACATCCGACAATGATGCTGGGATGTTGATAGCTGCGGTTGTCTGGGAGGACATAAAGTATAAAATTGTTCCTGATCTGCCAATAAAGGAATAAATATGGATTATGATAGGTTCAACAGAATGGGTGGCGTTCAGAAATACGGGTATGGACACAATGGATGGGAGAGAGCAAGACGGGAGCTTGAGAGTAGAAAAAAGAATATAATGTATCAAAAAATAGGAATCGGGTTTCTGATAGCCTCTTTACTGGGCGCAGCGATTCTAATAGTGACAAGATAGGAGAGAGAGATGAAGTATTTACTTATTTTAGCAACACTACTATGTACGGGTGTTTATGTTGGCGAAGCCAACGGTGATGAGCCAAAGGCTCCATCCCGAAAGGTTATTAAACCTCCAACTACGGCGAGGCCGCAATCTTCCCAACAGCGAAGGGTCGTTACACCTCCAACTACTGCGAGGCCACCAACCGCCGTGAAGCCACAATTACCTCAAGGCTTTGGAAGACCTATACAGAAACCTGCGGGGTTTGGAAAACAAGAGTGGCAAAAACCACAACAACAAAAACCTCAACAGCAACAGGTCAGGCCTAGCCACAACTATAGGCATGGAAATATAATAATCGGTAGACCATATGTTCACCCATTTAATTATCCTTCAGTAGAGACTAGGTATCATCCAGCACATGGATTTTACAGAGTATATCACCCTCCTGTGATTATACAACCACAGCCAATACCTGTTTATCCAGCACCGTTTCATTCTTTCTTCTTTCAGTTTAGATGGTAAAAGAAATACTTAATAAGATAGCTGGTTACAGTATATTGTTTATGATATTTGCGATAGCTCCAATCCTAATAGTAGGGTTCGGAGCTTGCGCTGTTATTTTCATTTTAGAGTTAATGGGGAAATTATAATGAGTTGGAAAGAACTACACGAGAAATCGACAATCGTTGACTTACATTCGCATCCGTCCCTTAAAAGTTCCGTGTTTCATAGAGACATTGGAAGTAAGAAGCCGAAGTTATTACAAAAGTTTTTTAAGGAAAAATTCTGGCCTTTCAGTGGGCGAGTGACATTTCCTAAGCTAGAGGAGGGTGGAATGGATGTTTTGCTCTCAACGGCATACGTTCTGGAGCAGGGATGGATTGACGACATGTCTCTGGTAAGAAAACTTTTTTGGCTGTTTCCCAGTATAAAAAAGAAAATTGTTGATCCTTCATACTTTGATGTGACGATAAGTATGTTAGACGACATGGAACAACAAGTTGAACTATATAATAAAAAAAGACCTGAGTACGCTAGAGAGGTTGTGATAGCTAAAGATGCAAACGATATTAAGCGAGCTATTCGCGCTGGGGATATGTGCGTTGTTCATTCTGTGGAGGGCGCGCACTCTCTACAGGGAGAACTGGGAGGAAAAATAGTAGAAAGAAAAAGGGTGGAATTGGGAGTTACTGACTCCGTAATTGAGCCAGATGCCGTGAAGAAAGAGATTCTCAATAATCTACAGACGTTTTATGATCGTGGTGTAGCTTATCTGGGTCTGGCTCACTTCTACCCGAATAGATGTGTGTATCCAGTATTTCCGTATCCTGAGTACGGAGCTTCGCATCTTGATTGGCGCGAAGTAACTGGCAGATGGGATGAAACAAAGGGATTAACACCACTGGGAGAAGAGGTGGTAGAGAAGATGTTGGATATGGGTATGTTAATAGACATATCACATTGCACATTAAAAGCAAGGAAGAGGATTTACGAAATCGTGAAATCAAATAGAAAGTCTCAATGTTTAATTGCTTCGCACAACGGAGCTTTTGAAATTAATCCGCTTTCTTATAACTTGCAAGACTGGGAACTTAAATGGTTTGCAGATAATGGCTGTGTAGCTGGCATAATATTTATGAACTACTGGATTTCGCCAACTGATACGGGTCTTGGGCTTAAATATATAGAACGAACACTCAATCATATTATCAATGTTTGCGGAACAGATGTAGCTGCGATTGGTACAGACTTTGACGGGTTTACAGACCCGCCAGATGAATTGGTAGACATGTCGGAACTTCCGAGAATAACTGCCTATCTTAAAGGGCTGGATATAGACGATAAAATTATCGAAAAGTTTTTAGGACAAAACGCTCTTAGAATATTAACTAAGGGATGGAAAAAATGAAATCGTTAATACTTCTTCTCTGTATGTTCTTTGATAGCGGAGTAGAAGAAAAGCTCGTAGTAGTAGATCATGTAGACTTAATAGAGGTAAATCATAAATATTATCATTCACACGAAAAAGATATTCCGGAAATAAAAAAGCAGTATGTACAAATTATACTCTGGGAGTATCGCAAGAATGTCTTATTGCCGGAAATTAAGGATGGTGAACGTACAGGCAACTGGTATCAGGGTTCTGACTACATTGTTAGAGATTACTTTACTTTGTTAAATGACAATTACGGTCTTAACAAAACTAATGGGATCGCACCGTATTTATACAGGGGCAAGTGGCACACTCATTTTTATGACAGTGGTAACAGATGCCACAGGATTATTGTAGCAAAACAAAAGAGAATAACTTATACTTTATACGATCCAGAGCAGTTAAACACAAGAATTGTCAAAACAAATTCAAGAAAAGAGTTGACAAAGCCCTATAGGTATGTTAGAATAAAGGAAATTCCACAAGAGATTGTTGACTTAATTGACAGACCAGTAGAGGTGAAAGATGATTGAAGATTTAACATTAGAACTTGAATGTAAATATTGTGACCACACTGAGAAAGTATACGTTGACGAGCCTGATTATAATGCTTGGCATAACGGTGCGCTTATTCAGGACTGCTTCCCACACCTAACAGCAGGGCAACGAGAACTAATGATAAGCAATACATGTGACGATTGCTGGAATAGGATGTTTCCAGAATGAGATTTTTTGAGTTTAGACAGTCTGAGACATCACCGACTAAGTACATACTAGAGCTTAACAGGGAAGAAATAGAGAAGGTTAAAGACCTAATACAACAAGCTATAGATAGATTGAAGGAAGAAGATGAATAATGTACAAATATAGGGCAAAGCTAATTAAATGTGTGGATGGAGACACGGCAGACTTTTTGGTTGATCTGGGTTTCAAAGTCTTTAAGGAGATACGCACACGTTTTCTAGGGGTTGATACTCCTGAGCGTGGTCAGCCAGACTTTTATGTAGCTAGAGATGCGTTAGAGTTGCTCCTAGAGGGCGAGGAAGACGAAGAAGGCTGGATTATAATTAGAACAGGAAAGACTGGCAAGTATGGACGCTGGCTAGTCGATATAGAAAATGTAAATATCACTATGGCTGAAAGATGGCCTTACGAATAAAATGTATGACGAAGACAACGATCTGTTTGAAAGATTACAATATATGTCTATTACTTATCCTGAACAGGTTGAAGTATATATAGATGAGGAGGGAATACCAGAGTTTGAAATAGAATTTGATTTCTTTTTCGATAATCTTGAAAAAATATTTGGATTTTAGGGTTGACATTGACGATAACTATGTTATACTTAAACATGTTAATTAAACACACACTATTGAAATGAGGAAAATTCAATGAAATTACACACTAGCACTAACACGATTACTAAATCAGAAAACTTTGTAGAATCAAACTACAGCATTGACGCAACAGCAAAAGCATTTGCTATTCTATCAGACGGTCTTTACTCTAATAAGATCCTAGCTGTTGTCCGTGAATTGTCTACCAATGCGTATGACTCTCATGTTGCCGCAGGTTGCAGGGAAAACCCTTTTGACTTGCATCTACCTACCAGTCTTGATAACCAGTTCTACATCCGTGATTACGGCACTGGTCTGAGTAGAGAAGATTGCATGAGTCTATATACTACTTACTTCCGATCAGATAAGACTGACTCTAACGATGCTGTAGGATGTCTTGGTCTTGGTAGTAAGTCTCCGTTTGCATATACAGATCAATTCATGGTCGAGTCTTTTTACAACGGCAATCACATGACGTTCTCAGCTTATAAGAATGAGAATGGTGAACCTGTGTTTGCATTGCTTTCAGAGCAACCAACTGATGAACCAAATGGACTAAAGGTTTCTTTCCCGACTTACTCTGGAGACAGACACGACTTCATTCGTGAAGCATCTACCGTGCTAAAATACTTTGCAGTACAGCCCAACATTAATATTGACATTGGTGTTGAGGTTGACTCTCAAGGCAATGCTGTAATGTCTGGCGAAGATTGGAAGATTGACACAACGTACAGTAACTACGCTAAGAATGTAGTTGTTATGGGGCAGATTGCATACGAAGTAGATGCAGATCAAATGGATAAAGACAGTGAAACGTATGACATGTTGTGGAATGGAAATGGACTGGTCATCTACGCAAACATTGGCGATGTTGACATCACACCAAGTCGTGAATCTCTGTCTTACAATGAGAGGACTAAGCGGTTTATCCATAACAGAGTAGAGTCAATACTAACAGAAATTTATACTCAAGTTCAAGATTATGTTAATGAGTGTGAAACCCTGTGGAAAGCACGGAAGACCTTAGTAAATATGCAGGGCAACTTAATGCGTGTTAAAACGATTAGGGAAGCGGTGCAGGAGGTTACTACCTACAACGGTGTTCAACTGTTCGAGCAGGATGCGTGGAACGGAGTAAAACTTCCTGAACGGGTGGAGAATGGTGACGCTGTTGTGCAGTACAGTAAATCAAAGTGGCGTGCTACAATAGAGCGAAATGAAATCAAAACTCTAAAAGTAGTACCCTCTCAACATATGACAGTTATCTTAGAGGACGAGAAAAAAGGTGCTATAAGTAAGATCAAACACTTCTTGTCGGAGAACAAAGAAGGCACTGTATATCTGATAAGAGGGAGTAATCAGTATCAGGAAAGCGTACTGGAAACTTTAGGCGCAAACCGTGAAGAGCTTGTTAATGTAAGCACTCTACCAAAGCCTCCCGCTGGAGCTTCATCGGGACGTAGCTCAGGAGGTGGGCATAAGAGGTGTGAAGTGTTGAGGTGTAGAGACTCTGGTGAGTGGTACAGTGATCCATCTTCTGTAAGCGTCAAAAGAGAAAATGCGTTCTTTTTAGAAAGCTCTCGTGATGACTACTTCATCAATGGTAAATCAATGAATTTGTACAAGCTAAAAGAAATTCTTAATAACCTGACAGAGATAGGTGCAGACGTAGAAGTGCTTGCTGGTAACGTCTATATATTCACTCCTTCTACTGTCAAGTCTATGAAGTTGCGTGAGCGATCAAACTGGACTGATGCTAGTGAACTTCTAACAACTGAAATTAGATACCAACTTGAACTCAACAAAGATAGTATTACAACGTATGAAAGTTCGGATAAAAACAACTGGTCTTCGGGTAATAAAGGCTACAACATCGCCGTGTCAGAGTTGCAGAAAATTAGCAAAGCGTGTAAGACACATGGTGAGCTAGGGAAGTTTATTGAGAAGGCTAGGCCTGATGGGTCAGAGGCAATCAAGGGGTTAGTATCTTCAGCAAAAAGAATTGGAATTTATAGCGATTTTTTTGAAAAACTTGAAACATCAGTGATTGACATTGACGATATATATGATACAATCATAGAGTATTATCCGATGCTCAAGATAGCAGGTCGCTGGATTGATCAAGACGATATTGAAATGGTAGCAGAGTATATTGATAGTATTAACACTAGCAAAAAGGAAAACGAGTAATGAAGTATATCATTAGTAACAATGGAACTGTAAATGCTTTTGTAGGTGGAAAGCCTTACACTTTTAACAAGTCCCACCATAACTACGGAGCTTTAGTAGCTTATCTTGAAAATGGAAACGTAGAACACTTTGAGGCATCCTATGACATGGCCTCTACAGTAGAACATTACTGCGATGGCTACGTCCATGTGGAGAAGGGTGAACTAACTTGGCAAGGAGTACCTATGCCAGACCTGTTTACGGATCGTATCCTACAAATGAGGAAGGAAGGTTTCAATATCGACCCAATGTTAAACTTCTTGGATAACATGAACGATAACCCTTCTGACCAAGCGATTGTAGAACTGTTTGATTTCATGCAGAACAAACATCTACCAATCACTGATGATGGACATTTCTTGGCCTACAAAGCCGTGAGTCCAGACTTCAAGGACATCTATACTGGCAACATTGACAACAGTGTGGGTAGTGAAGTTAGTATCGACAGAAGCAAGGTTAATAGTAATCGTGATAAGCACTGTGCCGCTGGGCTACATGTTGGGGCTATTGACTACGTTACGAGCTATGGCGGGATTGATTTGGACGCAGAGCGTGGCGAGGATGACGGTGGTGGTGGGAACCAGATAGTTATCTGTAGGGTAAACCCAGCAGATGTAGTGAGCGTACCTAGTGACTCTAGGTTCCAAAAACTACGATGTTGCAAATACGAAGTGGTGTCACTGTTTAACGACATCTTCCAGACATCCGTGCATATGACTGATGCGGGTCTGAAGAAAGTGGCTCGTACTGAAACTTGGAAGCATGAGATTGCATACAAGTTAGAGAATGTATCTCAGGTACTCAAACGTGCTAAAGTGTGTGTGGCATAATGAGCCTGAAGGCAAGCGTAGCCCTGTGTAAGTTCTTTGCTGTCACCAATTTGATATTTTATATCATAACAGCTAGTGTGGTCAACTTGGTGATAACATTCCTTATGCTGGGC
>Ga0209992_10004561_pt1 | contig 10799 bp, 10 predicted proteins | sample 2SBtaG_2_FD_182564 | JGI IMG/M metagenome (GOLD analysis project Ga0209992, IMG submission 182564) | Deep subsurface microbial communities from Kolumbo volcano to uncover new lineages of life (NeLLi) - 2SBTROV12_ACTIVE470 metaG (SPAdes)... | ecosystem: Environmental > Aquatic > Marine >... | reverse complement strand
AGGCCTATAGGGGCCTGGGATCATGCTCGGCTGTTGAGTTCGAAAAAGACCGTTTTGTGGGATTCCATCCCAGATGATTGGACTTGAACGCACTCACAGGGCAAATTTATTCACATAAAACATAAAACATGAAACTTTATCCAATTTTATTGCCATCGAAAGGCCAATTGCCGCCCAAACCCTTCTTTCCACCCGCCGATACAATACAATCCCCTTATATAAAGTCGCCCCATCATCCACAGGGTCGATTTAGTCCAACAGACATTTACACGTCACGCGGTAATGTTCTGTGAAACCCTTGAGTTTTTCGGGCGCGCGACGTATAAATGCTTAGATGTTATACCCAAGAACATTGTCAACAAATAAATGTCATCGGTAGTGAAAGCGATTATCAGTTTTAACGGGCCTTTTAGCACCGAGACGCCGCGCAAAATACCCCACTTAAAGTCCGTTGCAATCTGTAAGGATATTTCTTCGTTAGCGAGCATCCCAGTCAACTGGAAGTATCTGCATCGGAAAGGACAATGAAAAACGGGATACCTCAGTGGTTTTTAAAAGCTAAATCCTGTGGAGTACTTCCCGATCGACAAGCGTGGTCAAAAATATCAAAAACCAGCATCGTAACTGGAAAACGCCATTGGTGTACTAATCGGCATCCAACCCAAGAAGTCGTCTTTTTTTAGCCTTTGTAATTCCAGTGGTTTATCATCAATCCTATATACTTTGGTATAACGAATAAGGTTATATCGCGCGCAGCCGCGATATAACCGTTTGTTGGACAAGCCCGTTATTTCTGGAAGAGTTTGATATGAAAATATCTTTTTGAGTTTTGCTGGATCTCAAGGCTTGGGGCGACCCGCAAACCTTAAGAACCAGCCAGTACTGTTGCTATTGCAGCAACACGTATAAGATTGGCTACTTATTGTAGCAATTTCCGCTAAATTTTCTAATTTTTCGGACAAACAGAGGCCTCAGCGCTATTGACTGAAATTGATTCCACCTAAGCTGAGGTTTCGTTTAGAACATCAAGAATCTCCCGTCCATCATCCTGTGGGTCTCGTCAGTGTCCAAGGAAAAAGTGGGGGAATCCGTGTTTTGAGTATCTCCATCTGAGCCCCGCACTCCCGACACGTCAGCGCAGGGCGTTTTCGCACCCAGGTCAAGGCACGGGCTGGATCCAGTTTGAGCACAACCTGAAGCAACTGGATTAGACGTTTACTGTTGGGATGCAGAAAGCCGAAATTCCGTGCGCGTCTAAAGCCCTTGGGCAGCACATGCTGGAGAATCAACCATAAAAAATTCTCACCCGTGACGGTGCGGTACTCGGTTTTCTTGGTTTTGGCGTTTTGATAACGGAATGTGACTGTGCCCTTTTCACAGGCAATAATATCCTTTTCCTGTATCACGCCGCGATAAAGATAACGCCCCAGATAAACCAAAGCTTTCTCACCGGAGCCAACCGATTTACAATCGACAACCCATGCTGTGGGGTGTTTCTCGGGCAGCGTAAGCCCCGCCTGAGTAATGGTTTCTAGCATCTTGGCGCGAAAAACTTTGGCCAACGCTTTATGGCTAAATAGATAACCGTTCTTGTTCTTGGCTGTGGTTTTTTTGGTTCGCCAGAGTCGTTTAACGCGATCAATGGCTGCGGCAGGTATTATGACATGTACATGGGGATGAAAATCCAGACGACGTGAATGGGTATGCAAAACTGCAATGGCTCCCGCAGTTCCCTGGAGCTGTTTATCATTCTGACTGAATGTTCGAAGTGTTTCCCAACTACACTGAATCATTGCAGAATACACCTTACGTTGATGTGACCAGGCCAGAGGCCTAAACTCGGCGGGCAGCGTGAAAGTCACCAGGAAATACTCCGCAGGCACTTGTTTATTGATTTGTCGTTCTAACCACTGTTGGCTTTCGTGTGCTTGACAGTGTGGGCAATTGCGATGCCCACACGAATGTGGCACCAGGATCTGGTGATCACATTCCTGACAACCCATCAATATTTTCGGGCTTTGTCGAGATCGGCAGATTTTCATGGCAGCCAGCGCTTTACGATGAGAGGGTAAAATCTGGTTTTGATATTGTTGCAGAAATTCTGCTTCAAAAGATTTGAGGATGGAAGAGAGCAGAATCATCTGATATTCCCCCATCGGATGGAGAAATCATTCATTAGATCATTGATCACCTGATGGGCGTTATGGGCGGTATGAGAAGTCAGGTGGGTGTATTTAGCCGTGGTTAAAATGCTCCGATGGCCGAGGATTTTTTGCACTTCCAGCAGATCGACACCGGCTTCGATCAAATGGGTTGCATAGCTATGGCGCAGATTGTGGAGTGAAATCTTTTTTTTATCCCACATTCCTCAACGACCTTTTTCAGGGTCGTCTGAACACCACCGCGATCCAGTGGCGTGGTGGCGGTCAGACTGCCTTTCAGACCACATTTTCGATTGGGAAATAACCACACCGGATTCCGATGCACTGACCAGAATCGGCGCAATACATTTAACGTGGCATCCGGCAGCGGCACGAAGCGATCTTTATTGCCTTTGGCATCGCGGATATGGACACGCTTTCGTTGAGCATCAAGATCACCGACTTCCAAACGTAATCCTTCTCCAAGTCGTAAACCCAGGCTATAGACAGTAAAAAAGAACACTCGATAACTGAGCTTACGAGTGGTTCTGAACAATTGAGCCGCTTCCTCAACCGTGACGATATCGAGTAATCGTATGGCGCGGGGTGGCTTGATTAGATCAACGTTCACCCAAGGTTTACGTAACACGTGCTGGTAAAAGAATTTCAGACCATACAAATCCAGTTTAACCGCACTCCAGGAATGCGTCGTGAGAAGATTGGAGAAATAGTCAATCAACTGCTGTTCTGAGAGATCATAGACCTGAAGGTCAAAATAAAGACCAATACGACGCATGCCGCGCGAATAGGCGTCTATTGTCTTCGGTTGAAGTCCTTTAAGTCTAAGATGTTGCAGAAACATTTCATAATCGTGCTTGAAAGTTCTTTTGAAGGGTGTTGTCATGACTGTGTAACCTCAATTTCGTGGTTGAATCGCCCCTCTGACTGAGGGGTTGAGGTTACATTTTAGTTTTTGATCGGGCGATTTGTTTTTTCTGCCGCGCAGCGGCTTCGTCCAACAACATGTAACGCCTATTCGAATTGCCACAAAGAGCGCAAATAACCCAAAAACTGCTATTACGACAAGTTGCCCTGTACAGACTTTAGAACTTATTTCTTCAAACGATTCCCTATGTTCACCTTCAAACGTAACTATTTTTTTGTGGCACCAAAACACTGATAACCCATAACATAAATGGAACACAAAAATCGCCAGGGCGATTGGTATCCATGCATCGTGAATACGACAATTCAGATCAACTTTGATTGAGGCGTAAAGAAATGCGATTGCTTGGGCTACTGAGAAGCCAGTTATTACGTTTGCCAAGTCCCATAATTTCTTAGGAATTTCAGACCACATATATTTCTCTTTCTACAGAGCTAACAGGGCAATAACGAAAATAAGGGGTCAATCATGGCGCTTAATCAAGCTTCGTGCAAATTTATTTCTGGTTTTTTGTATTGAAAATAATACGCTTCCGGAATTACCAAGACCAAAGACCTTAACTCTGTTAGATGTCAACTTCATTGTCCGGTTTGGCGACAATTATGATGGCCGGTTGAGTGTTTAAAAAAAGCCTCCTCGATGATTATAGTAATCCTAATTTTCCAGACCCATTTATCAAATAATTCAGAGATAAATCTTTATTTACTTTTTAAGATCAAAAAATTTATTATTACACCGCAGGCACATTGACTTTCCAGAATGTCTGGCCCAGAGAAATGTGGTCAAAGGGTAGATTAGTGTAGATAAACTCGTGCTAAACTGCCACAGCAGTTTTCCATACGTTCCGTTGGAAATCCACGCTTTGTCCACATGCTGTCCAGCGATCATAACTTGAGGGTTTTATGCATTGAAAATTAAAACCGGGCATAGGGTAGGTATGCACTGAGTATCACATATATTGAAATAGGCTTGACCCCTTATCTGTTGCATGGTTTAAAAGTGGGCGATCATGTGGATATTAAATTACCAGAGAAATGAATACTTGAATAATGAGTAGGTTTTCCTCTTAAGGTTTATTCTTGTACACAGAAAATGGGATGTCTTTTTCAAAAATCGGATCGGGTGCTGAAAAACTTATTCTAATCGAATAAACACCCGGATCGGCTTGTGCCGGTATCGTTACCAATGCGTCGATTATCCACCGACCGGGGCTAAGTTCAAAATTCTCGATTTCATGTTCGAATATCATCTCCCCTTTGGAAAAAAAACTACGGTAAAGGGTTCCTGTCATAACCTGTGTTGCTTGTTCCGGGCACATTACATAAATAAAGCGGTGGTTAATTTCATCACCGGCGGCTAACGTTTCCGGGATAACTTCGTTATGAATTAAGTCGACAAACGGTAATGGTTTTTTTTTACATCGATATTTTCGCCATACCCATTCCGGACTGGCTGTCATTTCCGCACCCGGTTTGCGCATATCTTTCTTCATATTCCAGAATATCGACTTGAACGGATTTGGAGAGTTTAGCGATGCGCAACTTAAAACTAACAAACATATGCTGAGATATATTGAATTGTTTTTCATAATAGCTGTGTGTCAACACCGTTTTTTTGCGTGTCCAATACAGTCGCTGCCCGGTTAAAATTTATTATTGGCTGGGATTTGCGGTATTATTGTATAGTAACCTGAGGCATCGGGTGAAGTTTCAAGATGCATCGTGTCCCGGTCGATTTCGTAATGTGTCATTGACCAAATTATTACACTAACTGCCTGTCTCTACATCATCTATTTCCACTCGACTTTAAAGTCTTTGGCCCACGCTTTGTTTTTTTGCGGCCTCGATGTCTCCTGGGGTGTTTTTCGGCTGTAACGCGGACTTTTCTTCCTGGCAGGCGTCCGCCGGGTGTATTGGGATTTTGAGACCCTGGTCTTTTTATGTGTTGAACTCAATCGCGTATTGGATTTTTTGTCCGCGTATTTTCGTCGTTTATTGAATGCATCAAGCGCCGATGTTGTTGATGACGTCGATTGTGAAGAGCTCACCGGTGTTACTTCGTTTGGCAACATTTCCTGTGAATCGACCAATGTCGAATCCGTATTTTTCTCCACGGGCGGGGCAGACTTCGGAACATCCGGGTCGGATTTTTTCGCGGTGCTTAACTGTTGTTCTACGGTCAGTGATTTTTTTGGATTGTCTGATGCCGTTAATTCATTTGGTTGGTTTTGCGAATACCAAACACCGAAACCCGCAATCATCAAGCTGGTACACAACAGCGCACCGATCAACAACCAAAGAATTCGTGGTTTCCGGGTTAGTAGCGGTACATCGTTTTTTGTTTTAAGTTTGACTGATGGAATCGGTGTACTGGCCGCCGTAATGGGTGATTGGTTTTCCGGGATTACAACCGTTGCGGTAGATTGCAAAAACGGAACAACATTATCCGGGACATCGAACGCCGCAGCGAATTCTTTTATCGATGCCTGGCGATTGTTTATATTCAAATCCAGCGCTCGCAGCAATGCATTGTTCAGTGCTTGCGGAAATGTTGAAATTAACTGTATGGGTTCGAGTAATATTTTTCCGGCGAGTCTTTCATGTGCCGCCGGAGGGATTATGCCAGTCGCGACAGCATAGCTGGTCGCGGCAAATGCGTAGATATCGGAGCGCGGGTCGGTTCCGCTACCGCCTACTTGTTCCGGTGGGCTAAATCCATGGGTCACCGCGCGTGCCAATGTTCGAGTTTCTAGCCCCGCTTCTTCTTGTTTGGCGATACCAAAATCGATTAGTGCAACACGGTCGTTATCATCCAATAAAATATTGGCCGGCTTGAGATCTCTATGTATAACTGGTGGGTTTCGTGTGTGCAGATAATCCAACACACAACATAGTTGCTGCATCCAGGGCATTAGAGTAGATAACGAAATTTTCCCACCGGAGAATTTTCGAACGCTTTCCAGTGTTTTGTGCCCACCAAACTTTAGCACCAAATAAACCATGTTATCGAGCGTGAACTGATCGGTTATATCCGGGATGGATGGATGATTTAAACGACTGAGCAGGTTAGTTTCATACGCATCGAAAAGAATTTCCGGGATTTCTTTCAGTGCACAGTTTTTCCCGTTAAGGCGAATATCTTCAACTAAGTATGTGGCAGCAAATCCGCCTCGTCCGAGTAATGAACAAATTTTATAGCGATCACTGATTATGTCACCGGCTTGATGCAACCAGCTGAAAATACCTCGTATCGTGCCGTTTAGCCTGCGGTCAATGTGTGCAGTTTCCAAGTCACAATTTGGGCATCGGTAGTTATATTCGACTAAGTTGCGTGAAGGGTGTTCTGTATTGCACTTTAAACAGGTGTGTGTCTCGTTGGCTTGGAGCATGATCAACGATCCTCAAAAAGGAGCCCAGAAATAAAGCAGTAAGTTATAGTTAAAACTGGTTGTACATTGAGACCGCTTACTTTTGATACAGCCGGTACGATTTTTTGTCCCTGTCGATCATTTGAAATTATCTCGTGCTGCGGTTGGATACAATCGTGTTCCGGTTTAATTTTACCGCCATCGTTGATTGTAAAAGAATATCCTTTATCTGTAATAAGTACCAAACTGATTCTTACACCGCAGCACAGAACATAGCATTCCGATTTCAAATCTGTACTGGAAATTGATTCGAACACCATGGGACTAGCGGCAGAATGATTCACATCCGCTATTGGTGAGTTGTTCCATCCTAGAGGTGAGTCCCAACACGTCATTAACAGGCTTCTCCAGATCATTGGATTGCACAAGGATACTCGCCAGCCAGTTTCGAACAAACTTGTTAGGTAACGAGTATTTTCTGTAATGTTTAAAGTACTCTTCGAATGGTAACTTAACATGAATCTTAGAGTACAGGTAATGCTTAAACCCATTAATTTTACTTGAAACTCAGTTTTTTTGATCTTTTAACTTTATTTCGGGTATAGAAGAAATAAGGGGTCGAAATAAGGGGTCAATCATTTTTTACTATATACAAATATTTTTCAATCACTTTGATATGGCGCTTAATCAAGCTTCGTGCAAATTTATTTCTGGTTTTTTGTATTGAAAGCAATGCATTTAACCCCAGAATTAGAAGATATATCCCGTCGGTTGATTTGGTTTGAAGATCCTAAACAAGCCGTATCTGATTCGGTTCGTTTTATTGCCTACGCTATGACTTACGGAACCCATGAGGATATGAAAACAATTCGAGGTCTGTTTTCTAATGAAGAACTCATCGAAGCACTCGATAACGCTCCACCGGGAATATTTGACGGTCGCTCCTGGGCCTATTGGAACTTAAAGCTTGACCGCTATCCAGCACCGCCCCTGCCAAAAAGAAACCTTTGACCGCAGCTGGAACTATTGAATTTCGGATTGAGATATCAATCGATCCGAATTTTTTAACGATCCTTATAACGTTTCAACAATCCACGGGTCGAAGAATCGTGCGCACCAGGATTTAACTCCCCCTCTATTTCCACCAAAAGCGCATTAGCCAATTGCTTTCCAAGTTCGACCCCCCACTGGTCAAAAGAATTTATTCCCCAGATCACACCCTGAACAAATATTTTGTGTTCATATAACGCAATCAATGCTCCCAGACTTTTCGGGCTAAGGCTATCCATGATCAGCATATTACTCGGCTTGTTTCCTGAAAAAGTTTTGTGCTTCGCCAAAAGTTCCCGTGTCTCTTCGTTACACTCAAATTCAGCCAACTCACTGTAAGCCTTCTGGGTAGTCTTACCAATCATAAGAGCTTCTGCTTGTGCAAAACAGTTAGCAACCAGAATATCGTGGTGTTCCTGCAAGCCACTATCGCCTTGCATTGCAACTATAAAATCTACCGGAACCAGATTGCTGCCTTGATGGATCAACTGGTAGAATGCATGTTGCCCATTTGTACCCGGTTCCCCCCAAATAATTGGCCCGGTTTTCAAACTAACCGGTTGACCATTGCACCCTACCGTTTTTCCATTGCTCTCCATATCACACTGTTGTAAATAAGCAGGAAACCGATGGAGTCTCTGGTCATAGGGTAATATCGCCAAACTGTCAGCACCAAGAATATTTCGATTCCAGATTCCGATCAGAGCCATTATCATCGGCATGTTTTTTTCGATAGGAGCCGTCTGAAAGTGTTCATCCATGGCGAATGCACCTTCCAGGAGTTGATTAAAATTTTTCACCCCAACTGCCAGAGCAATGGATAAACCAATTGCCGACCAAAGTGAATACCGGCCTCCCACCCAATCCCAAAACTCGAACATATTGTCCGAGTCGATTCCAAAGGCTTCCACCTCTGACTGATTCGTTGATACGGCGACAAAATGCTTATCTATGTGGGTAGACTCAGGAATATTCTCAAAAAACCAGCTCCTGGCGGATCGGGCATTGGTCATGGTTTCCTGTGTAGTGAAAGTTTTGGAGGCCACAATAAATAAAGTGGTTTCAGCATTCAGACCAGAGAGTGTCGCGGAAAGATCAGCTCCATCTATATTGGCAATAAAATGTGTACGCAGACCGGGAATCCAAAAGTCCCGCAAGGCATCGACGACCATACGTGGCCCGAGATCAGAACCACCGATACCGATATTCACTATATCCGTTATTGTCTTGCCGGTGATTCCTCGCCACTCTCCAGTATGTACTGAATCAACAAATTTTGAAATTTTGCACTTCACAGACCGTACAGCGGGCATCACATCGCAGCCATCAACCATTATGGCTCGGTCTGACTGATTTCTTAAGGCTATATGAAGAACCGCACGATTTTCAGTCGAATTTATTTTTTCACCAGAAATCATTCGCCGAATCCAGGTTTCCACCTGGCGCTCCTTCGCCAATTCAAGCAGATATTTTAAGGTTTCGTCACCAATACGATTTTTGGAATAATCAAGAAACAGTCCGGCTGCATCTAGCGAATAACGTTCAAATCGATTCGCATCATCAACAAACATCTGTTGCAATTCAACTTGGTCGATTTGCTCATAATGCTGCTGCAACAATTGCCAGGAATCTGATACTCTGTCCTCTATTTCCATCCTAAAACCTCAGTCAATATTTTCGTACCTTAAATTTATCAGCATATATTTTTCTAAGGGTGCAATACTCTGATTGTTCGGACTTCTGCAACATGGACGTAGTCATCCATCTTGAACAATCTAAGACTTACACTCTATGCGCTAATCATACGGAACAGCGACCAATATATTGAAATCCAATAAAACCGTCCCAGGATTTAAGCGGACAAGCTGAGATCGGGAGCCGATGTCGCCAGACTAAATCGCGCAACATTGCGCTATCGCTTTTAATATCCATTGAAAACCAACCCTTTCCTGCTCAAGCCTGATGTTGTTTCCGAAACGGTTTTGATTCAAATCAAAGAAAAGTTGTTCCTCATACGAAGTCAGACGAGTTAATTCCCGTATCGCCTGTTTGTCTTCTTCGACCCAAAAATCTTTGTGGGCTAATAATGTCTCTTCATCCATTAGTATAGAACGAACACCAGGCAAGTGAGCTCTCAACTGATCCAATATGGCCAATCCATTGGTATCAATATCTCCCCAATAATACACCGCAGTATCCAATAGCCAGGAAATATCAGACAAACCCTCGAAACCATAACCCGAACCAAAAAGAATAATACTGTTAGGAACAGGGGGAAAGGCGAGAAAATTGATTTCGTTCTCAGTAATAAATACCCTCTGAATTCTCCCTTTACAACGTGGGTCGCCGTGAAGTAAACCGAATATTTCATTCGAGATACTAATATCCTGATTGTAGCCCTCAAATAGCTTGATCTGCGGATCAAGCACTCTAAACCGAAGGCGTAAGGGTTTATTCAAAAATCCATAGCGTCTTGAAAATTGACCAATTCCCTTATATTCACTGTGAACCGAAGTTGGTGGTAAAGACAGATCGAGTAATGCCATCAAAACGCCCCGATGTGACTCGATAAATTTACTGTGAATACCGGGTATGTCGACCTGGCGAATATAAATCCGCGAATTCGGATTCAACTTTAACCAATCAACGATATCCAAAAGTTTTGACCAGTCCTGGTATAACGCCAAGGCCTTGATCGGATACTTGCTAACCCATTCCATGATGCTGGGTTGGCGGTGGCGAGTCACCGCGACCAGGTCTGTAAAATATTTGACCTGCTTATACTTTCCAAGTAACTGTATGGCCTGATCGGGACTGTCTATCCATACTGCTTTAGGAATGGTATTACTGCCAATAACGCGGTGTTGGATTTTCTGGGTTTCGATTCGATAAGCGGAGGTTTTTTGTAAACAAGCAATCCACTGGCGCACCTCATTAAATCGATCAGTCAGATCCTGGCTTGATGGTTTTTTTAACCGCAACTGTTTTGGAAACAGCCCATTGTTGTCAATGACAGACTTGAGTATCAGACCTCTGTCCCACAGTTTTTGGACTTGAGAACGAAGGTCTGAAGGGCTTGTCCACTGCATGCTTATCAAAAATCCTGTCTACTCGGAGGCTAACCGAAATTGGCTTAGGAGCGAGGATTCAATAATATACGAATCCTGACTGGTCTTATTGTCCGTCTTCTGCGTTGTAGCAACAGTTGCGTAGCCCTGCTATGCGCCTGTTGCTACGCCTTGAAGACAAACAATAATCCTGCGTCAATCTTTCGCATTTTATTAAAACCTCGCTC
>Ga0209992_10004559_pt1 | contig 10802 bp, 9 predicted proteins | sample 2SBtaG_2_FD_182564 | JGI IMG/M metagenome (GOLD analysis project Ga0209992, IMG submission 182564) | Deep subsurface microbial communities from Kolumbo volcano to uncover new lineages of life (NeLLi) - 2SBTROV12_ACTIVE470 metaG (SPAdes)... | ecosystem: Environmental > Aquatic > Marine > Volcanic... | reverse complement strand
ACGGCCCGGTGCATGCAGAATGCAGGATTAATTCAAAAGCTGTGTGGATATTGGAAATTGCGGCCAGAACAATAGGCGGTCTTTGCAGTCGGTTGTTTCAATTTGGTTCTGGCTACAGTCTGGAACGACTGGTATTTTCTCATGCGATTGGCCAGTCAGTTCAGTCCAGTGAAGGTTCTGTAGCTGCCGGTGTGTTAATGATCCCTATCCCCAGGGCAGGTATCCTGCGAAGGGTTGAAGGAACAAGCGCTGCGAGCCGGGTTGAGTATGTGGAAGAGGTTATTATTCAAATTAGAGAAGGTTACCAATTGGTACCTCTTCCTGAGGGTGCCAGCTATCTGGGATTCATTTTTGCATCTGCGCCAACTGCGGAATTGGTGGAAATAGCACTGAGAAAAGCGCATGAGGAATTGACAGTTGTGACAGCACCGGTTTGGAAAATGGGAGCGGGCTGATTTTCGTAGTCGAATCTGACCTGATCCCGAGAGAGGAGGTCTAGCGAAAAAGCGGGTTAGCATGATGCAGTTGACATGTGCAATCGATGTTAATAAAGAAACACCTTATCCAGATCGATTTCAAAAAACACCTTCCCTGGTCCGATTTTGAATTTAAACCCTAAGGAGCGAGGCTTCAATAATATACGAATCTTGACTTGTCTTATTGTCCGTCTACTGCGTTGTAGCAACAGTTGCGTAGCCCTGCTATGCGCCTGTTGCTACGCCTTGAAGACAAACAATAATCCTGCGTCAATCTTTCGCAGATTATTAAAACCTCGCTCCTAACTCAAAACGATGCAACGACTGGAATATGGGCAACTGTTGTTACACCTCTGGGTCGAATAGGTACACTTGCGCTGTCGCTGGCTGCGGAATCGGTGAGAGGTCTTGGCCTGTTGCGGCGATAGTGTTGTTGAACTGCTACGTTGGTTAATCCGGCACCCAACAGGAATCCAGTGACTCTCAGGCGTCCCCGAGCTTTGCACTCGCTATGACCTAAAAAGTCCTCGCCATCACTCAGGTCGCTGGCGCGGATGAAACTGAGCCCGTGTCCGGGGACTTTTGCCCAGGCCCGTCCGACAGATTCGCCGTTATGGTTTCGCGCGGAGCAAACAATTTTGGCTGGATGTTTTGTTGCATTGGTAAATACAATGACCGTATCCACGGTGTCTGAGTCAGTAACCGGTCTTGGTTTAACCAGGTCTGCCAGTTCGATGGCATCATGGGTAATTTCTCTATTTTCACCTGTTTCATTAGAAATGTCCGTGAGATCTTGAGCATTTGCGCTGTTTAAAAAGATTAGGCAAATCAGGCCGGAAATCAGTAGGCGACAATTTGGATGTCGTTGGTAGTTTGGAACTATTGATATAGTTTTCATGTAAATACTTCCTATGGGTTGGAATTTATAATACAAATTGTGTAACTACTCGCCCCCAAATTGAAACAGCCCTCTATGGGGGATCTGTGGAGGAAGTGTATGCGGCAGGGAAGCCGCATCCAAGCCTACAAGGATGTATTTACGGCGTCTTCCGGAACAGATCACCCATAGAGGGGCGAGCAGTTACCAAATTGTTTCCTCTGGAAAAATACAGCAGGTTGTGTATTCTTGGACAGCCTGCTGGTTGGCAACTCAATGAACTACCGGAATCTTAAATTCAGATATTTGCTCCATGCTTATCGAACCGGTATCCAGCCCGGTGCAGCCAACAATAAAGACCTAAAGCATAACCCGTGCCAAAGCATTAAAATCCCTATTATTAGGTTTATTGCCTATTGTATGGAGCGACCTTATCGTCCAAATTGTTGCAGCATAACGACGGCATGAAACATAAAATTGATAAAGTAATTTAATACAAGGCCTTAGCCTGTCGTGATCGGACGACGGGGAAATCGAACCGATCAGATTTTAGTCTTGTGCGATAAGGTGGCAGGTTTGTTTCTCAGGGCAATAGATAGATCAGTGATTTGTTTTGCCTTTTCGTATGGTTAGAAGCGAGGATTCAATAATATACGAATCTTGACTTGTCTTATTGTCCGTCTTCTGCGTTGTAGCAACAGTTGCGTAGGCCTGCTATGCGCCTGTTGCTACGCCTTGAAGACAAACAATAATCCTGCGTCAATCTTGCGCATATTATTAAAACCTCGCTCCTTAACAGAGAATACACTCTACACAGGAAAGAAAAATGGCGATTCCAACAACTGATCAGCGATTAACCCATACCGCAGTACTGGCTGTGGCTGTACCCATCATCATTTCTAATCTGAGTAGTCCGTTATTGGGTCTTGTTGATACCGGTGTCGTCGGGCAGTTGGGGGATCCGAAATATATTGGCGCGGTAGCGGTGGGTGCTTTGATCTTCAACTTCGTTTACTGGGCCTTCGGCTTTTTGCGTATGGGTACGACAGGTTTGACGGCACAGGCCTATGGTGCTGGTAATGGAGTGGAGGTGAAGGCAGGATTGGGGCGTGCGTTACTGGTAGCACTGGTGGCTGGCGTGTTGATTGTTGCCCTGCAGTCAGCAATAGAATGGCTCGCTTTCAACCTGATTGAGGCATCGCCGGAAGTTGAGACAGGTGCCCGGCGCTATTTTTCTATTCGAATTTGGAGTGCACCGTTCGCGCTGGCCAATTTCGCCATACTCGGTTGGTTAATCGGCAGGCAAAAAGCTCGGCTGGCTTTATTGTTGCAGCTGTTTATGAATGGCTTGAATATTCTATTAGACGCAGTATTTGTGCTGAAACTTGAATGGGGTGTTTCCGGAATCGCGATCGGTACTATGCTAGCCGAGTCTGTTACAGCCATTCTTGGAATCCTTATAGTGTGGCTGCAATGTCAGAGAATAGAAGGAAAACTGTCATTCAGGCGTCTTTTGGATGCTCAATTATTGAACTCAACGATATCTGTGAACCGCGATATTATGATTCGCAGTCTGTTTATCATGTTCGCATTCATCTATTTTACTGCCGAAAGTGCTCGGTCCGGAAATATAGTACTTGCCGTTAATACTTTATTGATGCAGTTTGTGTTGTTTACGGCTTTTTTTCTGGACGGCTTCGCTTTTTCAGCCGAAGCATTGGTGGGTGCAGCGATCGGTGCAAAGAATAAAAGTTATTTACTGCGTGCAATAGTTTTGTCCACGATTTGGGCGGTGACAATGGCGTTGATATTGAGTCTTGTATTGTATTGTTTTGGCTCTGAATTTATTGATTTACTCTCCATAGACAGTCAGGTTCGTAACACGGCACGTAATTATCTGATGTGGGCTGTAAGTTTGCCAATTTTGTCTGTCTGGTGTTGGCAAATAGACGGAATATTTGTTGGTGCGACACGGTCACATGAAATGCGCAATGCCGCGTTTTATTCGTTGGCTGCATTTTTTATTTTTTGGTGGCTACTGATGCCGTTGGGAAATCATGGTTTATGGATGGCAATGATGCTTTTCAATGTATGCAGAGCTTTATTTTTAGGACGTTATCTGCCATCTTTGATTCGTACTGCTATAACTTGAAATGAAAAGCAGAGTATAGAGAGTGATTCAATGTGGGAACAATTCAAACAGTCCTTTTTCAATCCATCGGTCGATGACGATACACTCACAAAACGGTTGCGGGAGATCACTGAAAACCTGCCTGTTCCTGTATTTTGGCTGCTAGGTAAAACTCAATCAGGAAAAACTGCAATTGTCCGAGCATTGACCGGCCACGAGCAGGCGCAGATAGGTAGTGGATTCCAGTCCTGTACTAAATATTCAAGAGTGTATGATTTTCCAGATTCCGAGAATTGTATGATGCGCTTTCTGGACACTCGTGGCATTGGTGAAGTCGATTATGATGTCGATGAGGAAGTTCAGTTATTTGCCCAACAGTCGCATGTATTAATCGTGGTCATGAAGGCTATGGATCATGCCCAAAAATCGATGATGGAGTCTTTGGTCGCTATACAAAAAAAACGTCCTGATTGGCCAATTATTGTTGCCCAGACCTGTCTTCATGAAGGCTATGAGGGTTATGACGATGAACATTTAGAGCCATATCCTTATTCTGATCTGGAGACTTCAGAACCGATACCGGAACAATTGATCAGATCCCTAAACGAACAACGGAAAATGGTTCGAGCTTTAGGTGTTAAAGCACAATTTGTTGCACTGGATTTTACCCAGCCTGAAGATGGCTATACACCGGTTTACTATGGATTAGAGGCATTCTGGTCGGCCTTGGAAAGAACATTACCTCAGGGTGCTATGGTGTTGATTCGGGACGCTAAACAGGCTCATGAACAAATTTCTGATTTATACCGTTCTACCGCGCACCCGCATATTGTCAGTTATTCCATTGCTTCGGCAATGGTAGGCGCAATACCCGCTCCAATTGTGGATATGCCACTGGTCGTGGCGATACAATTTAAATTATTTCAAACCGTTGCATCCATCTACGGTCAGCCCTTAAGCCGTGAACGAATACAGGATATTGGTGGTGCAATCGGGGTGGGCTTTTTAAGCAATCTGGGCAAACGTCAGTTATTAAAATTTGTGCCTGTCTATGGTGCGGCGGCCGCCTCATTAATGACTGCTGCGTCGACTTATGCGTTGGGTAAAACTCTGGATTATTATTTTAGTCATAGTTTGAAAGGGGATGTTTTGGAAAGTCGGATTTACCAGGCCATTTACGAGGAACAATTTGAAAAAGGTAAAGCTTTACTGAAATCCTATATGGATGCAGGCAAGCTTTGATTGTGAAAATGAGGCCTATTGTTAAACAGCGTCTGGTGATTGTATCGATGCTGGTATTCGGGAGTTTACCCTGGATACTGGTTGTGCTTGCCGGGTTCATCTGGTTGTGGCAGGAGCAATGGTTTTGGGCGTGGTTGGGGGTGGCGCTTACTACAGGTTTAGCTTGCTGGATTGCTGCAACACAGTTTCGAGCGCATGTGGCCAGGCCGCCTGTTCCGATAGAATTGCAGGCCGAACCATCGGATCATTGGTCGCCGACTCAGCGACAGGCATGGGAAAGTGTTGAGCAGATATGCCAACGCCTGGAAGACCAGTCGCCTGATTTGGTCGATTGGCTCTCGTATTGGACATTGTTTCGAGAGACAGTGGAAACGGTTGCAGGTCATTTTTATCCCGAGCAAGAGCACGCGTTCCTGGAGATGCGAGTTCCTGATTTTTTACGCATTATCGAATTATTATCGAATGATTTACGCGAATTAGCCACGGATAAAATACCAGGCAGCCACATCGTAACAATCAATGATGTGCTTAAAGGCCATCGTATGGTGGCGCAGCTAAAAAGAGTCTACAACTGGTACCGAATAGCCAGTTTTGCCCTCTCCCCAGTTAGTGCAATGTTTAATGAGGTTCGACACCGATTTACAGGAGACACGACTTCGTTGATCTGGCGTGAAATGAAAATCTATCTCACCTGCGCCTGTGTTAAAAAAACAGGTTTCTACGCGATTCAATTGTACAGTGGGGAGCTTGATTTTGATGCCGAGGAATACCAATCGTTTGTTAGTGGTGAGTCAAGCGATTATCAGGAAACAAATCAGGAATGGGATAAGGAAGTTTTAAATGATCCATTACGGATTGTTGTAATTGGCCAGACGAACAGTGGAAAATCCAGCCTGATAAATGCGCTGTTCGGCGAAATGAAAACGCCTGCTGATGTTGTACCGACCACGCGACATGTACAGCCGTTTGTTCTGGAAAAAGAGGGATTTCCACAAGCAATAATTTTCGATACCGGGGGTTACGAGGACAGTACTGGATCGGCCATAGATATTACAGAGATTGAACAGTCTATGGACAAGAGTGATTTGATTATCGTGGTGTGCGCTGCCAATCAGGCTGCTCGCCAAGCCGATAGACAAATGCTTGTTTCACTGCGCAAGAGATGCAGAGAAAATAGTAGTGACAGCCCTGCAATAATCGTTGCAATGAGCCATATTGACCGGTTGAGGCCTCTGAAAGAATGGCGGCCTCCTTATTGTCTGAATCCTCCTGGTGGCACTAAGGCTGAACACATTGTATCTGCTTCCCAGTGTATGATAGTTGATCTGGAAATAAACATTGATCAGTTGGTTCCACTGAACCTTGTGGATGGCTATAACGTCGATGAAGGGTTGGTTCCTGCAATACTTCGCCTGTTACCTTTGGCCAAGCGTAGCCAGTATCTGCGTTGTTTGAAGTCTTTTCATGATGAAAATTACTGGTCGAAAGTTTGGAAGCAAAGTAAATCGGCCGGTTTATTTCTGGCGGCAGTGGGTGGTCATTGGGGTAGAAGGCTGTCCGAGAATAGAAGTCGTGGTGAGGGAAAGGGATTTTGAGGCCATATTTTCCATGGTTGGAAATCGAAACATGGGATAAGTTCGATCGTTGTTTCCCAAAACATATTGACAGTCGGGAAATAAAGAAGAAGATTGGTATTTACTCAGCGATTTTCGTAGTCAGCGTGCAAGGCATTGATTGTTCGGGACGCGTGAATACATCCGTGTAAGCTCTGCTGCAACGTCCTTGTTGCAGAAGCCCAAATAATCAATGCCTTGCACCCTCAGTAAATTACTCACTGAATAATTGCACACAAACAAACAAATGTTCTTTTTATTTGATAACCACACTCCATATTTGCGTCCGCGAGTCGGGAACTAAAACTCTAAAATAGTACCGGATCTATCCTGAAAATGTAGACCTAAGGTAAACGAGGGTGCTTGTTGCGTGATGCTGACACAATATACAGAACTTTCAAATCAAAACCTGATACGGTTACTTTTCAGATAACTCCAATCGTCTTTCGATACGTTGTATACGTGTTTGTAGTTGGTTAAGTTATTCGCGAAATTCGATTTCGGAAATTAATTGACCACTTAATTTTTCATTGAGTGCGGTGAATTGAAAATTCATGTTGCTGAATCCATCTTCCACTTTGTGATCAATATCGCCGATATTATTTTGAATCTTCTTTAATATTTCCAGCGTTAAATTTCCAGTTTCGGTCATGATATATTTCTAAGCTGAATTAATCGATTAATCCCTTGGGTGGTTTGGCTTTTATCTCTTCGTAGTATAGGAGTCTGTCCGAGAATAAGAAAGTACCAATAGAGCAATTGTCTGTCAATCATGATGTTAAAGACAGCCATTGGAAATATCCCAAAGACGAACGAATGAGGGGCAAGTGAGAAACAAGAGAGTGAGAAGGGCCTGTAATCATAAAAGCGGCTTAAAGGCAATGGTAGTTGAATTCGATCCAGGTTCATGTTGGGAAGGAGGCGGCGACATTCATGATTCGAGTTCAGAAGAAGTTTACATTGCCTCCGGTGTTTTTAACGATGGGGAACGTGATTATCCTGCCGGGATCTTTATACACATGCCGAAAGGTTCTTCGCATATTCCTCAGTCTAAAACCGGTTGTACAGTGTTCGTTTTTTATCCAGAGGGTAGGTCTTTGTAACGGACATGGGTAACAAGCAAATATTATAAAGTTGGAGCTAAAAGTTGGCAGGATATTACCATCGACGTTCCTATGTTTGGTCATGGCACTGAAACCGCTGGCTATCCTAAAAATTCATTATCTCAAATCCGGTGTTAAAAAATCCACAAGACCCTTGCGATCGATACTCGAGACCTAGAATATCAAATTTAAGCATATCCAGATGAATTATAAACATTTCACAAAGCAAATCGGGATGTAGTAAGCTAAAGTGAGATTTGAAAACGATTACACCGCATCACGACGATTTATTTTTCCATCCCCAGCGGGCGCGAGTCAAGACCAGCCAATGTTTTGGGTTAAAATAAGTTTGCGGATCTAAAATAAAGAACGATAAAGGGTTCTAGTGTAAAGAGGAAAAATTCATGACTACACCGAGTATACAATTCAAGATGGACGAAGATACCGCGCGTATGTCCCGGGCCTACGATTATCTGGTTCTGGTTCTTGCCGGGTTTTTATTCATTGGGTCTGTTCATCTGCACTTCATGCTGACCGTCGGCGACTGGGATTTTTGGCTCGACTGGAAAGACCGCCAATGGTGGCCGTTGGTCACACCCGTTATGATGATTGCCTGGCCTGCCGCCATTCAATCGGTATTATGGACCTATTTTCGGCTTCCGATGGGGGCTACCCTGGCTGTTGTGGGCCTTATGTTGGGGATGTGGATTACCCGAACGACCGCTTATCATCTTTGGACCTATTATCCCCTAAACTTTGTGCTTCCGGCGACAATGATTCCCAGCGCACTGGTTCTCGACCTCATATTGATGTTGAGCAACAGCGTTTTGGTCACGTCGATGGCTGGGGGCGCTGCGTTTGCGCTGCTGTTCTATCCGTCGAACTGGCCAATATTCGCTGCCTTCCATGTACCGATAGAATGGCAGGGTTCGTTGCGCACGGTTGCCGACCATTTTGGTTTTGTATACCCCCGGGCGGGCATGCCGGAATATCTGCGTATCGTCGAACGCGGAACCCTTCGAACCTATGGGCAGACAGCCACGCCGCTATCGGCATTTTTTTCCATGTTTTGCTGTGTTATTGTCTACGCGGCCAGTTGGCATATCGGAAAAGCCTTCGCAACCGTACGCTATGTGAAGAACGTGTAGGAGAAACCGATATGAAAACAAGCAAACAATTGGTGATGGTCTGCGCAGCTTTTTTTGCTGTCGCATTATCCATATCCGAATCCTGGGCGCACGGCGAACGGTCACTGGAACCCTTTGTCCGCATGCGAACCATCCAGTGGTACGATGTTTCCTTTTCCAAATCCGATATTTCGGTAAACGAAGAGTTGGTGATTAAAGGAAAATTTCATGTCGCCGAAGACTGGCCAAACAATATTCCCGAACCTGAACTCGCCTACCTCGGTCTGATTGCTCCAGGTCCGGTCTTTGTGCGCCAGGAAAGAACGATTAACGGTGAGCCGCATTTAAATTCGCTGCCGCTGGTAATTGGTGGGGATTACGAGTTTAAAGTCGTACTCAGAGGGCGAATCCCCGGGAAATACCATGTCCATCCTTCATTCAATGTGAAGGATACCGGCAATATTGCCGGTCCCGGTCAGTGGGTCGAGATCACCGGAAATGCCGACGACTTTAGCAACGAGATCAAAACACTACAAGGCAATATCATCGAAATGGAGACCTACGGAACGGCTACCGGTGTTCGCTGGCATATGTTCTGGATTGTGGTCGGTACCTTCTGGCTGATCTGGTGGCTCAGAAGACCCCTATTCCTCCCGCGTTATAATATGCTGAAAGCCGGTGAAGAGGATAAACTGGTTACGAGTACCGATATCAACCTGGCAAAGGGCTTGTTAGTCGGCGTACCCTTGATCGTGCTGTTGGGTTACGTGAATGCGATTTCAAGCTACGATGAAACCATTCCATTGCAGACGCCGATCGAACGGATTGCTCCACTGGAAAAAGCGCCGGATGTGGTAACCACCAAGGTTCAGCGTGCAGAATACGATGTTGGCAACCGTGCGATGACTTTGAGTCTTCTGGTTACCAATAATGGACCTCGTCCAGTGCATCTTGGCGAACTCTCCTCTGGATCGATACGTTTTATCGATCCGGACGCCAATGTGGAGATCGGGAATTACCCTGAAGAATACCTCGCGAAAACAGGCCTGGATGTAAAACGGGATGCCCCCATACCCGCAGGGGAAACTGTAGAAATGACTGTAGTGGCGAAGGATGCCGCCTGGGATATAGAACGCCTGTCGAGTGTGATTCGTGATACCGACAGCCGTTTTGGAGCGCTCTTGTTTTTCTATGATGATGCAGGGAACAGGTACCAAAACAGTGTCGCCGCACCCCTAATACCTAATTTCTAATGGATCGTTATTTTAATTCAAATTATAGAGGTTACTACCATGGCAACGGAAATCAGTAAAGTTATCACTCCATCCGAAATTCACAAAAAGTTAGAGCTACATTCAGACCGGAAATACGACCTGAAATGGTATTTGAAGGATATTCCCAAATACCTCGCCACTATTTCTGCGATTCTGGTCATGTATATCGGCCTGTCGATCTATCAGTTTACCTTTGGTGAGGCAGCCGGTCTGGATTCAACCGACCCCCTGTTCGATAAATACTGGATGAACCTGTTTTACATCGAAGTTGGACTCCAGCTCGTCTTGATTGTGGCTCTTGGCAACTATTTCTGGAAACACCGCGAGCGTGATTTCGCGAGTCTGACGCCCCAGGAAGAAATTCGCCGGTATTTGAATCTGACCATGTGGATCAGTATCTACACCTTTGCAGTGTATTGGGCCGGGAGCTACTTCGCTGAACAGGACAATGCCTGGCACCAGGCTGCAATCAGGGATAATGTATTCACTGCAAACCATGTGATCGAATTCTATCTGTGCTTCCCATTCTATACGATTATGGGTGTCTCAGCCTGGTTATATGCGAGAACCCAATTGCCGCTTTTCGCTGAAAAAATATCTGTACCGCTCACACTCGCGGTCGCCGGTCCTTTCCTGATTTTCATGGCCGTGGGTTTTAATGAATGGGGTCATACTTTCTGGTTTAGAGAAGAATTATTTATTGCGCCAATGCATTATTCCTTTGTAATTGGTGTGTGGTTCGCGCTTGGAGTCGGCGGTATTCTGTTGCAGCAAGTCATGCGTATGAGTGATTTGATCATGCAAATTAACCAGGAATCGGCACAGTAAATCCAAGCTTGACTCCAAATCCGTGCTTTCAAAATGCGGAAGTGAAGTGGCTGTAGGCGGACATGCGGGGGCAGTAAGCCCCCGACACTCCCCCGAATCGATATTTCCACACACCATCCGTGCTGGTACAC
>Ga0209992_10004558_pt1 | contig 10813 bp, 4 predicted proteins | sample 2SBtaG_2_FD_182564 | JGI IMG/M metagenome (GOLD analysis project Ga0209992, IMG submission 182564) | Deep subsurface microbial communities from Kolumbo volcano to uncover new lineages of life (NeLLi) - 2SBTROV12_ACTIVE470 metaG (SPAdes)... | ecosystem: Environmental > Aquatic > Marine > Volcanic... | reverse complement strand
GGTTTGAACTCCGCGTTAAATGCTGAAATCGGCAGACGGTCATTTGACGCTGGAGTTTAGAACTGGACTGAAGGATGAAATTATTTGTAAACAGACTGAGGGAAGTTCTAGACCTTGTAAAAATCAAATCCTGCATCGCCCACTCCTACTGTTAGACTAAGGCGCTGCATAGGCCGTACCCTCTAGTTCATCTCCCTTAAACCAATAGGGTTGACCTAATTGACAACAAGATATGCTACTAACTGAATCTCTTCCTTTTTTATCGCTTCAACTGTCCTAATAATGTCAGCCGCAGAGTAAATTCTATCCCTTTCTAATTGCTTGTCAAACTCATGTATAAACCAACCAAAATCCACTTCAGAATGCGTGATTGGATCTGCCTCATACATATTTTCCATTTCACTCAACTGTTTGAGCAATTGTTTGTATGGTTCGCTTCCAGGGATACGATTATCATCAATTAACTTTGCAATACGTTGGAATCTACGTGGGTCAGCTCGTCTTGAAGGTGGGCCTGATAAACCATACTTTCGAAGAATCGGTGCTAGTTTTGCATTAATGCCCGTCTTCTGCTTCCTTGCAAATTTATCCTTCTGAGATATCTCCATTCTTTCTCTCATGATGTGTCGGATGGTATGGTCTACCAACGGCCAAATCCAATGTTTCAGACGGTCATCAACCCATTCCCCAAACCAAACCTCTTCACTCATCCCTTCAACATGAATCTCGGGGAAGATGTGTGTTTTGCTAGTCAAAGGAGAGCCCTCTGGCTTCCAGATTTCATCTAGACGTTTCTCTTGGTCTTTTGTCCACCCTTCATTCTCAAGACGTAGCAAATCAAGAGATTCGGAAATCAAATCCTCATCGGCCATAGCCGGAATTGTTGATGCGGGCCACCAAATCCATTCATGTTGTAGAGTCCCATCTTTCTCGTTTCCGAGTTTGAAGGAAAGGAATACTCCTCTGTCTTTTGCGGACTTGGAGACCCGATGAACACCTAGCACTCGGCTGTGGACCCCGACTTGCATCTTGGAAAGAACACTTCGTGCACCATCGCCTTCTTCGGCTAAGAAATCAAGAAGTGGGAAGCGCATTTCATCAATACTGGTGAAATCCGCAATGCGTTCCAATTCATCCAACACTTCCTCATCACATTCCCACAGTCGCTGCCGTTCCTTGTAGGTGTCACCACCTATTTCCTCACCAAGTACTGACCCATCAAGTCCGATGATACGATCGATTGATTGAGAGCGACGCATAATTCGACCTACAAGGTCCATCAATCCCTCAAGTGCGGTGTCTGGAAATACATTGCAAATATTCAACAATTCATGAGGAGAGAACAGGCGATCCACACGACCAACTCTCTGAATCATTCTTACAGGATTCCAATGAAGATCAAAATTCACGATGCCTTGTGAGTCTTGCAAGTTCTGTCCTTCAGAAAGAACATCGGTTGCGATAAGTAGTTTCACCGGATGATTCTTCCACTTCTTTTTCTTCTTACGTTTTCCAGGAGTATCTGCATCGATATTGCTTCCAGGTGAAAATCTCCAGATGACCTCATGACGAGTGGTACCCTCAAGATTAGCATTGTCTTTGAATGGATTAGATGGTCCCTTCGGAGAACCTCCATGGAGTATTGCTACCTCATTAGGCTCAATTCCTGCTGCTTCAAGGAACACTGAGTCATTGACTATTGCTTCATAGAGATACTGTGCGGTATCCCTGTAATAACAGAATACAATATTTTTTCCATCTGTATTATCTTTTAGTGCAGGCATTTTTCTTCGTGAGGGATACCGAATTGTCCTTGACTCCCTACCCGTCTTGGTCATCACTTCATGGGTGACAACTTTCTCCTCTTGTGCAGGTAAACCGTTAAGGTATGCTTGCTTGAAAGATTCTACTTTCAAATCAGTGTTCAATCCATTGTTGATTGCCTCACTAAGAGGAGCGGATCTGCCTTCATCAAATTCTGCTAATTTACCACTGTGGATTCCTTGGTGCCACGATGATTTTGCGTCTTGAACGATTTTCATAATGTTAGCATAAACTGCAATGTCGTGATCTACATTCGCTGAGAATGATTCCAAGTCCATTGAACTAGTGTCAAGTTCTTCCAATCCCGCCTGATTCTGTCCGAACATCTCATTAATCACATTTTCAGCCGCTTCCAATGTAAGAATCTCATTTGCTTCTTCTGAATCATTATCATGTGCGGCAATCGCATTTTGAAACCGACGGAATGTTGCAGAACGCATTACTTTACCATGCGTAAGAACCATTTCACGGAAGAAGTTGAGATAGGTATTGAACCATGTTATTGTCTTTTCAAAAGCATGACTTGAAGATTCTAATCGCTTGAGTAACATCACTGTCATGAGGATAGACAAATTTCCCTTGCGCTTCATTTTCTCTTCTTCATCTAAATTCATGTAATCCTCAAGATTGTAAGGAGCGTGTTTCAATGATACAAGTAATTCTTTGACCCTCTCAAAAATATCTAATCCACCATAGACTCCAGCGAGATCGTAATCAATTCTGAACAGTTGACGTTCGGGGAAAGTCATTGGAACTCTTTCACCATCAATCAGGATAAAATGTGTTTTCCCACGCTCTTTGTCCTTAACAACATCAAGGCGTGAATGCCTTACCAACACATGCTCCAAGAGTTGGTAAATATCAGCAGGAGTCTCTGCTTTTGCATCAGGAGAACATCGCCTGAAGAAGGACTCAAGATTCGTAACTCCGATTGAGCGATAGTATTGTGGATGCCCTCTAGCAAGAAGATATACTTGGTGTTTCAAGTCATTCGTATCAGTATTAATTGGCGTGGCCGTCATCAGAATGAGTTTCTTGTCAGGTTTACCACCCTGCATCAACTTCATCAGGTTTTGATATCGCTTGATATTCATGTTACGGAAGTTATGTGCCTCATCAACAAGAATTAGGTCGTGGTCACCGTATAGGTCGACGAGTTCGTGAGCTTCAGGGTCATCTTCATCCACTTCATCAGAGTAATCCAGACGACCCAATCGTTCCATGTTCTCAAAGTCGTGAACATTGATGTTGAGAGACTTTGTTTTGCTTTCCCACATATGGCGCAACTGAGCAGGACAGATGATGAGAGCTCTTGGTTTGTGACCAGGTCTACGTTGGCCGAGATAGTGATCTAGCAAAGCTAACCCTGTGTAGGTTTTTCCAAGACCCACTGCATCTGCGATAATGGTTCCATTGAACCTCTCAAGGTTGTGAACAGCTTGACGAAATGATTGCTTTTGAAGGTCGGTGAGTTCTACTCCTATCTCACGCAATGCTCCTTCAGGTCCATATCTAGTCTCAAAGTACTCGTAGAGAATTTTGAGGAACACAAGATTGGGGTCATGTCTCTTATCACCGAATTTAGATTCACGTAATAATTCGATGAGGCGTGGCTTCCAATCGACAGTGAGTGGCTGTGATTCAATATCCAAGTCTCCTGTGTCAGACATCGCATTCCAGTGTGATTCAAACCATTCATTAAGTTCCGAGATTGTCTTTTCATCAACAGAAATGAGATTCAATTCCCGATTCCCAGTGACTCTGTCCTGTGTCTTCTTTGAGAATCCAAGACCTGCAGGAGTGAAATTGCTTGAACCAACAGAGGCTGCACCCTTGCCATTATCATCAAATGCAAGAATGAGTTTTGCATGAAGGAAGTCCGATGCCCAGTATCGAATCTGCACATCTGTCCCCGTTTCTCCTTCCAGCCAATGGATGAGTTGCTTCACCAACTTCTGGTGCTCACGATTGAACTCTAATCGATTCAGTACGCTGAGTGTGTCAATGTCTTCGGCCGAGACACCTCTGCCTTCCAAGAACTCCTCAGCAAGAGCCCTTGCTTCATGGCTCACTTGTTCACGAAGGTCGAGATGCTCAAGACCGGCCTGACCAACATCAGAGGATGGCTTGCTACCGAGAAGGAGTTTGAACTCCTTGAGATCCTTGAGTGTGTCTGCAATCCCGTCACCTGTTCTTGGGTTGCGCCAAATTCTTGGTTCAAAGTAACCTGAAGCAACAAGCAGACGCTGTGCATCTTGAGTTGCGAGCCAGTCAATCTGGCGATTTGAGTCACTATTGTCTGTATGCACAAACTGTGCAAAACGCAGCCCTATTTAAATACGATAATTTAAAGGAAAATGAGTATTAGAAAAAGCATGTCCCCTCCTCTCCACGGAACTTCCTGGTTCGGCCAAAAATTTGGCGATGTGATTAGTGAACGACTTGGAGACCCAAATTGGAACTGTGTCCACATTTCGAATTATGCAGTAACTGTGCCGGGTTTGCAACTAATTGAAACGCCAATCATTGAGTTCCTTGAGGCAGATCCCGAAAACAGAATTCGCATTTTAGTGGGATGGGATGGTACCACAACGACTACTGCCATTCGTCGGTTGTTAGCCTATCGAAATCATTCAGACAATCGAGTTGAGATTAGCATATACCACATTCCTGCATCTGCGGTTGAAAATGGCCGCCCTCCGCTTTTCCACCCTAAATATTGGGTTTTCTCTAATGATGAGGCGGGCGCATTATTCGTAGGATCGCACAACCTTACTAGGTCAGGTTTTTCAAGAAATATTGAGTTATCGCTTGAGATTAGTGGCACGAAAGAAGAATACCCAGAAATTCAGGAAGCAATTCGTTCTGTAAATCGGTTTGGAGGTTGGGATAACCCTCAAAATGATTTGATTCAACTATTCAACACGCAAATCAATTCGATTGGAGATCTCCAAGAATTCATTGGAAGCCACCCCCCGCCACAACCACAAGCACCTCCCCCTGCTGACAATGACCAGGGGGGCGACAATGGTGACGAAGACCCGCTTGCGGGTAATTTTGCTGCCAGCTTGAGCCAACCTACAACTCGAGCATTTGCTGGTTTGGAAATTCCAGATTTCCAGGTGGAAGAAGGCGATGAAGAGGGGGCTGATGTGGTTGCTGCTGCCGAAGCTGCTGATGCTGTCGAAGCTGATGACGATGAAGACCAAGAAGAAATCCCAGAGCAGTGGACCTGGTGGACGGAGTTACAGAGAATTACACTTAACACCGCCGGGCATTTGAGAGTAGGAACTGGGGAAAACACACACCCTACCAATACGTTGAGACTGAGTACGGGCTTTGACCCTCATAGAAGGACTTCGGGCGAAGACTATAATTTGTTCAGAACCGAGTTTATTCCTGCTGAGTTATGGGTTCACGATGTGGAAAATGGTACCTACACAGCAACCATCGAAGCAACACTAGTGACCCCTGGGCATGATGATGTGAATACAAGTTTACAATTTGATTACAACCCCCTATGGCTCGATCAAGAAGGGGGAGTGAATCGTGCTACTCAGAGGAATATTCACTTGCGCTTGAGTACAGAAATCAGGGCTGCCTTCGAACGAGGAGTTACTGAGCAGGTATGGGGTCAATACCAACCCCCTCCATACGTCGATGGGACTCCAAGAGACCCCTATCGAGGAATCATTGACGATGGTAATCCAGAAATTCCTGTGGGACACTATATCCAACTGCAAAGGGAGGGTGTAGGAGAGGATGCCGAATACACTGTGTCTATTGTCCCACCACCGGCGTGACATTACAAACCGATTAATCACTCAATGATTCCTGGTCTGACGTATCGCCGAATGTTCCAGCGGTTGATTTCCTCTATGCAGTCTTCGTCGAGACCGATTTCGGAGGCGACAAAGTTGGACAATGCCATCCACTGTTCGTTATCTCTGGCCAATTTACCACCATTCTTCTTGAAGTCGATAAGTGCCTCGATTTGGGCCTTACAATCAGGCAGTGTTACTGGGATTGGAGAATAGATTAGCGTGCCAACCGTTGTATTAGCCAATGAACCACGCAGTCCCTTTGATAACATCGCGAATAAATTGGAAGAAAGATACCCCATAAGGTCCTCTGTGGAATGAGATTTGGGTAATACGATAGATGTGCCCTGTCCAGAAACACCACCATTGGGCAACCATATTTGAGGTGCATTTTCACCAACCATTGTCATGTGCAGGTGTTCCGTCAACCATGTATCGTTGGCTCTGATTGTAGCGGATCTCTTTCTCTCTTGGTTGGAATTTCCGATGAAATCGGGGTCGTACCTTCTTCTTGCATCAGCGATAGTGAAATTATGCAATTCAGAAATCGCGCTCGCTGACCAATCCATGAAAAATTCGGCTTCCGAGTAAAACATGCACAAATCATCACGGTCTTGAGTAGGTGGTTTAGCAAATGGGACCAAATATCGGCCCTCAAACATACTTTCAGGAATACCGTTTTCCACTAGGTCCGCCCTCAATTGGTTATTGTTATGAATGATGGACAAATCTTCATCGGTTAGGATAAGATTTCTGTCCACAATTTCCATTTTCCCGCGCGCACTCTCTACCCGTCGTAAGAAATAGATGATGTCTCCAACATCTAACCCTTTTCTCACTACGGCAACATTATCCAAATATGTCATCGAAACGGAGTCTCCGCATATTTCGATGTCCCCTGAGTTGAATTGCTCAAAATCGGCCACTATTGAATCAGTATCGGCTGTGTATTCACAATCCAAATTATCCCAAGATAGGGCGAATAAATATGGACAAACGTGGAATATGGGTAAGTTGCTATTTTTCCATATCAATGACTGTGGATACTCATAACGAGCGATGTGGCTTTTTTGATTATAATCAAACTCAACATGCCAAGTAGATTCATCACCTGGATGAATTAGTTCACCATCTAATCCAACTGATCTTGCAATTGATTGAGTGGTGTTCTTCCACATGCCCAGTGCTTGCTGCAGGGCATTATTGTCACGAGAAGGGAGTTTTGTAATATCGTATGCTATTAGCGTGTTTGTTGCCGATTGTGATTCACGCAAGGCCCTAGATTTGTTGACCGTCATTGTCAATATTGCTGTCATAGCATTGTTGAAAGTGAAAAACCAATTACCAGCTTGGATGGCGTAATGAATTGTACCGTTTTGGAGCAATATTTCTCTGGTTTCTTTATGTCCCCGAATAGTCAAAGGTGTATCTGGCGTAATGAAAGAAACTTGGCCGCCGTTTCTCGCAAGTTGTGTGATGGATTTTGCCCAGAACATTGCATATAAATTGTCGGATACCAGTCCCAATGATTGTTGAATGTCTTTGTAATTTGAATCTAAACCACCATCTCCTTGATCCAAAAGATATGGCGGGTTTCCAATAACAATGTCGAAGCCCTTCCTTCCTTCGCGCTGAAAGACATCTCCGAATATGGCCTCGTAAGAAAAAATGGATGTGAAAGTCCCCTCATTGATTCGTCGGCGAGTATCGGTGAACTTAGCAATGACGTCGTTCTCAACTTTGTCTCTCTTTGTAACACTCATGTTAGATTTTTTCAATTTCTTCAATTCGTAATGCTCTAGTTGATCAAGTCCTTCAATCATCATCTGTTGCCTCAATTGTTGGAGTTCGGCTCTAGTTTCATCTCTCTTTGATGGTGAAGCATTCTCGTCATAGTATTCGTGACGCAATTCATGGATACGTTCAATTCGGGCTCTAATTGGCTCATCGTTTGGTCCCTCTTCATTTTCTCCACCCATAAATGACCAGAGAGTTGCCTGCCCCTCTTGGCCAGGCGCAACGAAAATCCTATGGCCATTTACTGAGTCTCTAAGACTGTCTCCAGCCGTCACTTGGAAGTCTAAATTGGGCAGAGGAGACGCTGAATCTCTATCTTGGTCCACAACCATTGCAAGCCAAAGGCGTAGATGACAAATGGCAACTGCCTCTGGATTGATATCAACTCCATACAGTGAATCTCTGATGATTTCAGATTTCCAACGATAGAACTCTATGGAGCCTCTATCAACCATGTGTCCTGTTCGGACCATGTGGCAGAGTTGACGTAATCTGAGCATCTCAGTCAGCATTCCAAGAAGATATGCGCCGCTTCCTACAGCAGGATCGAGAACCTTGCATTCTTTAAGAGCGGCTTCGATTCTATCGGCAACAACAGGGGTGAATAATTCATCCTCCCATGTTGGGCGATATTTATCGCTATAATCTAGGTCAAGATTGAATAGTTCTAGAAACCAATCATGATCCAATCCACCGATATCTGCCAACTGTTCCTCAAGGTATCTAGCCAACGTGTCTTTACACTGGAATCTAACGATGCTACGTGGAGTATAATACGCCCCGTCACTATGCCTACTTACCAATAGATTCTCGAAGATTTTCCCCATCAATTCGGGGTCAAGTGCTACCGCTTCGTCAACTGGCGTATCCTCTGCAATAGTGAAGTGATAGTCATCTAGGAATGCAAGCATGTTCACTTGTCGCCCACTCAATGATTCATCATCTAATGCAGGTTCATAATCACGGTCAGCACTGAAAACAGCATCTGGGATCAAGAACATTGGTTTCTCTGTATCGAAATTCCAGTGGTCAACCACTTTGTCAATATCGAAAATGCCACCGTTCAGATAAGGCATCAAACTTCTTTCATCCTTATCCCAACGTGTTGGGCCCCAATTGTCTGAAGCATCATCGGGTCGTCTCTGATTCAGAGTTTCAAAGAAAAGTGGGATAAGCACCTCTTGGTGAAATCCTGTTGATTGTGTGGCATCATAGTTTGCTATTGAACGAGTGCTCTTCTCATATTGCCGCCATCGGTTTAGAAGGAAGTTTTTATCCTTGCAAAGCCATTCTTTCTCTTGGAGGAAATGTAGAAAGAGCATCCTCAATACCTGTTTGAGCAAGAATTTCGCGGCTATTTCTCGATTTGGGTCGGACCCCCTATCCTCTTTGTTGTAGCTTGTCACGGGTTTGTTCTTGCTTGGTTTGAAAGGTTCATACTCTACATTGGATGCATGATGCTGAACCAAATCAAGTGCATTCTCGAACCTTCGATAGAATTCCTTGAAGAAACGACGAGACAGGCGTTCCTTGTTGAACCAGTCTTTGACTTTCTCACGAAATCGAACAACCTCGTCATCTTCAACTTGCCCTGGAAATGAGGTGACGTGTAGTGCTTGGAGACAATCAAGTGTGTGACGACTTTTCTTCGTTGGTTTCCAATCTAATCTGGCCAAACGCAATTCTTCGGCAGCACCCGCCTTACGATACACACGTGCAAGATGAATTGTTGCCCATTCTGTAATTCGTGAATCTCCAACCACTTCTCCATCGTGATCTTCATTTGTCGTTCCGATGAATAGGAAAGTCTCGTCCATTCGAGTTACATTGGATACATGGCGGAAAGCATGAGAGAGGTTTCTACATGTTGCACTGCTCAGTGTTAAACCCGGCCTTAGTATTGCCATGTAGCATTCAATTCCCTTTTGCTCTCCACGGAGAGATGTAGCTTGTCGAATTGTAATTGCTTCATCAGATATTGCCTTCTTTACTCCTGCAGGTTGCTTGTTATCCAACAGCACTTCACAGAGATCGGACATCCCATCCCAATTGGTTTCTGGTTCATGCCCCAATGCAGATAGTAATTCGATTAGGCCGTTTGGCGAAACGGCTGCGCGAATCTCATCGTAACTTATTGGCATAGCAAACAAAAGAACGGTTGCACCCACCCTCTTTAACTAATCCCATTTAATATTATAATTAGTTGGAGAAATCAACACTGTCATGATATGGTTCTGACCCCCACCAATCTGGATGTTTGAACATCCTTCTATTTTCATGGAATGTATATCGGCAGGTTCGTAATATCATGCTTGATGTCCATGAACCCCCCAATTTACCTTTGATTCCCAACTCATTGAGGTGCTTCGCAATCCTGTTGCCCGACCAACCTTGGACATAGTGCCGATGTCGCATGTAGTCAATGGTGTCCTGTTCTTCCCAAACAGGAATCAAATCCTCCCCATTCCTATTCCATCCAAAGACAGGTCCCGTGAACACTTTGGCATTGTCCTTGAGATGCTTCATTGCAAACTTGGTTCGCTCTGAAATTTGGCCTCTCTCAAGCTCTGCAAGGCTAGCGATAGTGGTCAGGAAGAACCGTCCCATCGCATTCGAAGTGTCGAGTGTGCCGCCGTTCTGGTCGAGGATGTGTATATCCACCCCAATCCCTGCCAACTCATCTACTGATGAGAGGCAATCTTGGACATCTCTGAACAATCGGTCCATTTTGAGTGTAAGCAGATGGCCTACTCGCTCCTGATAGATGATTTCCCTCATTTCTCTACCTGCTGGTCTTGACCACAGGTGAGTTGCTGCTGAAACTCCTTCCTCAATGAAAATGTCATCGGGGTCAAGGTCTAATCCTCTAAAGTCTGCATAAGCGATTAGTCGCTCAACCTGCGCTTCAAGGCTCACACCTTCCTCTGCTTGTCGTTTAGAGGAAACTCGTGCGTATGCTACGGCTCGTTCTTTATTCGGGCTAATTTTTGTATGCTTTTTATTCAACATACATTTACTTCTAACTTTTCGACTAGTTAAAGACTCACTTTTCAGACCCCTCTGGTCTATACCAACCTTGCCCCCTATAGCTTGCTTATAGTCACTACTTAAACGATGCACTGCTCTAATGCTTAACTGCTTAGAGGGATGGGTGATTGATGACTCAGAGGGTTGCGTAGAGGGTATAGAGGATCTATGCTGAAATCCCTCTAGTTCTTGTTCACTAATTGCAATGCCAATCTCGGAGGGTCGAAAGGGTGGTTCAGTCTGCGCAGGGGGTCCGCTCACGGACTACCCATTGAGTAACTAATTCATCTTTTGACAAACAAGAAGAAGCCTCGCTAGAGATTTGTGAACTGGAATCGTTGTAG
>Ga0209992_10004557_pt1 | contig 10815 bp, 7 predicted proteins | sample 2SBtaG_2_FD_182564 | JGI IMG/M metagenome (GOLD analysis project Ga0209992, IMG submission 182564) | Deep subsurface microbial communities from Kolumbo volcano to uncover new lineages of life (NeLLi) - 2SBTROV12_ACTIVE470 metaG (SPAdes)... | ecosystem: Environmental > Aquatic > Marine > Volcanic... | reverse complement strand
TAACTGAATGATTCCCTTCGTGGTCTGGCATTTTACCAAGAGCGACTAGGGCTGAGCGTTGTAACATCTGGATTAGTCCAAAGAATTGTTGGCTTTCTTCACTACTTAGGAACTCGTCTGTCATCATTTCACCCGTACTAGTCATCTGATTCAGTATTTTCCATATCATCACCATCAAAAAATTTCTCTGATTGGTCTAATTCTTTTGACCAAGGGTTTTGTTTAAACCACTCTTTAGTTCCAACTTCACTCTGCTTCTTTCGGCTTGAAAGATACGATATTAGACCGCCAATAATGAACATTCCTAGGAAGGCAAAGAGGGGGAATTTTAGAACATCGAATTCAAAAATTGAACCAAATGAAGGTTGGCTAGTCGTATTAATTCCCACATAAACTGTGCCATTACTCCTAGCCCCATCATCGTCTACTACTTCATAGTAAATTACGTATTCATTTTCACCACGACTTGGAGTACCCGGCTCAATACCCAATACCTCAAATTCCATTCCTGTGCGTTGCACCCATGGTGAATCCCAAGATACAGATAGGCTATCAATATCAGAAGGAGATTCATTAATTTCGGTGATTAAACATAACACATCAGCGGTTTCACCGTGTGATTTTGATGTACACTCTACCTTAATTTCTGGTTGCTTATTTACAACTTCGATTGGAATTATCATTAGTGTGGAATCTGAACCATCGGTGATAGTGATAGTTACTTCATAACTGCCAGCATCAGAAATTGAAAGTGTGAATTGTTGGTCTAAGGTATTCTCTTCCAACTCACCCTTAAAATCAGGAGATAGTGAGAAAGAAACAGATAATGTGTCCCAAAAGTCATCGGTTGAATCTGACCAATCAAATACAATTTCATCATCTTCATAAAGTGGCTCGATAATATCGTGTTGAACAAATATCTCTGGAGGTCGATTTAGTACAGAGTAGTAAAAATTGGTCAAATCATATTCGGTTTCTACCCCTACTTGTAATTGTGATAACACCGCCCCGGCGTTCAAACCATTCTCAATTCCCACAGGAAATTGATACCATCCAGTTGCATTTTTTGTGGTTAAAACGCCAACCCCATTTTGCATCCAAGTAAGGTTAACATTTTCTTGTTCCGATGCGTTCAAATCGGGATTCCAAATCGGGCGAACCATAATTGTTGAACCTTCAAACACTGCCGAAGAATTAGTCTCAACGCCGATTAAAAGTTGTCTCATTTCTTGGACTTCGAGGGTGAAATTTGCTTCCACAACATCGCTTGCTCCAAACGGATCTGTGACCCTTAAAGTCACATGCTTTTCTCCTAAAGTTGGGTAACGGTGAATGATGGTCTCTCCAACTATCCACTGGCCTTGGCTTTCAAGTGGTGAACCCTCCTCAATGAGCCACTCACAGGTCAACTCTTCTCCAAGAGTGTCGGTTGAGTTTTCGCACGAAAGGCGCACCACTTGGGCTAAGGCAGGCCATGGTTGGCTCACTGAAATATTGGCAATTGGTGGTACATTTCCAATTTGAAACTCAAAAATAGTGTATGATGTTGTTTGGTTTCCCAAATACCACGCATACAATATCAAATTGTGTGAGCCTGCTGTGTCAAATACATGACTTATTTGTGACTGATATGGTTGCTTGATTAATTCGCCACTCCCTATATCCCATCGCAACCACAAATATTCAACCTCTAGGCCTTCGACGGTTTGCTCAATTTCAAAAATTGCTTGTTCACCCACATTAGGAGAATTCAGTAGTGTAATGTTAGGGCCACGCGAAGGCGATATTGCTACCGGCCAAATAAATTGGTTGTTGTCTTCATTTTCTTCATCCCACTCATCATCAGGGTCCAGAGTAACTGTCAAATTATGCAATCCAGCCGAAAGTGGAGAACCTGTTTCATTGAACCATCCACCCCAATGCATGGAATCAATCATAGTTGAGTTGAAAATTGTAGTGAAATTTAGGCCATTGTCAAATGAATACTCAATAGTGATATCTTGTTGATATGATTGCATTCGATGAGCAAAAAACTCACCCCGAATATTGACTGTCGTGCTACTATTCAATGCTCCACCAAAAAGGGCTTTCATTTCCAAATCAGGGGGCCTTAGTTCACCTTCTTGATAATTTACTGCTGAAAGAGCGATTAAATCGGCAGTGATATTCGGCAACCAATCAATTTTTAATTTTAATGGAATGTCATGAGGAATTGATGAGAGATTGAGTAAGTTTGAAGTTGGTGTTAAGTTTGTGTAGTTGTCAATTGGTGTGTTGTCACGCCAATCAAGTACGGTTAACCGGATGGTCTCTCGCACATCTTGAAAATTGCCGATTCCATACCACTGCCAGTCCAAATCAAGAGAGCCCCACTCGTAGTCATCATCTTTCTCAAGTGCAGGACTGACCCAAGTACCGTTTGAGGTCGGGGCGAATCGCCCTCCCGAAGCGCGTATATCGTCATAACTTGCACTAGCTAGGGTGCCGTTCGAGTGGACATTGTATGAAGTATAATCATCAGAAGGATTTTTTTCTGCAAAAAAAGGCAGGCGGCAGCGTAGAAAAGCCCCTTGATAGAGCATATATTCTCTAGTTGAGTGATCGACTAAAACCCGCCAATCTATCCAATTTAGTCCTCCAGCTGAATGGGGTGGTAAAGGTGTGGACTGAGGACCACAATCAATTCCAACCCCGTCTTTTTCCCCGAAAGGAACTACCTTTCCATCTCCTTCTTGAACTATGCCAAACCAATTTGTTTCGCCATTTGTAACCCCACCAATTTTGATGCTTCGGTGAGAACTGTTTGAAATATAGTTCATAGAAATATTTTGAGCTAAAGTTGACCAACTATTGGAAATCCAAGGGATTTGTGATACATGATAACAATACGAATTCCCTAATGAAGACTGGGTGATAGTGGAATGCCCGGAATTTGTTTGGGCTGGATTTCCTCCACACGTCCATGAATGCTGCGGCCCATTAGCAAAATTTTCTTCAAATTCCCAGTAGCCAGGAGATTCAAACCGTAATTTAGGAATTATCACCCCTTCGGGGATACCGTGGTTTGCTAGGGATGAATTATGGTGCCGGCTGTCTGTATCAAAGAAGTCACCATCATACAACCAGTTTGTGCTGTAAGCTATCGCTTCTTTTTTTTCTAGGTCAACAGTAAGGCTCGGCTGGACCTCAACGTTTGTTGGGAAAAGAGAGAATATTAAAATGAAAAAAATTGTGAATGCTATCAACTGAGTCGACTTAAACATAAATAATTGGTAAATTCACTAAGTAAAAAAGGTGTTGGATATCATGTATAGACTATGTAAAAACTTCTTCAATCAACCAATCAGGGTCAAATTGTTTCAAATCATCATATTCTTGACCAATACCAGCCAAAACAATTGGCTTATCTGTGGCATGAGCAATTGAAAGGGCAGCACCACCTTTTGCATCAGTATCTAATTTACACAATACTGCTCCATCAAACTTCAGCATTCTTTGGAATTCTTTGGCTTGCTCAACTGCATCGTTGCCTGCTAACGCATCACCGACAAATAATACAAGGTGTGGTTTTGTTACACGGTGGACCTTACGTAATTCTTCCATCAGATTGGATTTATTCTGCATTCTTCCTGCAGTATCAACTATCACAACATCCATTTTCCTGGCTTTAGCATGTTCAATTGCATCGCGGGCGATTGCTGCTGCATCTCCGCCACGCTGACTACTAATACATCGAATATCAAGCCGTTCAGCGTGAGTTTCTAGTTGGTCAATTGCTCCTGCCCTAAATGTATCAGAAGCGGCTAATACCACTCGTCTTCCTTTGTTTTTCAAACGATATGCAATTTTTGCTGTGGTGGTTGTTTTGCCTGTCCCATTCACTCCAACCATCATGATTACAACAGGTAAATCACCCGCTTCAAGTAAGGAATCAACTGTGGCATCAAAATCCCAATAACCAGTTGATAAAAGTGTACGGAGTGCTCTTTTTAGGGACGCTTCTACGACTTTAGAAAGGTCTGCGCCTTTACGAAGCCGATTACCGACTAACTCATTTCGCAAAGCGGTTATCACTTCCTCAATAGAGGCTCTGCCCATATCTGCTTCTAACATGACGAGTTCTAATTCTTCGAGCATGGCGTCAAGTGCTTCTCCGCCTTTGATTATTTTTCCACCACTCTCTACAACCCCACCTCCCAAGTCTATCTCTAGGGTTTTTCCTGAGTCGGTCTCCACACCAGTTGGTCCGGACGAACCACGTGGCGCATTCTTCACCTCTACCAACTTTCGACCAGTCGTTGAGCGCATGATTTGCAAATCTATTTTTGAGCCGTCGGGACGCACTTCTTGGTCTATATCAAAGCCCTTTTTCTTAAGGCGTGAACGTTCTTTTTGGGCCTCTTTTGCCTCCCTTAACAGCCGCTTTCGCTCTTTTTTCTCTACTGTTGGAGATATAGGTTCGGGGATTGGGTCATCTTCCCAATCATCCCATTCATCTTCTTCTTCGACGTTTTCAGATATTGCTTCAATTTCTTCAACATCTTCCCAATCATCGTCGGTTGAAGTCGTCACTTCGACTTGAGGGGCTTCTGATTGTGCCTCTTGCTCTTCTTTGATTTGTAGACGCTTTGCAATTGCTTCTTTTGCTTCATCAGATTCTTCATCAACAGTTAATGAATCAATATCTGTGTCATCTGCAACTTCCTTCACGCGTTTGCGAAATCTATCAAAGAATCCCATTAAATCACTTCAATCATCTAGTGTTAACTCACCCGAAACATTTCCTCTTCGGCGCTTTGGAATTGGTTTGGAGAGTGTTTGTCCCCCCCCTTGTTCTTCGGGTGGTTGTTCTTTTTCTGCAGCCTGTAATACTTCAGCATCATTTGTGAATTTACCTGCTAAATCCTTTACTTTCAATTCTGTATCATTGAATTCTGCCTGTAATGTTGATATTAATTCTTCAATATCAGAAACTCTTTTCTTTAAAATTTCAATCGCTTCGGATACATTTTTTTCTGCCTGAATCCCGCTCCCGATATCAACAACCACACCTGGATTATTTGGTTGGCCAACCAGTAATTGTGTCCCAGAACCCAATGGAATCATGATTTTTGGTGATGATTCATCGACAAGGGATTCAAGGGCTTGTATCACCTCTTGGTGTTCAACTGAGGCTTGACTTAGCCGCTCAATTTGTTCGCGTAAAGCGGTTAATTGTTGCCTATACATCTCTACGAGACGGGTTAATCGTTGTAATTCGGCGGCGTCACTCATGGCTCTCCCTCGTTTGCATCGGCACGCCCAAGGGTCATGAAGGCGTCGCCACAAGTGTATCGTTGGGTTATCTCCATAACTAATATGCAAACTCAATGATTTAGAGGGTGGTTAGGTGCGTATAGAAGGAAGCCGAGTCTTGGTGACTGGTGGCACGGGGTCAATAGGCTCTGAAATAATTCGACAATTGTTACAACGCAACCCATCTCATGTGGTGATTTTCTCACGTGATGACTCTAAACACTTCTATTTCCAGCAAGAATTAGCAAAGCACGATAACATCACTTTCATCATTGGAAATGTTCGAGATAGGGAGGCTTTAGCCAGAGCTTTTGTTGGTGGAATTGATATTGTTATACATGCCGCTGCGCTAAAGCATGTACTTATTTGTGAACAAAATCCTACAGAAGCGGTGAAAACTAATATTTTGGGAACTCAAAATGTTGTTGATATGGCTAAAGAAAATGGCGTTGAGGTGATGATGACAATTTCAACCGACAAGGCTGTTGCACCCACTTCAACAATGGGGGCAACCAAATATGTTGCAGAAAAATTGACTATTGATGGGAATTTAACTGGAGACACTAACTGCGCGTGCGTGCGCTTTGGTAATGTACTTGGAAGTAGGGGGTCAGTTATTCCTGCAATGATTAAGGGAATCCGGGAAAGAGGGGAAATTTGGATTTCTGATGAAAGGATAACCCGCTTTGCTATGCCAATACCAGATGCGGCTACATTGGTTCTTGATGCTGTTGACATCTGTTCTGGTGGAGAAATATTCGTATTAAAGATGAAATCATTCAGCCTTAAACAACTTGTAGAAGTTATGAGAGGGATGTCGTTTGCAGCAGCGGGTTTTGATGTTGATGTTAGAGGACTTATTCGTGCTGAGAAGTTGCATGAAGATCTAGTAACTAGTGATGAAATTAGAAGATTGTGGGAATCTGATTCACACTATGTTGTTGCCCCGCCTGTCGGAAACTGGAAACCAGGTACAGATTTATCAAAAATAGAACTCCAAGATTATAATTCAAGTAGCGGATTAGTATTTTCTAATGATGAGTTAGCACAACATATTGAAGAATGTGTTGTTGCTCTTGGTCTTGATTGATGTGAGATTATGATTGGCGTTACCGGGGCAACCGGATTCATCGGTTCTCATCTGATGAATGCGCTTGGTGATATTGGGTTTGAAATAGACTTAAGAAATTCAACAAATGAAGAAATACGAATAATGATTGATGGAAATAATTGCAATACTATTATCCATCTAGCAAATCCGATACCAAGTAATTATGATGATGATAGTGGAGAAATTAAGAGGGATGCAAGAAAACTTGCTGAACGATTAGTTGTGATTACTGAATCCATGCAAACAGCCCACATTATTGCACTATCTTCAATTAGAGTTTATCCAAATGGGTTGCCTGTTTTTACTAGTAAATCTCTATTGAATCCGATTGATGATTATGGGCAAGGGAAAGTTGAGATGGAAGATATTTTTACATCATCGAAACATCGAGTGACAGCTTTGCGTTGTTCAAGTGTTCAAGGGGTTGGTCGTGATGGTTTACCTCGGGGAGTTGTTGGTGCTTTTGCAAAACAATTTCATGAAAAAGGTGTGTTAAGTATAATGGGTGATGGTTTAGCAACCAAAGATTTGATTCATGTTGATAATTTGGTTTCCTTGTTAGTAAAAATCTCATCAATGAATATACCCGAAACGGATGTTTTTCTTCCGGTTGGAGGGGGGTCTTCCATCACTGTCGCCAAACTTGCTGAATTATTTACAACAGGAACTGATTGTAAAACAAAAACAATTGAACCTGCTAATTATGAATTGTCTGGTAGTGTTGATAACTCAGAAATTATGTCCTATGTTGATTGGAGTCCAACATGGTCTGTTGAAGATATGATTGATGAGGCCCTCAATGCAATGAGAGGTGTGGTGCAATGATTGGAGCAAGAAACTCCACGACAATAATCCATCTGTTCAAAGGAAAAAATCAGAGTATTGTGGACGCTGTCCGACGATACGAAGAATTGTATGGTATAGGCCCTGTTTGGGTGATACAAGTTCCTGCTAGAATTTGTTTGGCTGCTGATCACACTGATTATTGGTCTGGATTTACATCAGAACTTGTTGTAATGGCAAGTGATTCACAAATTATGACCGCTGTTATTGGGCCGCGGGATGATGGGATGATATCTTGTAATTCAATGAGCGAAGAGTTTGAACCATGGGAACAAGAATTAGGAGAAAATATCCCTAGCGGTGAAAATTGGTTGGCATGGCTTGAGTTGTTGGGAGAACCTACACCGCATTGGTCGAATTATGTGATGGGTTCTGTTAGACATACTCAAATGTTTGAAGATGTGGAATATGGTTTCAACATGTCAATCACTTCTTCTATACCACCTGACTCTGGTTCTTCTTCGTCCTCTGCATTAGCAATTTGCGGGATGTTTGCTGTTCGATTATCAAATCAACTTGATACGGATGCTGAAGTTATTACTTACGCTACTGCTGAGGCTGAATGGTTTTGTGGCACCAGGGGTGGAATGATGGACCACGCCACAATGATGTACAGTTGTGACGATTCTGTTTTGAGATTGACTTTCAATCCTTTTTCACAACAATCAATTCAATTACCCAAGGAAATGGGTGATGTGAAATTTGCTACACTGTTTACACACCCATCAAAAAAAGGAAGTGAAATTAAGCGGGCTTTCAACGAACTTGCTTTCGTTGCACGAGAAGTTGTCCCGCGGTTAGTTCCTAAAAATTGGCAAGATAATTGGGAGAATGTTGCAATGGAATTGCCTGAAAAAATGTCTCGAGAAGAAATTGCCAATCGCTGGCCAAATGAACGTAAGGTGTTTGAAAAAATGTATCCAGCCCTTTTTGATATTAGTTTTGAAATCAAGGTGGCAAATAGATTTAGATTTGCTATGCGTGAATTGGAACGAAGTAAAAGTATGCAATCGTTACTAACAAGTGGTAACTGTACTGCTGAACAAATTGGTATTATTATGAATGAAGCATGGGTTGATGCTGGTGAATTATATGGTATAAGGACAGCAGAAATGGATCAATTTGCAGACAAAGTAAGAGATATTGAGGGCGTCCATGGGATTAAAGTGATGGGGGCTGGATTTGGTGGTAACTTACTGTTACTAACTGACAGAGATGTTGATCTTTCTTCATTAGGTGATGACAGAATCAAAGAGTGCTCGGCAGGACGCGCCGCATCAATTATTGATGTGAATGATATGATGCCCGAGCTTGGTGATTCAACGCCACCTCTAGCAGCGGTATTGTTGTGTGGTGGGATTGGTAGCCGTATGCTAAAACAAGGAATTACAACCCATAAACCACTATTGCCTTTGAATGGGGTTCCTTCAACTAAATTGGTAATTCAACAATTACTTAATTCAAATCTAAATTTCTCACAAATATTAGTTGTTATCCCACCCGGAAGGGAAGATGATTATGAAGAAATTTTGACCGGTTTGGGTGTAAAAATTGTTACCCAATACGAAGCACTGGGTACAGGAAATGCTGTGCATTGTATTATTGATGAATTATTATCTCCAATTGAACAAGTGTATGTGTCATTTGGCACCCAACCCCTGATCAGAACAACAACAATTGGGAGTGCTTTAGCACATCATTTGAATTCAGGGGCCGGGTTCACTTTACCAACAACTCTCCGGAAAAACCCATACGCGCCATTAATCAGAGATGAAATGGGCAGAGTTGTTGGTTCGATAGAAACCCATCTTGATAATGCTGAGATGCCTGATTTTGGTGAAACAAATGTTGGTGGATACTGGAGTAGTAAACAAGCTTTAGAAACAGTGTTGGGTGAATTACATTCAAAACTTTATGATGAAGAAAATAAACGATATAACACAAATTCGGGGGAGTTGGGTTTCCCAAATGAGATGACAAAGGGTTGTCTTGAGGATGGCCTTGGGGTGGAAGGAATTGCAATTGCTGACCCAGAAGAAGTGGTTGGCCTCAAAACCCCCGAACACATCGGAGAGGTTGAGCAGTGGTTAAACAAAGGTTGGCGGAGGTGATTTATTGGCTGTACTTCTTTATCTTACAGACCGTTGGCCATATCATCCAGGTGAATCGTTTATAACAAGAGAAATACGTGATTTAGCACCACATTTTGACAAGATTCAGTTACTCCCACTTGCAGAAGTTATTGATGAAGATAGAGCGCCTAGAGAATATCCTGAAAATGTAGAGTTATTGACTGAATTAAGAGAGAAAATTTGGAATAAATGGGGAAAAAGCGGGGCCCTCTCAAGATTGGTTGGGGGAATTTCTAGGCCACTAATTTCTTGCAAAGAAAGTTTGCTCTCAAAACCATTCAAGCCACGGGAAGTAATTGGTGAGATTTCACAAGTAAGAACAATCTGTAATGAAATAGAGAAATATATCGATATGAAAGGTGTTGATGCCTGTGCTTCTTTTTGGTTGAATAGAGGGGCTTCGGTTTGTGCCGAATTAAAACGTCGGAATAGACATATTGTTGCCTTTTCACGAGGGCATGGTGGAGATATTTATTCAGAAAGGAGAAATATGGCTAACTTACCACTTCAATCGACATCTTTGAAGAATCTTGATGGGATTCTTCCTGATTCATCAGCTGGAGTCGATTACCTCACAAACAAATTCCCTCACCTAAAAGGAAAAATTGAGGTTGGGAGATTAGGTGTTGATAACTGTGAAAGCGTGGATGGTTCAAGTGATGGAACCTTGAGATTACTTTCTGTTTCCACACTAGTGCCAGTTAAACGGGTTCACTTAATTGCTGAGGGGTTGAAAGTGTGCTCTCGACAAGTGATTTGGACCCATATTGGAGGCGGTGAATGCCTTAGTATTGTTGAAGAATCTCTAAAAAATATGGGTGACAATATTGAGGTGAATATGTTGGGTCAATTACCCCACAATGATGTTTTAGAATATTATCGAGATAATCCCATTGATTTATTCATTAATGTCTCTAGTAGTGAGGGTTTGCCAGTTAGTATAATGGAAGCATTTGCAAATGGAATCCCCGTTATTGCTACTGCTGTTGGTGGGTGCCCAGAAATTGTTAGTTCAGATTGTGGGTTTTTGTTAACACCAAATTTTGAGAGTAAAGAATTGGCAGATGTTGTTGATAATTATGATCTTAATTCTACTGAAATGAGGGTTTCGGCGTTGGAAAAACAACGTATCGAATATTCGTCGGAAAAAAATCAAGCGGCCTTCGCAAAAATGATTATCTCTAAAGTAAACCAACAAAAGAAGTGATTATTCTTCTTCAGAATCGTCTGTCTTAGTTGCAACTGGTTTTGGAGACTTACCATCGCGGAATGCTGAGATGACAATCGCAGAGGTTGATGTCGCTGGATCAATCTGTTCGATACTTGCAATTTTGATTGCTCGGCGGCTGACTCTGTGCCTGCTCCCAAATGATGATTCAACTCGATGCTGTGCTTCATCTTCATCATTAGCCACCACGTCTTGTGAAAATTGTT
>Ga0209992_10004556_pt1 | contig 10818 bp, 10 predicted proteins | sample 2SBtaG_2_FD_182564 | JGI IMG/M metagenome (GOLD analysis project Ga0209992, IMG submission 182564) | Deep subsurface microbial communities from Kolumbo volcano to uncover new lineages of life (NeLLi) - 2SBTROV12_ACTIVE470 metaG (SPAdes)... | ecosystem: Environmental > Aquatic > Marine >... | reverse complement strand
GTTGTAGCTGGAACTGGCGTTACGCTTGACGGCTCCGGATCATCAGACCCAGACGGCGACACGCTGACCTACGCCTGGAGCAACGGCGCCACAACTGTGACTACGCCTGAAGGCCCGTTCACTGTCGGTTCTTATACCTTCACTCTGGAAGTCGATGATGGAAATGGCGAAACGGACTCGGATGACGTCACGATCGATGTATCTGCCATTCCGGTAGATATTGAAGTCAATCCTGACAAGTGTGATCCGACAATCAAGCTTCCTAGCACGAAAAGCAGCAAGAAGTCGAGCAAGAAATCGAGCAAGAAGTCGAGCAAAAAATCGTGCAAGAGCAGTAAGAGCAGCAAGAAAAGCAGCAAAAAATCAAGCAAGAAGAGCAGTAAGAAGTCGAGCAAGAAGAGCGTGAAGATCAAAAAAGCTGTTACTGTAGTCGTTTACACGACAGATTCTTTTGATGCGACAACTGTTGATCCACTCACTGTAGGCTTCGGCCCTGCTGGTGCAGCGGAAGGTCATGGCGAAGGACATCTTGAAGATGTAGATGGCGATGGCCGTGACGATATGGTGCTTCACTTTGCGGCCGGAGATACGGGACTGATGCCCGGAGATACCGAAGCATGCCTGACCGGACTTACGGTCGGCGGCTTCGAATTTGAGGGCTGTACTACCGTCACCGTTGAGTAGCACAATCGCTTAGATTGAGATAGATAAGGGCGGGGTCGCACAGCGACCCCGCCCTTTTTCGTTTCCAGCCGACCGGGAACGAAGCCCCGTGAAATTGCCGGGAATGACTGAACCGGGGGATGGGGGTGCCGTTGAACGGGTCCATTTTCGGAAAAGAAATCTCCCAGTCGCTGAATTACTGGTGCTTGGGAATGACTGAACCAGGGGATGGGGGTGCCGTTGAACGGGTCTATTTTCGAAAAAAAATCTTCCAGTCGCTGAATTGCTGGTGCTTGAGCGCCAGGAACAGACAAGCCCATGGCAACCATCATTGTAACAGTCGTCGTTCTCCTTCTGGCCTTTGGCTTGATGTCTCTGCGCATCCTGCTGGTCAAGGATGGCGAGTTCAAGGGTACGTGTGCGACCAACAATCCGATGTTGTCGAAAAAACTGGGGCCATGCGTGGCATGTGGGAAGAAGCGAGGCGAACCGTGCCTGAAAGAGGGTCGGTTCCATCACGAGGTAGCAACCGAAGCGGGCTGAACCGCAGAAGTTCAAGCAGAGGGCGAGTTCGTAGCGATGGCCGGGCCTACTCGGGTAGATAGGTGGAAAAGCCAGACGATTGGTGCTCGACGAACTCACCATCCTCGCCCGCCACGATGAAGAACGCCTCCAGATCAGAATCTGACTCTACCAGGGCCATAGCCCGGTCCAGCCCCATCACCATGAATGACGTGGCATAGGCGTCAGCCGTCATGCAATCCTGAGCCACTACCGAGGCACTCAACAGGGAGCTTATCTTAGGATATCCCGTTGCCGGATCGATCGTGTGCACATATTTCTGTCCATCGCGGACATAAAAATTACGATAGTTGCCCGACGTGGCCATGGCGTTGTCGCCAAGAACCACGACAGCCTGAGTGACCTGCTCGGCAAGCAGGTTTTCCGTGGGGCGTTCAATACCTACTCTCCAGGGTCGGCCTTCGGGATGCGTGCCGCTGGTTCTGACTTCTCCACCGATTTCGATGAAGTAGTCCTTGATCCCTCGGGCCTCAAAAAACTTGCTGATCACGTCCACGCCATACCCTTTGGCAATTGCGCTGAAATCCAGATTGGCTCCGGGATTTCGTTTCTGGAGGGCCTTGTTCGATTCAATCAGGAGGAAGCTCTCAAAATCAACGAGCCCCAACAGAGAGTCGATCACGGAATCGCTGGGCACGTTCTCCATCAGATCCGGTCCGAACCCGAAGGCCGTCACTAGTGGCCCAACGGCGGGGTTGAAAGCGCCGCCAGTGTCTTCGAAGATGTCCTCGGACCGAGTAAAGACGGTCGCGAAGTGCTCATCAACGGGATGCCAGAGAGCCGTGTCCGTCGAGGAGTTGATTCGGGATATCAGCGACGACTCGATATATGTCGACAGTGATTGGTTAACCTCGATGAGCAGCTCTTCGACAGACGCCTTGTCACTCTCTACAGTTGCACGTGATGACGCGCCATATATCACCTGATAGGAAGTGCCCATGGTGCTTCCACCAAATCGCAGCACTTCGGAGCCTCCATGCTCTGTGGGCTCAGCACAGCCGGCCAACAGGCAGAGCAGAAGGGATAGGCCACAAACAATATGCGACTTCGCCCCACCAGCAATCGAAGCGAAGTTGTTTCGCATAGCAGCAGGTTGGATTCTTCGTAGGCTGGAAAATACTCGCCCGTTCGGATTACCCGAAATCGTCGAACGCAATTTTTTCTTCCGGTACTCCGAGGTCTTCCAACATGTTGGTACAGGCACCCAACATCATCCCCGGGCCACACATATAATACTCAATTTCCTCAGGCTCAGGATGTTTGCTCAGGTATTCGTCGAGCACCACCTGATGGATGAATCCTGTGCTTCCCGTCCAGTTGTCTTCCTCTTTGGGCTCCGACAAGGCAATGTGGTAGCTGAAGTTGGGGAATTGCTCTTCGATGGCCCTGAATTGATCCGTGTAGAACAACTCGCGAGCTGAACGGCCACCATACCAGTACGAGACCTTGCGACCGGTCTTGAGTGTGTGGAAGAGGTGATACAGGTGAGAGCGCATGGGCGCCATTCCCGCGCCACCACCGATGTACACCATTTCTGCATCGGTGTCCTTGATGAAGAACTCTCCGTAAGGACCGGAAATGGTGACCTTGTCACCCGCTTTCAGATCGAAAATGTATGAGGAGCAAACACCGGGGTTCACATCGGCCCAAGAGCCCTTGCCTCGATCCCATGGTGGGGTCGCAATACGGATGTTGAGCATCACGATGTTTCCTTCGGCCGGGTGGTTGGCCATCGAGTACGCTCGGACAACCTCTTCCCTGGACTTCATTTTGAGGTCCCACACGTTCATTCCATCCCAGTCTTCGCGGTATTCAGGCTGGACTTCGAAGTCTTTGAAGTCAATTTCGCAGGGAGGCACATCAATCTGAATGTAACCGCCCGATTCGAAGTCCAGCGTCTCTCCCTCGGGAAGCTTGACGACAAACTCCTTGATGAAAGTCGCAACGTTTTCATTGCTCACGACTTCGCATTCCCACTTCTTGATGCCGAATACCTCTTCAGGCACCTGAATGGTCATATCCTGTTTTACCTTGACCTGGCAACCAAGTCTCCAGTTCTCCTTTTGCTCTTTCCTGGAGAGGTGAACCGCCTCGGTGGGCAGCACTTCACCGCCTCCTTCGAGAACCTGGCACAGGCACATGGCGCACGTTCCACCACCACCGCAGGCAGAAGGCAGGTACACAGACTGTTCGTTCAGAGCGCCCAGAAGTGTCGAGCCCGGCTGTACTACGACCGGATTTTCAGCGTCTCCGTTGATAATCAGAGATATGTCGCCTGAAGGAATCAGTTTTTCTTTGGCGTAAACCAGAACACCGACCAGAATCAGCACCAGGGCACCGGCGGTGGCAACACTGGCCAATACGACTGAAAGGATTTCCATAAAGTCCATCATCTAATTAATCTCCCTCACTACAGACTGATGCCGGCAAAACTCATGAAGGCAAGTCCCATCAAACCGGTCACGATGAACGCGATTCCGAGTCCTCTGAGAGGAGCCGGGATGTGGGAATAACGAAGCTTCTCGCGAATGGAGGCCAGAGCGACTATGGCCAGAAAGAATCCAAATCCTGAACCCAGTCCGAAAACGACCGACTCATCGAATGCGTACTCACGTTCGACCATGAACAGCGAACCCCCGAGGATCGCACAGTTCACGGTGATCAACGGAAGAAATATGCCGAGAGCGTTATACAGAGGCGGGAAAAAACGCTCAACGATGATCTCAACGAGCTGAACCATAGACGCGATGGCCGCGATGAAGACGATGTATTGCAGAAACGTCAGATCGACTGTTGCCAGCGAAGGCGAGATGAAAGCAAGTGCTCCCTCTTTGAGGAAGTACGTGTTCACCAACCAGTTGATGGGAGCCGTGATTCCCAGCACAAAGATTACTGCCACTCCAAGACCTACGGCCGTTTTGACCGTTTTCGAAACAGCCAGAAACGAACACATTCCCAGGAAATAGGCGAGAACCATGTTTTCCAGGAAGGCCGATTTAATAAAGATGTTAACTAAATCCATTGCGGTATCAGTTTATCGAAGACTTCGCTTCGGGTAGCCCTAGGAGGCATCTACTAGATTGGGGTTTCTCGATCGCTGAATCCAGATGATGATGCCAATAATGAACATGGCAGCAGCTGAGGTCAGCATGATTCCGTTATTCTCATATCCCATGTCATACAGAGCCTGAGGTACGACTTGGTATCCCCATAGCGATCCTGCGCCAAACAGCTCTCTGAAAAAGGAGACGATGATCAGAATGACTCCATATCCGAAGCCGTTGCCCAACCCGTCAAGCAAGGATGCCCCGGGTTTACTGGACATGGCCATGGCCTCGAGCCGACCCATGATGATACAGTTGGTGATGATCAGGCCGATGTAGACGGACAACTGCCGACTCACATCGTATGCAAATGCTTTGAGCACCTGATCAACCAGAACCACCAGACCGGCGATAACAAGAAGCTGAACAATCATTCGGATGCGGGAAGGAATCGTATTTCTCAACGCAGAAATGATCACGTTCGAGCAAACCAACACAACCACCACGGAGATGGACATTACCATGGCCGTTTTCAGCTGGGTTGTCACCGCCAACGCCGAACAAACGCCAAGCACCTGAATGGTGATTGGATTGTCGTCGCTGAAGGGGTCGGTCAGCAACTTTTGATTTTTAGGAGACCAGAATGGTTCCTTTTCTGCAACTGCTTGATCCATTGTTGGTGCTAGGATTTAATGCTGGTCAAAATTTCCTTGTAGCGGGCTAGCTCATCACTCATCATCGTGTTGACTCCGTTGAGCGTCATGGTAGCGCCCGTGAGTCCGTCCACCTCGTGAAGCTTGCCCTGAATGTCATTGCCGCTTCCCTTGAGAGCGCGGACAGATACAAATTCTCCGGCGTCTCCAAAGAGCTGTTTGCCTTGCCACTGATCCTCGAAAGAGGATGTGTTGATTTCAGCGCCCAGACCGGGAGTTTCTTTTTCGTGTTCGAAGACGACACCAGAAATCGTGTTAAGATCTCCGTCCAAAGCCAAAAATGCCGAGATTGGACCCCATAGCCCTTTGCCTTGAAGCGGGATGATGTATCGAATCTGCCCGTCTCTCCTGAACTCGTAAATGGGGAAATTGCGGTCTTCATCGGAGACTTTCATTTCCTTCTTGATGTCCAGTTCGAACGCGGAAACCCCGTCTTTGACACTTCCGTCGATGTTGTAAACGCGTTCCGTAATGAACGTGTTGTAATCGTCTTCGAGGGTAACAGGGTCAACCTCCATCACACTTTGAAGAATCGCAGCCCGTTTGGCCTGCGCGATGTTTCGTTCCTGCATCGGGCGAAGACCACTGGCCGCAACGGCCAGCAGGACGGCAACAAGAGCCGTGAATAAGATTGCGTACCGCAGGGTGTAGGAATTAGAGTGCACGGCTTAGTCTGCGTTTGATGTTGGACTGAACTACATAATGATCGATGGTCGGCGCGAACACATTCATCAGGAGGATGGCGAGCATCCAGCCTTCAGGATAAGCGGGGTTGAGCGCGCGAATCACCATTCCAAAAATGCCAATCAAAAACCCGTAAATGAACTGACCCGTTTGTGTCTGTGCTGATGTAACCGGATCCGTCGCCATGAATACAGTGGCGAAGAGCATGGATCCCATCACAAGGTGCATATATGCCGGGACACCTTCGAAATAGGAGATCCCACCGACTTCAAAAAGGGTGCCCGCCACGAGCGTTCCGATCAGGACGCTGAGCATGACCCGCCAGCTTGCGATACCAGTGACCAGGAGGATCAGAGCACCAATGCCAACTGCGATAACAGAAGTTTCGCCAATGGACCCGGGGACCGTTCCAATAATCAGGCTACTGAGGTCATAATTGAGGGCAGATACATTACTGAGCGCTTCAACTCCACCCAGATAGGCAACCCCCAACGGTGTGGCTCCTGAAAAACCATCTACAAAAAGAGATGGATCGCCCGCAACCCAGACCATATCTCCTGAGATGTAGGTCGGGTGGGCAAAGAAAATGAACACACGAGCCAGCAGAGCCACGTTCAGGATGTTCATCCCCGTTCCTCCGAAGGCTTCTTTCCCGATGATCACGGCGAACGCCGTCGCAACGGCGACCATCCACAGAGGGATAGTCGGAGGCATGATCAGCGGAATAAGCATACCCGAGACGAGGAAGCCCTCATTTACAGGGTGTTTGCGGATCATGGCAAATACGAACTCAATTCCCAATCCAACGCCATATGCGACTATGACAATTGGAAGCACCTTGATGGAGCCGAACAGGAACTTGTCCATCAGCCCTTCAGCCATCCCGGTCATCTCGCCCATGGCCAGAAAATGTTGGTGTCCCACGTTCCACATACCGAACAGAAGCGCCGGTATCATGGCGATCACCACGGTGAACATGGTTCGTTTCAGGTCGATGCCATCCTTGATGTGTGTCCCGCGGGATTGCTCGCCAGGGACAAACAGAAAGGTTTCCAGCGCTTCGAACCCGTAATAGTAGTTCTCAAGCTTTCCGCCTTCCTCAAAATGAGGCTTGACCTTGCCGATCAGATTCTCAAGTAATTTCATGGTCAGTGTCTATGGACCTTTAGTTCAGTGTATCAGCCATCCAGTCGGACCAGGTCCAGGCCCGCTCTGAGTATTTGCTGTACCGGCTGTTTGGAGGTACAAACGAACTCGCACAGAGCGAGATCTTCTTCAACTACTTCATAGATGCCAAGTCCTTCCATCTGCTCGAAATCGCTGTAGAGGATGGACTTGATCAGGTGCTGCGGATACAGATCCATCGGTACAACACTTTCGTACTGGTTCGTCATCACATACGCACGTTCCTCACCATGATTGTTGGTGTTGACGTGGTATTGTTTGTTCGGACGAAGGAAGGAGAGAAACGTGCGTGAAAGGCTGGGGCGTTTGTAGGAGGGAACCAGCCAGCCCAGAAACTCGGGTCTGTCACCAGTTTCGATGACCGTAATTTGATCGTCGTACAGCCCGAGAAAGCCGTCTTTCGCAATCTGCGTTCCCGTAAGGGGATTGCCACTGATGCAGCGAACGCGATCGTTTTTCAGGCGGCCGCTCAAGAGTGTATCAACCGAAGCGCCGATTCTGGTATTGAAATACCCGGTGCGATCGGTTTCGGAACCGGTGAGTGCCACAGTGCGCTCGGCGTCGAAAACGCCCTCACTGAACAACTTGCCGATGATCGCAACATCCTGAGGCTTGAGGGTCCACACGACATCGCCCTTATTGATAGGAGCGACATGATGAATCTGGATACCCACGTTTCCGGCCGGATGCGGTCCCGAGAAGGACGCCGTCTTTACTCCTTCAGCCTTGGTAAACACGTCAGAAGAATCCGGACCTACTCCCAGATGAACATCGCCTGAGGTCAGTTTTGCCAGTACGCGGAGGCCATTCTGAAACGCTGCTTCTTTTCCCTTGATCAATATGTTGTGATCCGGGGCGAGTGGAGCCGTATCGAAGCAGGAGATAAAAATATCCCGTGGCGTTGCGTCTGGATCCGCGACAGTGTTGAAGGGGCGTTGTTTCAAAAGCCCCCACGCTCCCGACTCAAGAAGCAATCCAACAACAGCCTCTCTGGAGGATGTGGCCAGATCCAGTCTGTCGAATGCATTAAACTCCTGCTCGGCATCGGCAGAAATGACGACCTCGGTGATAGCCCTTTTGGCACCCCTCCGGATCTCGACCACCTCACCACTCACGGGCGAACTGAACCGAACTCTAGGATCTCCTTTGTCAAAAAACAGAGGCTCACCAGACAAAACTCTGGAGCCCAGTTCTACGAGGAGTTTGGGAATAGGGCCGATGCCTACGACGTCAGTGGGCTTCAGGGCAAAAAGTCTTGGTTGCGGCACATCCAGATGCTCGGGCGTTGGTTTGCCGAGCAATTTGATGTCGAATCCGCGAGAAAGTTTAATCACTTAGTTGTACAGTGAAAATCAACAAGCGGCGAAGGTTAAAATCCACAGAGTCGGGGTTCAATTTGCGGCATATTTTTTCATGCAAGACTCGCATTTCTCCCGAAAATGAGTCAATCGGGATGTGAATCTGACAAATCCCTCGATTTTGACGGCCTTCGTTCTGCATCACTCGCACTTTTGGCCTTATCGTGTCGACTCGGCTCGGGCGACACCACGCGATAAATAAGGCACGATATTGAAACCGCTCATTTGCTTTCTTCTGACTTTTCTGATAATGGAAACTGATTCAATTCATGCACAGGAATTTGCCAACTTCTCGAGATATGCAGAGGCCAATGCTTTGTTGTCTCCGCCCGAACGAGGAATGATGCGTGTCGTATTCATGGGCGACTCGATTACAGAGGGATGGAGCCCGTCGACACCTCAGTTTTTCGAAGGAAAACCGTACGTGAATCGTGGAATCAGCGGCCAGACCACTCCTCAAATGCTGATCCGCTTTCGACCGGATGTGATCGACTTGCACCCCGCGGCCGTCGTCATTCTTGCCGGCACGAATGATATCGCAGAAAATACCGGACCAACGACCGCGGAGGCCATTACGGGAAATATTGCATCCATGGCTGAATTGGCAAGGGCCAACAACATCGCCGTGATTATCTGCTCAGTACTCCCGGCATTTGACTACCCGTGGCGCGCGGGACTGAGTCCCAACACCAAGATCCCACTGCTCAATAAGCATCTGAAGGCCTATGCCGATGCCAACGACTTCATGTATCTGGACTACTTCAGCGAAATGAACGACGGCAAAAACGGCATGATTGAAGCCTACACGACAGATGGCGTGCATCTCACGTCACAGGGCTACGAGCTGATGGGCAGCATGGCAGAAGAAGCTTTGACCAGTTTGCTGCGACGTTGAATCCTGATATCAGTCGTGCGGATTCCGGCCCGATTTTACGATATTCCCGGACAGATCTCTCTTTATGCGTGCCCACCCCACAACACGATATCACGGTTCTTCTAGAGCGCTCAGCCGAAGGTGACGAAAGTGCCTCAAGGGATCTCCTGTCCACCGTCTACGATGAGTTAAAGCGCAGAGCGCACGGACAAAGAGCCAGATGGCATGGCAATCTGACGGTCAACACCACCGCACTCGTTCACGAAGCGTATCTCAAGCTGGTTGGTGGACAAGGGGAAAACTACCGCAACAGAGGGCATTTCATGGCCACAGCGTCGCGGGCCATGCGCCAGATCCTGGTAGACTATGCGCGCAGAACAGATGCTGATAAACGCGGCGGCTCTGTGTTCAAAACGTCTATCGACGAACAGACGAACATCTCGCTTCCGCCGGAGGTGGCCGCCGAAGTACTGGATTTGCATACGGCTCTTGAAAAGCTTGAAGGAATCTATCCAGATCTTTCGCGGGTCGTGGAGTGCCGCGTGTTTGCGGGAATGAACGTCGAAGAGACTGCGGACGCCTTGCGCATCGGTACTGCTACTGTAAAACGGCGCTGGGCAATGGCCCAATCATGGCTCAAAGGAGCGTTGACCGACGATCTTGAGTCATGAGTCACTTCAATCTGGAGGTAATAGAACGGCTTGTTGAAGAGCTTCAAACCAAAAGTGGATCCGAAAGGAAGGAATTCCTCGATTCGATCCGAGCGCGGGACACAGATCTCTGCCGCGAGATTGAACGACTTTCCGATCCAACTACTTCCACACTGCTGGACGGATTGAACAACAGGTTGTGGTCCGCTCTGGCAGCAAGCCAGTCAAGGGAAGGGACTACGCTTCGGCATTACCAGATTGGGACAGAGATTCCGGGCGGTGGCATGGGCGTCCTGTATCGGGCCCACGACACCAAACTGAACAGGGACGTCGTACTGAAGTTTTTGATGAGCAGCTCCAGCGAATCGTCCCATGCGAAAGAACGATTTGAGAGGGAAGCCCGCGCGGCAGCTAGTCTGGATCATCCAAATATCTGCACGATTTTTGAGATCGACCAGACGGAAGAAGGTGCCCCGTATATCGTCATGGCGCTATACGAGGGTAAAAGCCTGGGCGAAATGCTCCCTGAAGGACAGCTCTCGACAGATCGCATCCGGGATATTCTGCTTCAGACTGCACGAGGCTTACAGGCAGCCCATGAAAACGGCCTGGTCCACCGGGATATCAAGCCGGGGAATCTCTTCATCACCGAGAAGGAGGTGGTCAAGATCCTGGATTTCGGAATTGTTCATTTCAATGATGGACAGACGATCACGGATACCGGAAAGGTGCTCGGCACACTGGCCTACATGAGCCCGGAGCAGGCGCGTGGGGAAGCGGTTGATCACCGAAGCGATCTCTGGTCGCTCGGGGTTGTGGCCCACGAAATGTTGACAGGAGAAAAGACGTTTGCTACCGACATGCCCGTGTCGACCGTTGACAAAATCTTGAATGAGGAGCATTCGTCGCTTCCACCTGACACACCGGACGATCTGAGGATTGTTGTCGAGCGAGCGCTTACCAAGGACCGAGAAAATCGGCCAGCATCTGCTTCAGAGATTATAGACTTGCTGTCTCGGGGGCAGGCTGTGGCCAGGGGTCGAAAGCGAAATGCGGCATGGATCA
>Ga0209992_10004553_pt1 | contig 10825 bp, 8 predicted proteins | sample 2SBtaG_2_FD_182564 | JGI IMG/M metagenome (GOLD analysis project Ga0209992, IMG submission 182564) | Deep subsurface microbial communities from Kolumbo volcano to uncover new lineages of life (NeLLi) - 2SBTROV12_ACTIVE470 metaG (SPAdes)... | ecosystem: Environmental > Aquatic > Marine > Volcanic... | reverse complement strand
GGGGTTCCGCATCGTGTCGGGCGGAACGGACAACCACCTCATCCTCATCGATCTGCGGACGTTCGATGAAGATCTGACGGGCAAGCTCGCCCAAGAGGTGCTCGATGATGGGGGCGTGACGCTCAACCGCAACAGCATTCCGGGAGACCCGCGGAGCCCGTTCGTGACGAGCGGGCTGCGGATGGGCACTGCGTCGGTGACCACCCAGGGGATGGGACCCGACGAGATGGTCCAGGTCGCCTCGTTCACGGCCCGCATCCTGCGTGATCGCGACGATTCGTCCGCTGTTGACGCTGTGCGCGGCGAGGTCGCTGAGATGTGTGCGTCTTTTCCTCCGTACCCGGAGTGAGGAATTGCCTTTCCCCCTGACACTGCGTGCCGATTGCACTAGTTTGATCGGATCGTTCGCGCATCATCGGCGTAGGCGTCGTCCGTTCATGGTGCACGGGTCATCGATGTGCGAGGCGGGTGGCGATGGGCGAACAGTGTTTGGGCAAACAGTGTCTTGGCAAACAATGTCTCGGCAAACAATGTCTTGGCAAACAAGATGCAGTCGATGGGAACGCTACAGAGTGTGGTCGGAGATGACGGACGGTGGACACATCGCCAGTTTGTTCGAGAGTTCATTGACAGACCTCGCGGAGAGCGTTTACTCTGACCACGCAGAGCGTTCACCGGTGGTGAGCGCACAGCACCTTCCCCCGGAGGACTGAGAGCGTGAAGCCCGAGATTGCAGTCATCGGTGTTGGCAACATGGGCCATCGCCACGCACGAGTGGTGGCCGAGAACCCCCGGTGCGAACTCGCCGGGGTGGTGGACATCGACCTCGAGCGGGCGCTCGAGATCGCCGAGCACCACGGCACGCAGGGTGCGACCTCGATCGACGACCTCGAGGCGGACGCGGCCATCTTGGCCATCCCGACCGAATACCACTTCGATCTGGGGCTCAACCTGATCAACCGTCGTATCCCGCTGTTGATCGAAAAGCCGATCGCTCCGACCTTCCCAGAGGCGCAGTTGATGATCGACGTCGGGCGGGCTCTCGACGTGCCGATCATGTGTGGGTTCGTCGAACGCTTCAATCCGGTGGTCACCACCGTTCGCGACCTTCTCGACGGCCCGGTGGTGCACCTCGTGGCCACCCGCCACTCGCCTCCGGCCGATCAGATTCGTTCGAGCGTGGTGTCCGATCTGCTCATCCACGACATCGACATCGCGATTCAGCTGATGAGCGACCAGTTCGGTGTAGATGTGCTGCCCGCGGTCTCGGGTTCGGTCTCTCGCGGACCACGCCAGAACTCGTGGGGCGAGATCGCCGACTGCACGCTCTCGTTCCCCGACGGATCGATGGCCTCGTTCTCCGCGAGCCGGGTCAGCCAGCGCAAGATCCGCACCATGTCGGTCTGCACCGAGAACTCGCTGTTCGAGATCGACCTGCTCCGCCAGGACATCACGGTGTATCGGCACGTCAACCACGAGCTGCCCGGCTCGACGCCCGGCTATCGCTCCGAGACCATCATCGAGATCCCGTTCGTGAAGGCGGCGGGCGAGCCACTCGCCAGCCAGCTCGACCGCTTCGTCGACATGGTCGAGGGCAAGGTCGACCTCGAAGCCGAACGGGCCTCGATGACCGTCGCCCACCAGGTCGCCCATGCGGTGGATGCCCTGATCCAGACCCCCTCCCCTGCCCCATCCAACGCCGGCCGGCCCGAGTCGCTCAGCTACATCGACGATCGCGTGGCGCGCGTCGTGGGCAGCGGGGTCATCGAGCTGGAGGGCATGCGCAGGGTGCGGCTCCTCGACGCCCACGCTGTCGACGCGGGCTTTGCCGACGCGGCCAGTGGCGTCGACGTCGGTACAGAGGTGCGGTTCGAGATCGATCTCGAAGAGTCCCGGCGCGGTCCGATGCTGGCCGGCCGTCTGTACCGTAAGGCCGACGGCCTTCCGATCGTCAGCGCTGCCTGAGCGTCCTGCGCGGCGGCGCCTCGACTCTTACATCGGTCGGCTGCTGGCCGACCAGTGAGTGGTACGACCGCCCGCGAAGGACAGCACGTGGCAGAGGACCCCTTCATTCATCCCACAGCGTTCGTCGAGGACGGTGTCGAGATCGGTGCCGGGACGAAGGTGTGGCACCACTGCCACCTTCGCACCGGTGCGGTGATCGGCTGCGACGTGTCGCTCGGCAAGGGGGTGTTCGTGGACGTCGATGTGCGCGTCGGAGACCGGGTGAAGGCTCAGAACCACGTGTATCTCCCCCAGGGGATCACGGTCGAAGACGACGTGTTCCTCGGCCCCAAGGCCACGTTCACCAACGACGTCTACCCACGAGCGGTCGACGACTGGGAGCTGACCCCGACGACGATCGGGAAGGGTGCTTCTGTCGGTGCCAACGCAACGGTTGTCGCCGGCCGTCATCTGGGTCGGTACTGCGTCGTTGGAGCTGGGTCAGTGGTGACCAAACCCGTGGAGGCGTTCGAACTCGTGGCAGGAAATCCGGCGCGACGGATCGGGTGGGTGGACATGGCGGGACAGGTCGTCGCGCGCGGCGATGTGCCGCGCCCCCCAGATGGCGATCCCGCGGAGGATCTCGATGTCTGACATACACATCGCCGCCCCCGTCGTTTCCGACGAGGCTCGCGAGCTCGTCCTGCAGGTGTTGGCCAGTGGCCGCATCGCCCAGGGCCCCATGGTCGAACGCTTCGAAGCGCAGTGCGCCGCCATGGCCGATGCGCAGCACGCGATCGCCGTCTCGAGCGGGACCGATGCGCTCGAGGTCGCGGTCGATGCGCTCGATCTCCACGAGGACGAGGTGGTCATCACCACGCCCTTCACCTTCGCCGCCACGGCGAACGCGGTGCTGCGAGCCGGGGCACGGGTGCGTTTCGTCGACATCGACGACGACCATCTCATCGATCTCGACCTGCTCAGCGGAGCCCTCGAAGCCACTCCCCGCGTGGGCGCTGTCATCCCCGTGCATCTGTTCGGGCTCGCTCCCGACATGCCGCGCCTGCTGGAGATCGCGGGCTCAGCGGCCGTGATCGAGGATGCTGCCCAAGCTCATGGGGGAACCGTGGGCGGCCGTAGCGTCGGTTCGTTCGGTGCGGGCTGCTTCTCGTTCTACGCCACCAAGAACGTCATGTCTGGCGAGGGCGGCGTCATCACTACGAACGACGACGTGTGGGCCGACACCATGCGGACGATTCGCAACCAGGGCATGGCCGGTCGCTATGAGTACGTCAGGGTCGGGCGCAACTGCAGGATGACCGAGCTGCAGGCTGCGATCGCCATCCCGCAGATGGACCAGCTCGACGCCATCACCGCAGCCCGTCGTGACAACTCTCTGCGAGCCATTGCGGGGCTGGCCGAGGTCGAAGGACTCGTCCTCCCGCGCGAACCCACCGGTCGGACGCACGTCTGGCATCAGTGCACGGTCCTCGTTCCCGAGGATGTCGAGCGAGACGAGGTCGTCTCACGCATGCAGGGCGCCGGCGTCCACCCGGGCGTGTACTACCCCACCGCCCTCAACGACATCCCCGTGTACCGCGACCATCCCCGTGTCGACCCCGGAACCACTCCGCGCGCCCGCGGCGCAGCGGCGCGCTGTCTGTCGCTTCCGATTCACCACGCCCTACAACACGTCGATGTCGATCGAGTCGTGGAGATCTTTGTCGACGCCATCCGCGACATTCGCGCTGCCCGACCGCTGGTCGATCGGGCACTGTCCTAGAATCCCGCCGGGCCAGCGGGCCCGAGGAGCTTCCGAAACATGAACCTGAACACCCTCATCCAGGTGCTGATGCGCCATCGCATCGTCGTCTCGGCGCTCGTGGTCATCACCATCTCGACGGCATGGGGCTTCTGGGTGAGCGTGCTGCCTACCTACAAGTCCGAAGCGGTGGTCTGGGTGATCCCTCCATCCAAGGACAACCTCGGCAATGAGACGAACCCGTTCCTCGGCATCTCTGCCAAGTCGAACGACCTGGTGGCCAAGGCGCTGGCTCTGTCGGTGAACAGCCCAGAGTGGCGTGAGCCGCTCGTGGAGCAGGGGTACGCTAACGACTATCTCGTCGATGACGGAGACGGAGACAGTCCGCTGCTCTCGGTGATCGTCGAAGCTGACGACCGGGACCTGAGCTTGGCGACCCGCGACGCGGTTCTGTCCTCCCTCGAGCAGGAGCTCGAGGCGATGCAGACCGAAGCCGACGCGCCGCCCGAAGATCGCTTCACCGTCAATCAGATCACCGTGCTGCCGGCGCGCGTGCAGTACGGAACTCGCGACCGTCTCGTCGCGAGCACGGTGCTGCTCGGTCTCCTGGCGGCGGTCGCATTTGCGCTGCTGCTCGATGCCTTCGAGCGGTCGCGCGACGAGCCCACCAACGGTCGGAGGCCCGAACCGCGCCCCGAGGGTCGTGCCACGGGTGAGACGCCGGCGATTCAGCCCCGCGCCTCCCAGCCGACGAGGGCGTGACCACACCAACCGTCACCCCCGAACGCTCGGGCATCGGGCGGGTCGTCGACGTGCTCGGAAACGCGGCGCGCGACAGCCGTGTCCTCTTGCTCGCCCTCGTTGCCGCGCTCGTCAGCAACGCGTTGGTCCTACCGCTCGCCGGTATGGCGACGTTGCTCATCGTGGTCGTCGGCGGCCTCATCCTCAGCCTGCGACAGGTCGAGTTCGGCCTCGTGCTGATGATCGTGTCGAGTTTCGTGATCCCCACCCGATTCGGGCTCGTCGGATTTTCGCTCGTGATGGCGAGCGGACTCTTGGGTCTCGGGCTCTGGTTCGCCGGCCGAGTGGTGAGCGGTCCACCGAGGAGTCGGCTCTTCGGGGCGGTCGACATCATCGCTTTCGTCTTCTTCATCGCGCACCTCATCAGCTACACCAACGCCGCTCTCAATGCTCGCAGCGGCGCACGGGTGTCAGCCGGAGACCTTCAGCTCGTGCTGGTCCTGTCCTACCTGGGCATCCTCCTCTTCGCGATGGAGGTGGTCACCGTCGAGAGACAGATCTACTGGCTGGTCAATCTCCTGCTGCTCGGCGCATCGTTCATGGCGCTCGTCGGTGTGTTGGAGTTCGTCTTCAGCACCCAGCTCGCCGAGTATCTGCGGCCGCCCGGTTTCACCGTTCCGCCCAACGACGGTCGCGGCGCCCTCTTCGCTCCCGAGCGACTCGGTCTCACCCGAATATTCGGTACGGCACAGGGAAGCATCGAGTTCGCAGCCGTGCTGTCGTCGTGCTTGCCGCTGGCTCTGTTCGACGCTTTCCGGGGCCCGACCCGCGCGATGCGCCGGATCGGCGCCATTGCGTCGGTGCTGATCCTGGTCGCGGTGCCGTTGTCGGTGAGCCGGACCGGAATCGTCGGCGTCATCGTCGGCGTCGTCATCACCTACTTCGGGTTCTCGAAGGAGCTGCGGCCCAAGCTCTTCCGTCGCGGCGTCATTCTCGTGGTCGCCGGCCTGCTCGTCGTCCCCGCTTCGATCAACGTCTTTTACCGAGTGGTGGTCGACTTCGCCGCTCAGGACGAGAATCTCGACACCTCCGGTCGCTCCGACGACTACGCCGTCGTCAGGGCGCTCGTCCTCGAGCGGCCGATCCTCGGGACGGGCCTCGCGACCTTCGTCCCCAACGAGCCGCGCATCGTCGAGTCACGACGAGTTCGCTCGCTGTTTCTCGACAACCAGTACCTCGGCACTCTCGTGAACTCGGGCCTGGTGGGTCTCGCGGCCCTCGTCGCACTGCCACTCGGTGGTTGGTTCGTTGCTCAAGCGAGCAAACGAAGAACCGAGAACGACCGCATGCGCCTGCTCGCGCACTGCGCCGGCGCCTCGGTGCTCGTGCACGCCGTGACGTGGGCCCTCTACGACGCCTTCGCGTTTCGCACGGCCATGACCACGTTCTTCTTGACCCTGGCCATCGTCGGGGCCGTGGACAGCGTGACCCGAAGCGAGGGTCGCCGTCGACGAGTGCTCACCGCCTGAGGGCGGCCGGCGTTCTCAGCGGCCGACGGGCTTGGCGGGGTTGCCGGCCACCGTCTGGCCCGGCTCGACATCGCGGATCACGATCGCCCCGGCGGCGACCATCGCTCCGTCTCCGACGGTCACGGGGCCGAGCACACAGGCTCCTGCGCCGATGACCACGCCGTCGCCGATCACGGGGACACCGGGGCGACGTTGGTTCTCGCCCAGGGTGATGTTCTGCATCAGCGTGACGCGATCACCGATCTCGGTCTCGGCGTGGACGACGATGCCATAGGGGTGGGGGAGGTACAGGCCCTCACCGAAGTTCTTGGCCCGAAAGTCGGCGGACACCAGCAGGCTCACGCCGCGGTGCAGGAGGAACCGTGCCCGGTTGAGGTAGCGGTGAGGAAGCCTGCGGGGCCGGCTCAGCGACAAAAGCAGCCGAACCACAGGCCGGTTGATGCGCTTGTCCGGTGGGATGCCCCACCCGGCTTCCCACAGCTCCTCCGGGGTGTAGCTGGACTGCGGCGAATCCCGCCCTGCCTGTTGGCCGTCGCGTTCGGACTCGAGTCGGTCGATCTGATCGGTCACTTCGCGCCCCGGGCCTTCAGCACCACGAGCGGCGTGCGCGCCAGCAGCCTGATGTCGTTCCAGAGGCTCCAGGTTTCCCAGTAACGAATGTCGAGCTCGACCATCTCCTCGAAGCTTACGAGCCCGCGGGCCTCGACCTGCCACAGGCCGGTCATGCCCGGCTTGACCCGCAGGCGTTCCCACGAACGGGCGTCGTAGAGAGCGGTCTCGTGGAGGGAGTTGGGCCGCGGACCGATCATGCTCATGTCGCCCCGCACCACGTTCCAGAGCTGCGGCAGCTCGTCGATGCTGAACTGGCGCAGCTTGCGGCCCGCACGCGTCACACGCGGATCGTTGTCGAGGCGATAGATGCCATCGGTGGCCTGGGCTTGGCCCTTCATGAGGTCTCGGACGTAGCGCCGATGGTGGGAGTCGTCGTTGTTGTGCACCATCGTGCGCAACTTGAGCATCGAGAACTTGCGCCCGTCGCGTCCCACACGCGTCTGGCGGAACAGGATCGGCCCTCGAGAGTCGAGCCGCACCCAGAGCGCGGCCGCGGCGATGATCGGCGTTGCGAGCGCGAGAGCCGCGACGCCGGTGATGACATCGATCATGCGCTTCACCCGCGCCAGGCGGGCGGGGATCACCGGAGCGAAGGGGTTTGCGGTACCGATCGCAACGAAGATCAGCTCCACGTCGTCGAGCCAGCCGCTGCGAGGTTCGCCGAGGGGCCCGAGGTGGTCGACGCTCACCACGACTGCAGTGGTGCCGGGCGGGCGCTCCCCTGGCATGTCCGAGACGAATGCGTTGATGGTGAAGCCGGCCGCGGCCGCTTGTTCGCGGAGCCGGCCCTGGTCGAAGGTTCCGATGGCGACCACGGGACGACGCTCGGAATGCTCGGCGCGCACGGAACGCAGCTGAGCCCTGCGGCGTGCGGTGAGGTCGACGAGTGATTCGTTCTGCGTCATTGGTGCGATGTTGTCACTGTGAGAGGCTGAGGGGACACGGTAGGGGAAGAACGGAGAAAGTGGGGAGGGGTGATGCGGGGCCCTCCGAAGAGGACCCCGCATCACCGAAGCTTGCGTCAGCTACCGACTGCGTAGCTGGCTGTCACGCCGACCACGTCGTCGACCACGGCGAACGGTCCCACGTTCTGATCCGGGAGGCTGCCGAAGTACTGGGCGCCCGATCCGAAGCTGAACAGGCCGCCGTCGCCACCGACGGCGATGTAGCCGTCGGATCCGAAGGGAACCATGCCGTTGATGGCGTGGACCGGGCTGATGCCCAGACCCGGGAGCGAGCCACGGAACGGAGCGTCGAAGCCGAACACGCCACCGTCGGCTGCGATCATCCAGTAGCCCGAACCGTCGGGATCGGGGACGATGCCCACGATCGGCTGGTTGAGCACGACACCTGGGAGGACCTGCGGCACCGAGGAGACGTACACGGCGCCACCGAAGTTGAACAGGCCGCCGTCTGCGCCGACCATGAAGTAGCCGTCACCGTTTGCGGTGGGCGCTGAGGCCACGACCGGATCGTTGGGAACGATTCCGAGCGTGATCAGGTCACCGAAGTGTTGGGCGCTTCCGTAATTGAGGGCCCGGCCGAGGTTGGTGAACACCCAGTAGCCGTTGCCGTCGGGGTGGGCCGCGATGCTCGTCACGGCTTCACCGGCGGGCAGGGTGCCGAAGGGCTCACCGAAGGGCGCCGCGGCACCATAGGCGTAGACCTTGCCGTTGGATGCGAGGACCCAGTAGCCACCGCCTTGGGGGTGGCTGGTGATGGCCACGGCCGTCACGCCACCTGGCAGCGAGCCGAAGGGCTCACCGTGATGCAGTGCACCGCCGAAGGCGTACACCTGGCCGTTCGAACGCACCATCCAGTAGCCGTCGGTCTCATAGGTGCCGTCCGGCGAGGCCACGGCCTGGGTGAAGGGCCCGTCGCCTGCGGCGTTCTGGGCCACGACGGTGGCGGTGTAGTTGGGGCCGCTGTCGAGACCGGTGAAGGTCGCCGACGTCTCGCCAGGACCGAGGTTCAGCACTGCGCCGCCTGGGCTCAGGTTGACGCGGTACCCGGTCAGCGGCGTGAGCTCGAACCCGCTCGACGAAGGAGCGGTCCAGTTGAAGGTGAGCTCGTTGACACCGACGGTCGCTACAAGGCCGTCGACCGGACCCGGAGGCTGGCTGACGGGATCCAACATGCTCTTGGAGTTGAGAGCGTTGAAGATCTGCGACGCGATGTGTGCGTTGCCTGCCGCATTGGGGTACGTCGAGCTGTTGATCGACGCAGCGCTCACGTCAGCGGTGGCGATGGGGCTGTCCGCCGTGTCCGTGAACGCTGTGCCCGCGTTGGCTGCGAAGAACGCGTTGTAGTCGTTCAGCTCGGCGTTGATCGCAACGCTGTCCTTGTGGAGGTTCACGTTGGTCACCACGATCCGCACGTCGGCGTTGTGGGCCCGCAGCGCGTCGACCACGAGCTTGAGCTCGTTGACCACACCGAGGTTGGACTGACCGGTGCGCACGTCCTGCTGGCCGGCGAAGAGTACGACCACGTCGGGGTTGTTTGCGTCGAGCCAGTCCTGCAGCTTGCCCTGTGCGGGAGCGGCGCCGTTGCCCGCCAACAGCTCCTGGACGTGCCAGGCGCTGTGGCCCTCGTGATCGAGGTCGCCGAGGGGAACGATCGGGCGGGTCTGGTTGTCGCCGCTGTCGATGCCCATCTGGCTGCCGACGAAGTCGAACGGGACACCGGCACCGGTGATCAGATCGAACAGATCGCCACGGAACGTCGGCTCTTCGGCCGGCACGTAGCGCCGACCAGAGACGGTTTCACCACCCAGGACCATGATCTTGAGCGGCGGCTGGGTCTGCGTCGAATTGATCGTGAAGCACCCGGAGCAGGTGGCGACGTCTCCGTCGGGGTTGGTGATCGCTATGTTCCGGCTCCCAGGCGTCGACCACTGATCGACGTTGATCGTGACATCGACGATGCTGCTGCCTGACGGCTGGTTGTGCCAGTGCGTCTGCACGACCTCGACGCCTGCGCCGAAGTCCGCTGTGAAGCCGGCCATGATGTTGGACCCGGTGAGGGTGATCTTGGTTCCGTAGACGCCACGGTCACTGCTCTTCGACGTGTTGTCGAGGGTGGGATTGGGTGTGTTGTCGCTGAGGAAGCCCGAGTTCTGGAGAGCCTCGAAGTACTCCTGCGCGATGTGCTCCTGGCCGTCGGGACCGGGGTGGCTGCCGTTGTCCTGGTTGCTCGACGGGTACCCGGTGAAGATGTCCACGGCCACCACGGGGGAGGTCGGAGTCGACAGGTACTGCAGCTCAGGGATCACCGGGTTGAGCAGAGCGATCTGGGCAGAGCGGGCCGGGTTGTTGAGCGGCGGGTGGTGGTTGGACACCAGGATCCGTGCGTCGGGCTTCGCGGCCTGGATGGCCTGGATGGCCTCGACGAGCTCCGCGAAGACCTGGCTGGCCTCCTCGCCTTGGATCTGGTCGTTGGCGCCTGCGTAGAGCACGACGATGTCGGGCATCTCAGCGGCCATCCAGTCGGCGATCTTGCCCTGGGTCGGCTGGCCGGCATGACCGTTCACCAGCTCATCGACCCGCCAGCCGTTGTGACCTTCGTGGTCGGGATCGACGAGGTTCGCGATCGGAGGCGGCACGTTGGCGCCGTTGTTGTCGATACCGGCCTCGCTGCCGACGAAGTCGATGTTGTGGCCCGCCAGGAAGAGCTTGTCGTACAGCGGCCCACGGTAGGTCGGGGTCTCGTTGGGCATGCCCGCCCGCCCGCTGGTGATGGAGTCACCGACGAACATGATCTTGATCGGGTTGCCGAGCGCTGCCTCGCTCGTGCCGGTGCTGCCGGTGTTGGGCAGGGTGAGATACCCCGCCATGACGGCGACCGCGACGATTGCGGCGATCCAGCGCGTACGCCGGGCCCGCCGTGGCCGCTTCGCCGTGTTCAGGTCCTCGTTGGGAACCCTTGGCTCGGTGAGTGTCATTGCTGAGGGAGACCTTCCTGATCTTCGTACTGCCACGGAGAGTGTCACACAGTCACTCTGAGTGGTCAACAGGTCGTGGAGAAAAATTGCAGTCCTCTCCTGGAGGCGCTTCTCCCACGCCCCAGCCCCTCTTCGATGGCGCGATGCGCTGTGAAAGCGTGTGGGGGAACGTTGCGGCACGACGGGCCTCGGGTCCGAGGTCCAAGCGGACGGTGTTCGCCCGCACGGGCATCTTCTGAGGTTTCTTCGCTCATGGACACGTCCGGTCGCGGCTACGACGATTCTCCCGGTACACGT
>Ga0209992_10004552_pt1 | contig 10825 bp, 30 predicted proteins | sample 2SBtaG_2_FD_182564 | JGI IMG/M metagenome (GOLD analysis project Ga0209992, IMG submission 182564) | Deep subsurface microbial communities from Kolumbo volcano to uncover new lineages of life (NeLLi) - 2SBTROV12_ACTIVE470 metaG (SPAdes)... | ecosystem: Environmental > Aquatic > Marine >... | reverse complement strand
TATTTTTATTTTGCATAAAGTATTAATATCACTTGACTTTTAAAAGTCAAGGGATTATATAGGAGTAATTGAATTAATTTTAAGTTGGTGGATTATTCTATCCTTAAAAATGCAAGAGCAGACTAACGACTTAAAAGGTATTTAATTGGGACAACTTCTGGTTGTATTTGAATTTCTTAGGATCTAACTTATACAACCAGAACTGATCCCTGATCCTTGGTATGTGCCAGATAATCTCACATGTGGAGCCAAGGATCTGGGATCAGATGTTGTACACTGCGGGATTTTAACCGCTATAGTATAGGTCGCGATGCTCTTAGCATGAGTCTTCTCTATTGCAGAGATGCAAGTGTTCTGCAGAACAGGACTTTGCCTACACAGGACAACAACTGATCCCTGATCCATTGTGGAAGGATCGGCTAACAGCCGGGATTGACTGCCTAATGGATCTGGGATCAGTCAACGCGCCGCCGCCGCTAGAACACAGACAGTCTGGCGTTGATTGGTCACTTTAGAATGATTCTAATGTGCAAAAAAAGAAAGGAAAAAAAATAACAAGCGGCAAGCTTCAAGCTTGACAACAGCTGTAGGATGTTGTAGGATGTATTTAGAAAGGAATAATATGGATATGGAAAAAACTTTGTATGAAGTATCACAATTAAAAAGAATAGCAGACGCTTTGGAAGAAATTCTTAGGCTGGTTAAGAAAGATCAAGAAGAATCTAAAAAGAGATGGGAAGAAAGTGAGTAGACAACCCGGGCTGCCTAGTATTAAAATACTAGTGCAGCACTGGCGCTGGCTCGAGGCCCAAGGTTCAAGTTACAAGCACCAAGCGGCAAGTTGCAAGCAACAAGCGGCAAGCTTGACAAGACAGCGGTACAATGTTATTGTATCCTATAAATTAAAGGAGAAAGAAAATGAAAACAGATGAAGCATTAAAAATTATAGGAGGCAGCCTGAGCAAGCCAAGCAAGATGCCCGGGTTCTCAATAGGTCTACCAGCGAAAGAATGCAAGACTGGAAGCAAGCTCAGGAAGGTTAAAGGCAGCACCTGCTATGATTGCTACGCTCTAAAAGGTTGTTATGTTTTTAAAGTTGTGCAAGATGCACAATACCGGAGACTGGCAGCTGTAAGCTCTTCACAATGGGTTGAAGCTATGGCGCATTTAATAAATTCTAAAAAGCCCGATGTGTTTAGATGGCACGATTCAGGAGATGTACAAGATTTAAATCATTTAAATAAAATTTATGAAGTATGTAGGTTGACGCCTTCAAAACGTCACTGGCTCCCAACACGTGAAGCATGGATAAAGGACCATGTATCACGAGCCCCGGATAATTTAATTATAAGATTTAGCATGCCAATGATTGACCAGGCGGCAGCTGGAAGCTGGCCCAACACTTCAACGGTGGTGACAGCTGGCGCAACATGCCCGGCGCCTAAACAAAATAATGAATGCAAAGATTGTAGAAATTGCTGGAATAAAGAAATAAAAAATATATCATACGGTAAACATTAAAATGTGGAGACACCCAAAATATTATAAAGAATTACGAAAGCTACGTAATAGGGCTGTTCAGTCATCGCGCACTGACAGCCCACAACTGGATCAGGCCATTAGCGACGAAGCTTCGACGGAAGCGACAAGCGTGCGTCCTGGTCCGGGCCTTAAGTCCCAAGCTCCAAGCGACAAGCTTCAAGCGTCAAGCAAACCAGAACCTAGTTCAGGTTCTTAAACGCCAAGCGACAAGCTCCAAGCCCTGAGTAGCAAGCAGCAAGCTTCAAGCCTGAAGTTGCAAGCTCCCTTATCCGGTGTCCATGGTACATGGACCACGAAAAGGTTTTCGTGGGTAAAGGACCAAGGGCCTTTACCAAGATGAATGAGTTGTTGGGATGTTTCACGTGGAACGCAATTTGATGAGGGCTAAATCGAATCTTTTTACCTTTTGTAACTTTGAGTTCTACAGTAAAAAAGTGCCCAGAAGTATTATAGCCCAATAGATCAGGAGTGCCAAGTGAGCTAAGATTTTCAAGCCGAATCCATGATATTTCGGGTATAGATTTTTTAATTTCTTTGTAAAATTTAGCCTCTGGGCCCATGTAATTTTCGAGGTAAGCATAACAGGCAATTACAGCACATCGTTACGCAATTTATTCGGAATAATAATTTTTCTATCTTGTTTTGTTTTTAAAACTAACCTGTGAGACTGATGATTACCAGTGGCTCCAAAGATTGTCTGACTATTTTCGTGAACTTCCATGCGTTTGATTTCTTCTAGGAATCCATCTTTCTCCACAAAAAGTACAGCATCACTCAAGGCATTACCTTGCCTACTACCATCTTTATTGGCTTCTGTGAATTTAGATAAAAATTCCTGGAGGTCTCTTACTCTCATTTGTTTTTCTCTGCAAGAAGTTTTTCAATTTCTTTTTTGTAAGTGTTGTTGTCGTACTGAAGTTCCTGAATTTTTCTAGCCATTGCAGTAAGTCTAAGAGACATTTCATCTATAATTTGTTTAGATCCATTTAATAAATTTTGAGTCTTAATCCAATCTGCTTCTTTCTGCTTCCATTCCCATATTTCTTTTTGATGCATTTCAATAAGATAGGTTAAATCACCAGACCCTCTATCATCTTTAACTTCATTAGTTAGCTTTGCGTCATTCTCATAACTCATATCTTCTCCGTATTCCTTTATATTTTTATATGTACGTTTATCTTTCATACACTTGACAATATAGGAGACTTACCTTAAATTGTCAATCATGGGATTACCAAAAAGATTAACTGAAATGCAAAAAAGATTTGCCGAGTTCATAGTATTTGGCGGCCCTGAAGGACCAGTCTCTAAGACTGAAGCGGCAATCCTAGCCGGCTATTCACCCAAACGAGCACCACAAGAAGGATCTGAATTAACTAATCCAAGACAATGTCCACTAGTTGTAGAGTATATTGGTAAACTACATGACGAGAGATTACAGAAACATCAAGTAACTTATGAAAGACATGTAGCAGAACTAGATAGAATTAAACAGGCAGCCCTTAAAAAATCAAGTTTCTCTTCTGCTGTAAATGCTGAAGTAGCTCGAGGCAAGGCAGCAGGACTATACATAGACAGAAAAATAATAAAAACTGGGAAATTAGAAGATATGTCAGAACAGGAGTTAGAAGCAAAAATGAAACAAATTTTAGATGACTACGCACCTCTTTTAAACGCAGAGATTGTTGAAGGTGAGGCAATTGAAGCACCTAAATCTTCTGAATCTTCCGAACCCACTGACGTGGAATCATCGTCCGATCTCCAAAAGTAATACCATCATCATCTTTATCGTAAGAAGCAAAAAGTTTTACGGAATCTTTGTCTTTAGAGTACAACCAACCTTCATTGACTGGTGTTGCCAACTTCATTTTGTTAAATTCTTTTTCAGTAGCCCAGCCAGAATCACTGACACAATCAATCCACTCCACCCTAACTTTGGGAAAGGGTATGTCGGCAGACTTATCAGTTAATGATACTTTTCTTCTTTTTCTAGGCATATAAGAGATATACCAGATATTTACCAAACCAAAAACCAAAAAAGTTTTTCCCACCGGGATAGAGCACCTGTGACACTAGTGTACAACTGACAATATTTTCTGTCATAAAAACATTTTTTGTCACTACTTTTGTCACGTATTATTGTTGTATACCAACACTAATAGCCTAAAATGACAGAATGACAGTTTTTTTTCATGTTTTTTTTTTTAAAACAAAAAATATCTGTGAGATCTCTTATATGTCCGTCAGTCAAACTATAAGATTTGCTTATCTGCCTTAATGTTGCCATAATGTAGCTCCATTACTGCCATCTTTTCCTCTGCCTGCGATAGTTTGTCAAGTAATTTATCTACCTCACCTGTGATGTCTGGATGTTCTGGAATAATAACTTCTTGCTCGCTATAACATTTTATCTTGTATTTAGCGTCTTCTATCTCGGCTTGATATCTAGCCTCTAGTGTATTACGTAGTCTTTGATTCATTAAAATCCTCCTCTTTCATGTTTACGTTTGCTTGTTCTTTCTCATCGAACTTTAGTTCATGATACATGTCTAATCGTTTAAGAAACCTGTGTTTCCAACTTCTTAATGATTCGTCCTGTATCTTGAATTCTTGGTAGTATAGGTCTGGGGTACATACCATTATAACACCCTGCCTAATTTGACTTTTATGTGTGTAGTCATGAGCCAGCGCATATGCGGCAATCTGTAAAAAGTAATCTTCAATCCATTCTTCTTTCTTAGGTCTGTTGGCTTGCTTAAAGTCTACAATAGTCTCCATATCATTGTGTAGACATACCAAGTCAGTAGAGCCAGCGTATAACCCAGGATAGTGTAGCATAATTTCTGAACCATAGACTTCTTCAATAGGCGTAAAACCAATTTCAATAATTTTTTCGGCCATGGGCTTCGCCTCCTGTCCGATGCTTGTAAGATCATCGTACCCAACTCCCGAGACATGAGACTCAATGAATTTGTGCATGGATGTTCCCCGTTTAGAACTATGATTCTTGATTCGTTCTGCGTTTTCTTCTCCAACTTTAGCCTTCCATTTCTTTAAAAAATCTTGATTTTTGGTGGCTCCTAATATCGTAGTCACACTTGGAAGTCTAGAATTATCTATGTCATAAATTCGCTTCCCAGTTCCATGGTCCGTGATCTGTTTTCCTTGTATATACTTGTATTTATTATTTATTTTCATTTTTAGAAATATTATTTAATTGTGCAGAATCGTGTAAATTACCTGAGACACTAACCCTAACACAATCAGATTTATAAGGACTCACCCAGTGTTTCACCCATGCAGGAAATATAAACATGTCCCCTGCTTCTGGAAAATAAGATAAATTATTTATACACCCACGAGGTCCATCACCATACATAATCTGTATACCCCCAGGTCCACAACTATTACCAGTATATTCTTTATTCTCTTTTTTTAATTCATCTGGAATAGATAAGTATATTACAAAAGATAATTTTCCATCGTGATCATGCGGTGGGTTAAAGTCATATTGTTTTTGATAATTAATCCACATAGCTGACATAGCATACTCTGGTTTTTTGTCATATTTCTTATTCCGGTATTTCTGAAACACTTCATCATAAGCACCCAAATAAGGAGCAAGATAAGACACAAGTTTATTTCTAGACTCGGCAGTAAAACTCTGTTCTTTATGTAATTGACCAGCTAACTGTTTACTAAAATCTCCATAGCAATCTTTAGCTTCTTTTAATAAAGCTTCTAAAAAATTTTTTTTAATTTTAAATCTAACAACACAAGGACCCCAATTATAAAGTCTAATTTGTAATTTCTCGGGTTCTTCTTTCTTTTCTAATTCTTTAATCATTTTGTGATGATTCTTTACATCTTCTTCAGTCATCATAATAAATCATTCCTATCTTTTTTATTTTTTTTAGATTGTTCATAGGATTCTTTTAGTTCATCTTGTTCTTTCTTAAAAGGATCTTCTTCTTTTTTATTAAAAATTTCATTAAAATTTTTTCGGTAAGTCTCATTACTTACTCTAGTTTTACCATCCCATTTAAATCCTTTTTTAACTCCCATGTACGTTCCAATCAAACTTTCTATTTTCTCTTTCAAGTTCTAAATCAATTACATTGTCACCTAAGTTTTTAGCATACGGTTCATAGTGATCAATCACTTGTTCAACTTTATGTAATTTATTTTTAATATAAGGCCAGACAGCTATACAAATTTCTAGACAATCTCTATGAGAGACTCTCCATCGCCATTGTCTTTTCTTTCCTTCTTTAACTTTACGTTCACCAAACGCACCACATTTAAATGTATCGTGACACCATTTAACAGTGTCCTTTGAAGTCATGGCTATCTCTAATCTTATAACCCAAACATTGTGAACTGGTTTACCTGGTCTAGTATTACGTCTTTGTTTAGTTTGTTTGTAATAGATAGAACCTTCTCCATCTATTAATCCAGCTAGATATGCAAAATCATTTTCCGTCATAAATTATTCTTGCTGCCGTGGTCCATGGATTAAGATTCAAGTCCCTAGTGCAACTTGCTATCATCATCTGTAGACAAATCAACATTGTGATTAGGCCTAGTAGTTTTGGGCTGATGAACATAATATTCTCCTTCCGAATCGCAGTCCCAGCACTGATGAATAGACTCCCCCTCTTCAGTGCCAACTTTTAAATAGCCATTACCTTTACAAGTTGGGCAATAAACTATTCTTACATTATACTTTTTTAATTTTGCCATTTAACTTTTTCGCTTTCTCGTTTGCAATCTGTTCGATTGTTTTAGATATTGACAACTTTGCATCAGGTAATAATACCTTCGACAAACTAATCAAAGTCTTGTATGTTTCGTGTGTTAACGAAACGTTTCTATATTTAGTTATATCAGTCATGATTTCCTTTCATTTATTTCTGATGATTATATAGGATTGATAGGAGAATTGTCAAGATGAAATTTATATTATTATTAACAATGTGTAGCTACATAAGTGGTACTTGCATGCCCACTTTTGAATGGCCTGTTAAATTTGATAGTGGTTATGATTGTAGTATTGCAGGCTATGAAGAAGCTGCTAGAAAACTTAAAGAGATTGGTCCAGAGGAAGTCAACAAACATAGAATATCAATTACGTTTAGTTGTGCCGGTATTCAAGAAACTTGACAATTATGTCAAGATTGTGTTAAGGTGTCATTATTCTCACCACAATAACCTATCACTCTATACCCTCTTGTGATAGGTCTGTTAATTCTTTTCTAATCTTTTCATTTCTTCATACATTTTATGCATGTGAAATACACTGCAATCAGATATAAACTTTTTTATTTCTTCTCGCATTTCTTGTTGTTCTTTAAATGCCCTGTGTTTATTTTTCTGTTGCACTAAATCGATGCCCCATCTAGTTTGATCAGTCATTGTCCTCCTTTCATTGTATCTTCGCTCTTGCAACGGGTAGCCATTATCTCTACACCATTGGTCGGCATAATATTTTATTAACATGGACTCTTGTTGTGCTCCGCCATGTTTCTTTTTTATTTCCATATACACCCAAAAAAATCACCACTACCATCGTTCATCATATGAGCGTTGATAGGATCTGGAGCATATGTACTTAACTTAATTCTTAATATCTCACACAAATCAGCATACATAACTGTGTCATCAAATAACTTTATAGATTCCAGTATCTCTTTTGTTACCGGAACAAGATGATACATTCCGTCGTTTAATATTATGAGGTCCATTTGCCCACTCCTTTATATATTTATACCATTCGTCTTTATATTTAGGATCTTTAGTTTTATTCCAAAGATTAGCTAATTCATCAGCTTTTGTAGTCATTTACTTTCTTTCCATTTGCTATAATTTTTTTAACACCATGAGCATGAATATCTATTTTTGCATAAGGTTTCCAAGACTCACAAACTAAATTTAATTCAATCAACAGATTAGACCATTGTTTTGGTGTTATGTTATTGCTTGTTAATGTTACTTTTTTTTCTTTCATACATCCTATATAGGATATCTAGGGATTATTGTCAACCCTTTTGCATTCTTTTTTCGTGTTTATTTCTATTTTTTTTATGACGCCCAGGTCGTTTACGAGGTTTCTGTTTATGGTATAAATTAACTCCAAATTGAGATTTTTTAGCCATTACACCCACTCTTTAACATATGGCTTAGTTCCTGGAGGAGGATTTAAAGCTGGTAAATAACTTATCTTACCATTAATATGTTGATGTAAATCAGCTCCGCATGACATACATCTATAAAATTCTCTAGTAACACCTACCAACATTGTAATTTCATTACACGTCGGACATTTCCCATTCACTATCTCTGCTTGTAATTTTATTCTTTGATCGTTCATATACTTTCTTAGACTTTACCACACGCTGTTTATAACGTCCATCACTTAATTCCTCAGCCATTGGATTTTGCTTATTTCTAGGCCTATTTTTTTTAAGGAAAAAAGCATAAGCTTTTTTGTTCATTATTTTAATATAAGTTTTACTATACTTTTTTCACCCATATATATCTCTGTCTCAGCCAATGACTTAATGCATTGATATTGCACTCGTTCTTTTGCTTCCCTCTTAGCAACACGAGCTCCTTTAAGGCATACAGACATTGAGGGTTGAATACGATGTTCTTTTATTTCTTGGTTGACTATCATCAACAATGCTATTACTATTTCTTCCAAAATTTCATCCTCCGTTTCCGTTTTTATAGTGTATTTCTCGGTTAGAGTCCTTTAGCTCTTCAATATCTTCTAAAGCTTTTTCTAATTGTTTTGTTAAAAATTCTATATTAACTTTATTATGCATTCCAGACTCTTGTTGTATTTGTAATTTTTCTACTTGCTTATATAATTCCTCAATCAACATAAACTGCTCAGAATCTGCGGGCAAACTTCCTAAAGTTCCACGAGGCCACCCTATTCTAAAAGCTGTGTTTTCTACTAAATCTTTTTGCATTAACTCTACTTGAGTTGAAAGTCTGTTTTGAGTCTCAATAATCCCAAAATATGCCCAGGTTCCAATCGCGACCATACAGATCAACGAGGCTACCGTCTTCATCGGCATTTGTACTGCTGCTTCTTCTGAAATTTTAAGTGCCATTAGTTATAATTATATCCTGAATTGCTTTGTTCTAATTTTTTAAATAATTTTTCATGTTGTTCCATGATCTCTTCATCTATGTTAAACATTTCTTCCATCTTCTCATCTATCATTCTTACTTCAAATTCTAATTGTTCAACTTGTTTTTCAAGTACAACTTGACCTGTTGAAAGCTCAAATGTTCTAGATAAAGACCATCCTCCTAATGCAATTAAGAGTCCCACTAATAAAGTTAAAACTTTTTCCATCATTTAACAATCCCACTTTCTTAATGATTTATTAATTCTTGAATTTGGATCTTTAGCTGTTTTTTTAGATGTTAGTTTCTTTTTCATACCACCCATTCTAGCGCAGAATGATTTTCTACGACTACTTGTTTTAGATTTTGTAGGTGCTTTTAATTTACCACCTTTATAGCTAGCTCTACCTTTGGCGTTTAATCCGCCAGAAGGCGACTTGCCTTCTTTTCTAGTCCACGCTGCTGTCTTAGCCATTATTTTTTTTTCTTAGCTGTCTTAGCAGCTTTTTTAAATTGTTTTGCTGTAGGCGCACCTTTTGCTCCTACCTTTCTCATTTTTTCACCCGAACCCGCTTTAATTCTTTTACGTTTCGCATGAATGTTTGCGTATAATCCACGTTTAGCCATTAGTTTTCTCCATTTTCTTTTGGTCCTATAAATTTATCACCCATTAACTTAACATCAGGATTTTCTTTCTTGTAATTATCTTTTAGATCGTCCCAATGACTGCCTTCAGGCTTCTTATTTTCGGGTATAATTATACCAGAACACTTAGAAACTAGCAATGCGAAGTTAGGGTTACGCGCAATAGTGGGGTTATTATTGACTTTTCCACACATTTTCATGAGTTCTAACTGTTGTTTTAACTGTACATTTTCTGTTTGAACTTTTCTAAATTCTTCTGTGCAGGCAGAACCTAAATATTTTCTCCAAGTAAATCTTATTGATTGATCATCACTAGGACTATTATAATTATTATCAGGATTACTGTGTCTGTACCTATTTTCTGAATCTCTTTGTTCGACCGATATGTCAAAAGAGCCAGTACTGCAAGTATTAGTACCGTCATTGAGATACTCATTTCTTGGATACGCTGGAGTTGTACAGAACGCTAGTAACGTCATTAATATAATTAACACACCTGTAAAGTAATAATTCATCCTGGCATCCTCCATACATAACTACCTATTTAAATCTTTAATATCATAGTCATGTTCTCTGACTTGATCTGCTAATTGTCTATATAAATTTTCTGCCATCTGCCACGTAGCTTCAGCAGATGATAATCTTGTATTTATATCATTAATATTTTTTGTTAATTGAGTTAAATCTCTTTCTATATTTGTAAGTCTTTGTTCATTGGAATTAATAGTATCAGTAAGATTAACAATGTAACGAACACCAGTAAACGTTCCAACTACTAATGATGCCACAATAGGCACCATAACAATATTTTTTTTTAATAAATCAACTAGATTCATTTTTCTTTTCCTCAATTTCATAGAAGAACTTATCAGTATCTTCTGTTTGCCATTGACCTGTATCTTCTACATTCCACTCTGAAGTTTGAACTTTCCAATCAGGAATGTTGTCCTTCACAGTAAACGAAGGTAGGTCCCATATACATCTGTTATTTGGTTGTGCTGCATAATTGCCATCTTCAAGAGCTATTATGTGAGCGCACTTATGCTCGTGCGGTATCTCTGAATGATCAAAGTTTAATATATTAGCATCTGGATGTCCCCAGTCAACGGTAAATAAATATTTTCCGTGATGCCATTTTTTATCTTTACCTATGAATTTTCCAGAAGTGGCTGTTAGAATATCCCAAGTAGTAACAGCAGGATAATAACTAAAACTATTCCAAAGCTCAAGTTCATCAAGTCTACGTTTAGGAACATCTTCCGGTCTAAAATTTCTCTGTATGAAGGCAGAAATCGGGAGACGATAAAAGACAGCGCCATTCTCCATAATCGCATGAAATAAAATAGCCCGCCCAGTAAGAGATGATATGCCGAAGATAATACAATCTTCAACTTCTCCATGATGTTTTTTAAGGTCATATAAATACTCCTTTTTTATTTGCGCGTATTGTACAGGAATATTTGCATTTAAGTAAGCCATAATTTATCATTTTATTTGG
>Ga0209992_10004551_pt1 | contig 10829 bp, 11 predicted proteins | sample 2SBtaG_2_FD_182564 | JGI IMG/M metagenome (GOLD analysis project Ga0209992, IMG submission 182564) | Deep subsurface microbial communities from Kolumbo volcano to uncover new lineages of life (NeLLi) - 2SBTROV12_ACTIVE470 metaG (SPAdes)... | ecosystem: Environmental > Aquatic > Marine >... | reverse complement strand
CTAAAGGGTGTATGTCATAATACACACCTCCAGAATAAACATATAAAATCCTGTTAGTTCCTATAGCTGAAAATTTTGTAGAGTCTTTGTTAACAAAATGATGCAAACCTCTTGTAGCACCTGTTAATTTATCTTGTCCTAATTGGTTCCAGCCACCTATCTTTTCAGGTGTACCATATCTAAAACGAACATTTTCTCCATCAGTCCATTGTGATTCAGCACCTGTAGAGGTGACTTGTTTATTAAACCCTGGTAAGAACCCTAATTTTTGTAACATATAACTCCATTTATGTATTCCTTATTGGTGGAACACCTAACATCGGCCTTCTGTCGAACCTGTTTTTTTCAGCAAAAGGACCATTTACATGGTTATAATGAAGAAACACTTGTCCACAAGTAGTTCCTTTAAAAGGTTCTCTCCAATGCTCTAATTCACATCCACTATATACTAGCATATCGCCTACTTCAAGCAGGACTTTTGTGCCTTCTGGAGCATTAGGTTTGTGTATATTTTTGTATTCATCAATAACAGTATCTGCGCCTGTGCCATCTATAAAAATTGGCCAAGGGTCTCCACCCAAATTAATAGTGGTAGATATCTCACAACTAGGTCTATCTTTGTGTCTTTTTAATTCATCACCATGTTTATATAATCTAGCATAGGAATAAGTAGGACATAGATTTAAGCCAGTTTCTTGTTGCATTACAGGTAATACTTTAACAAGTAAAGTTTCCATTACAGGATCTGCATAATGAGAGTAAGTGTTTGGAATTTGTTGATCTGTCCATGTGCCAAGCATCCCTGTATCGTACGTAATATTGTTTTGATACATCCAAGCAACTGCATCACGTTTAAGTAAAAAATAATTAAATATAAAATTAGCTAACTCATAGCTAATTGCTTTTTTTATTACTTGATATTTATTAAAAGCCATCTTGTATAAAATTAAAACTTACTGATATTCTTATATCATTTGATTCGTTGGGTTCAACACAATGCCACAACCATGCTGGAAACATTATTATTCTACCTTCAACAGTGTCCAAATGAACCTCTCTCCATAAATGTTTTGGTGGTTGACCTGGTTTTCTTGTAGGCATGTTTGATTGTACTCCTGGTCTTGGATCATTAAAAACTATTTTACCACAATTGGGCGGCGTCTTTACATAATATACACCACTATATAAACTATTAGGGTGTATGTGAGGTCTGTTATACCCACCAGGATAATTTATGTTCGCCCACATATTACCAATTTTTGGTTGTCTGTCTAACCATTCTTCTTTATACATTTGATGTTGCATTTTAAACAATTCATCTACTAGTAATTTAAATTGTGGCATTTCATGCATATTAGTTTGACTATGCCAACCATTCATATTTGTTTTTTTTAAACCTTTGTCTTGTTTAGACCAAGCAACAATATCATTAGCTAGTTGTTGATTATCTAGTTTGACATCTTCAGCAAATATAAGAGTTGGAAAAAATCCTTCAGCAATCATCTAAATGGTTTACCTCCAAACCAAACAACAAGAGATTGTCTAACACCTTTTTTTACTGGTTGTACTTTATGTCTTAAAAAAGATGCAAAACAAATAGCATGACCTTGTTTTAATTTTGATGCTTCATTTTTATTTTCAATTAATTCTAAATCTCCACCTTCAAATTCTGATGGATCATTTAACAATAAGGTCATTGATATTTTTCGCACCGGTGGTTCGTGAACCATGTTTACATCACAATCCATATGCCAATCATAAAACCCACCTTCTGGATATTCTGTAAACTGTGCATTTTCTGTAATCTGTATATCTCCAAAACCAAAATGATTTTCATTTGCTTTTTGTATAAATTTATATAAGTCCGTATACATAGGTTCCATTTCTTTAAAAGGTATCCAACTAATTGTAGTTATTCTTTTTGCAGTATCAGTTCCTCCACCTGGTTTACCCATACCTACTTTTGCTTGTTGTGGTGGTTGACGTTTTCCACATTCAATAATTTGTCTACATTGATCTGGTGTAAACAATGGTGTTGTAGTTTGAATTATCCAACTTTTCCACTTGGGTTCAGATATTTGTTTATTTTCGTACATTAACTTACTCCTCTATTTCTAATTGGATCATACTGCACATCCATATTTGCAGCTAACGTTCGTCTCATACCTGGTCCATTAAATGGATAAACGCAGTGTCTCATATCATATGGAAATATATAAAAATCTCTCTCTTTAATATTTGGCTGATAGTCTACATTCGCAAAATGTCCATTAGCTGAACCTAGTATTTGTAGTCTTCCGTTTTGTGGTGCATCAGCTGCAGAATATTCTACACCATAAGACTCTGGTAATTTTAAAATCATAACAGAGGATAGACCTGTAAACAATGATCCTTGGTGCACGTGCACTGGATTGTATTCATGTTCAAACATAGTATTAACCCAAATAGAATTAAAATGTAAATCATACTGTTTAATTTTATTCCATTCTAAATAATGTCTGAATTTTGATTCAAACCAACTTAATACGTTATTAGGTAAATGATTATGTCTAGTCATTTTAGGACTATCTTCACCATTAAAAAATAAACTATGTTCTTTTTCAATCTTACCAACTAATTGTTTGTTAGCAAATTTTAATTCAGGATACTTTGTTTCGTAAATATGATTAATAATTTGATATACATCAAGGGGTACTTGATATTTTAATACTGATTGACCTAAAAATATAAAATTAAAATCTGATGTGTCCATATTTCTGTCTAATCCTTTCTGGGATTTTTTCTATATAGGGGTTATATACTTTTCTTACAGGTCCATCAAATAGTTTGTGCATATTATTACCAACTATCTTATCATCATAAGATAAACCATTTACACTAACTTGATCTAAGTCATTAAATCTGTGATTAAAATAAGGTTCACCTATAAACTTATATATTTTTCTAAACTCTTGTTCTGAATTTGTAACCATGTCATCATATTTTACATAGTGACACATATCTTTATAATTATATGAATTTTTTATAGCTTCTAATGCTTTAGCAACAGCGCCATCTTTATTCATAATTATATTTAATTTTTCTTCATCGTTTTTACAATTATATCTATTTAGAAATGCATCAGAATTTTCTGTATACCATTGCATGTAAGATGCTAACACGTCTATTAAATCTCTAAGTAAAACAATACATTTAAAAGGACGTTTAAAATGTTTTTGCATTAATGCAAAATTGCCTGATGTCATTACTGGGCCACGATCAATAATTATACGTTGTGGCCAATTTTTATAGTAAGTATCAAACACAGAATCTAAGACATTGTCTAATGATTTATGATCTGGATAATTTAAAAATACATCAGTATTCTTTAACAAAAATAAATCTTTCATTATTTCTAATGTAATAGAATTAGCTGTTGCAGCTATCTCAGGATTCTGATTCATAATACTTGCAAACAAAGTATTACCTGATCTAGGTTGGGCTACTAAAAATAAAAGTTGTTTACTTTTCTTTTGCTCCGAGGTCATTGGTCAATTGTTCTTTCTTGTTGTAAATCATTTCTCCTGATTTTTTAACTCTTTCTATAGTTTGTAATTGTCCAAGTACATTAAACACTTCTGGCTGTGATGAACCTGATGTTAATGTCTCTGCTTTATTTTTCATTATTAAGTGATAGGAATCTAATTGATGTCTATTAACATCTTTTGTATCAAACGACCCATCATCAAATTCTTTTTTTAATGTAGACCATAGTTTAATTTCTCTCATTCTATCTCTAGCAACTAACTGCATGTTAGCTAAACCATATCTAGCTTCATCTAAATCTATTTTATATTTTTCTAATTTGTATTCATCAGTTTCAGATTCTACTTTTTTTTCTAACCATTTAACTTTAGCCTCTGATCTTCTGCAATCAAATGATAGACTCATTAAGTTTTCTAAAAATACGTTTTGTTCTCTAACACACTGCCAATACTTTGCAGCTTTAGTTGGATACTTTGCATCCTGTAACACAGACATTCTCATTTCTGTCTCTGTTCTAAATACTTGTTTCTTGGTCCATGTATCACGAAGCTCGGCTGTCATAGCCTTAAACTCTTTAACGTCCTCTGGATCTAATAAATTATTTAAACTTGGTGCTTCTTTTTCAATAAGCGCATGTATGTTTCTTTTTTCTGTCATAATATCCTTTCGTAAATGACTATAAACTATATTAACTAGTTGTCAATGTAGAAGCTGTAGCAGTAGATGCTCCTTGATATGTATATTCTTCAGTACTGTTTACGTTTGTAGTTCCTGTAAATCCACCAGCAGCAAACGCTTCTGTTGTATTACCACTTCCACCAATACTTCCTCTTGCTGTTGCCATATTTGCAGTGTTAACAAAAGCTGTTCCATTGTATTCTTCAGTTGCAGCAGTTCTTGCAGGTGGATTTCCTGCAGTGCCACCAAAAACAACAGATGCTGTAGATGTTCCGTTTTTAGCCATAGATCCTATTCCTTTTAATACAGTTAAAGTTCCAGAACCAGTTGTCCAATTAGTTCCATCGTAAAGAACAGTTCCACCATTTTCTGTTTGTCTTACTCCAACAGTGGCTGTTTGAGTTCCTGATGCATTAAAATATGTGTTGGGTCCTGTGGGAACTGTGTTTCCAGTTGACCAAGCAGAGCCATTATACTCTTCTGTAGATTGTGTTTTTGAAGGTGGTGCGTACGGAGAACTTGCTCCAACATATCCACCAAAACCTAAACCAGCAGCTTCTGTGCCAGAAAAACCTCCACCACCTAATCTTGCAACGTTTAAATTACCAGTAGCTGTCCAATTAGTTCCATCATATTCTTGTGTTGATTGTGAGTATCCATTAGTAATGTTATCTGGTCCACTACCACCAGCTACAACAAATGCTGTTTGTACACCTAAACCTCCACCACCTGCTTCTTTTGCTACAGGTATATTATTTTGGCTTGTCCAACTTGATCCGTTATATTCTTCAACTGCATTAGATGAAGGAGGTACAAAACCACCTGCAATAATACCAGCAGATGTAATTCCTCCAGCTGCCATATTTCTTCTTGTAGTTCCTATATTACCACCGCTAGCCCAAGAGGCTGCTGTAAATGTATTAATGTTTGAGTTGTATTCTTCTGTATTTGTTATGTTACTTCCATTATTTAATAGACAAAATAAAGCTAAAGATTGTGTTCCACAACCTGCACCAAATGCAGTTTGAGCAGATGTTGCTGAACTTTGCGTCCAAGATGAACCATCCCATTCTTCTGTTAAATTTGTTTTTGCAGAAGATGGAGGGATTTGACCTCCAAAAGCTATAGCAATGGTTTGAGAACCTCCGTAACCCATTTCCATTCTTCCAGTATTCATAGAATTTACAGATGTCCAAGAACTACCGTCATAAGACTCTGTAGCGGTTGCAGGTGTTGAAGGAGGTCTTCCTCCGTATGCGAGTGCAGCTGTTTGATCACCTACTCCACCTCCTTGAGTTCTTGCAGTGTTTAATGTTGCTGGTACATTTGTCCAACTTGTTCCATTATATGTTGATGTAGTGCTTACTCCAGGTACACCAGGACCTGCAGCAGATCCTCCAAAAGCTAGTGCAGCTGTTTGTAATCCACATCCTCTAATTCCCCAAAGAGCTGTAGGTAAATTGTTAGAACTAGTCCAACTTGATCCATCCCATTCTTCAGTATGATTACTAAAACCACTTGGAACACCAGGTTGATAACCACCAAAACCTAATGCTGCTGTTTGAGTTCCAGCTCCTCCTAAATCATATCTAGAAGTATTTGTTTCTGATGTAGTAATCCAACTAAAACCATTATATTCTTCTGACTTTGTACCTACAGGTGAACCAGGTGCACCATTAAATGCAATAGCTGCTGGTTGTGTTCCTACTGATACTCCTTGAGCTCGTGCTGTGTTCATAGAACCACTACTAGACCAAGCTTTAATCTGTACTAATGATTTGTTAGCACCTGTAGTCGAGTTATACCACACCTGTCCCTCGGTTGACGAATCTAACGTCGGATCCGAAGATAAGTATTTTACTTTTGTACCATGTATACTCTCGTATTCAGCCATTTATAAATTCCTTTATGGGAGAGTAATATCAGTTGGTCTATCTGTTCTGCTTTTTTCTTCGTCAGACAATGCATCCCATGCAGCTTGTGCAGCTTCTACTTCAGCTGTAACAAGAGCTTGAGCTTCTGATTTAGTTTTTTCAACACCGTTCTTTTCAGCTAACCACAAAGCGCCTTTTTCGTTGTTACCAACGACCCAGACCTCTGCAGGATAACCTCTAAGAAAGAATGCTCTTCTGTCTTCTGCAGTAAAGAATCCTTTTCCAGTGTTAGTAGCAGTACCATATATAAATAGTGCCATAATGTTTACTCCTTTGTTATTCTTATATAGTTAATCTTGTTCATTATCAACTAGTTGTTATTGTTTTAATATTTAATGCTGATGTTTCACCAGTAAATTCTTCTGTTGAATTACTATTTGGAGTTCCACCACCAGCAGCAAAAGCTGAAGCTCCAGTAGTGCCACTACCTGCTAAAGAGTTTCTTGCATTAGCTAAACTTGCTGATGTCACCCAACTTGTTCCATCATATTTTTGTGCTTGATTACTTAAAGAACCTGTAGATCCTCCAAAAAATACAGCATCTGTTTGAGAACCAGATACAAAACCACCATCTACTGCTTGAACTAAACTTCCACCTGTTGTCCAATTAGATCCGTCATACTCACCTGTTATAGTTTTCCTACCAGACGGACTTGGACTATATCCACCACAACCTAATCCTGCCGTTTGAGTTCCACATCCTCCAAGTGCATACATATTTATAGGATAATTATTGCTAGATGTCCAACTTGATCCATCATACTCTTCAGTTGCATTTCCATTACTAGGTCCACCTCCTACACAAACAGCTGCTGTTTGAATTCCAAAACCAGCAGCAATATATCTTGCTGTTCCCATGTCATTTTGTTCTGACCAACTTGTTCCATTATATTCTTCAGTTAAAGGCATAATAGGAGCTGAATTACCTCTAGCAAATGCTAAACCTGCAGTTTGTGTTCCACATCCTGCAATGTGATAACCTGCAGTATTTAAATCATTTTGTTCTGACCAACTTGTTCCATTGTATTCTTCTGTTGCATCTTCAACAGAGGGACCTACATATCCACCAAAAATAAGTCCTGCTGTTTGTGTTCCACCTCCCCACAATGCTCTTCTAGCAGTTCCTATATTACCACCAGCTGCCCATGCTGCACCTGTAATGATGTTTGCTGATTGTGTAAATTCTTCTGTTATACTTGTAATAGCTGTAGCAGCTCCACCAAAAGCAACTCCCGCAGGTTGAGTTCCTGCTGCACCCATATCTCTTCTAGCTGTAGCTAGATCTGAAGTTTCTGACCAAGTAGAACCATCATATAATTCTGTTTTAGCTTGATTAGAAATTGGTGTTGGGGATCCTCCACAAGCCAAACCAGCATCTTGAGTACCAAAACCTGATAATCTATATCTTGAAGTTCCTAAACTGCCTCCTGTTGTCCAAGAAGTTCCATCATATTCTTCTGTGGCATTAGTAGGAGCCGTAATAAATCCTCCAAATGCTAATCCCGCAGTTTGAATTCCAGCTCCAGCTAAATCTCTTCGAGCAGTTCCCATATTATTACTAGCTGTCCAACTTGTTCCATTATACTCTTCTGTAGCATTTGAAACAGTAGGACCAGATGAATTACCACCAAATGCTAGAGTGGCTGTTTGAGTGCCAGCTCCTGCAAGTTGTTGTCTACCTGTATTTAAATTATTTTGTTCAGACCAAGAAGATCCATCATATTCTTCTGTTTCATTTCTAAAAGGACTTCCACCAAATGCTAAAGCTGCTGTTTGTGTACCTGCCCCTGCAAGTGCTTGTCTAGCAGTATTTAAAGCACCACCACTAAAAAAACCTGAACCATTATATTCTTCTGTATTTGCAAGAGCGGTCGTATCTGCACCACCAAAAGCCAAAGCTGCTGTTTGTGTTCCAGCTCCAGCTAAATATCTTCTCTTTGTAATTAAAGCACCACCACTAGACCATGCTTTACTAGCTATAACATCTTTAAAAGCGCCTGATGTAGAATTATACCAGATCTGTCCTTCAGCTTGCGCGTTGTCGGGATCAGTGGTTAAAAAGTTTACTTCTTTTCCTATTAAATTTTTATATGTACTCATAATTTTAACTTGTTGTTATCTTTTGTACTCCAAACGATGGATCTGTGTATTCTTCAGTTAATTGTGAAGCACCTACTGGCGATGGACCTCCAAAAAACATAGTTGAAGTGCTAGGTGCAGAGTTTGAAGATGCTAATTCATTTCTAGCAATTGTTAATGTTGCAGGCGACGTTGTCCAAGAAGAACCATTATAAATTTCAATTCTATCTCTTGTTACACTTGATGGTGCAGCTGGTCCACCATATCCACCAGCGTATATAGCTGCTGTTTGCACACCTGATGTTGCTCCACTTTCATTTTGTTGACTTAAAGATCCTCCTGCTGTCCAAGATGATCCATTGTATTCGTTAACGGTTGATACAATCCAAGCTCCAGCTTGAGAACCTCCAGATGCTAAAGCTGCTGTTTGAGTTCCTGCTGTTCTTACACCTGTTACACTAATGGGATAAGTTCCACCTGATGTCCAAGATGTTCCTCCATACTCTTCTGTTAAATCTCTTCCTGTAAAGTTTGGAGGAGGAGAAGGATTTACAGTAGTCCCTCCAGTAGCTAATCCAGCTGTTTGTGTACCACAACCTGCTAAATTATATCTACCAGTTCCCATAGCTCCACCATTTGTCCAACTAGATCCATCGTATTCATATGTTTCGTTTTGAATATCATTAAAAGGAGGTACTACTTGACCACCAAAAGCTAATGATGATGTTTGAGTTCCAGCAGCTGCCATTTGTTGTGTAGCTTGAGGTATGTCGGTTTCTTCAGACCAAGCAGTTCCATTATATTCCTCTACATTTGCTATTGATGGTGGTCCACCAGCTATAGCTAATCCAGCTGTTTGAGTTCCAGTTCCTGCTAACTGTCTTCTACCTGTATTTAAATTTCCACCTGAAGAAATTGCACCACCAATATTTTTATATACTTTTAAAACTCCTGATGTTGTATTGTACCAAATTTGACCGATTAAAGGATCAGTTGGATCTTGAGCGACCTGTTTTATTGATTGGCCTTTTAATGTTTTGTAGGCTGCCATTTAAGCTCCTTAATTATTCTTTAGAAGCCAGCCTTGAGTACCGTCTACATACACTAAAGTATTTGCTGCTCTTTCTGTTGATACTGTTAAAGGATCAGTTGATCCTGCAATTTTTTCTGTTCCGTTTTGATCAATTGTTAATGCGTTAGTGTCAAAAGTTCCTGCATAATCAACAAACGCTATTTCGTCACCGATGCTTCCTGCAGGTAAATCCATTTCTATTGCACCACCTGTAGTATTAATAAAATAACCTTCACCAGCTACTGCTGTAAAAGTAGAAGTTTTAACTGCTTGCCATGAAGTACCACCTGATACTGCAGCCCAAGCTAAAACACCTGAACCATTTGTTTGTAAAAATTGATCTGCATCCCCGTCTGTTGCAGGGAAAGTTAAAGTTACATTAGATGCAACTGTAGAGGGAGCTTGTAGAGCTATGTAATGAGAGTTGTCTGCATCACCTAATCTTAGATCACCTTGATCACCAATCTGTAAATTACTTCCATCCCATGCTAAATTTTCAGAACCACCAAATGATCCTGAGTTATTGAATTGAACTTCTGTGTTTGATCCACCTGGAGGTGAAGCTAAAGCTATTTCATAAACACCTGTGTTAGTTGCTACACCATCAAAATATACAAGTTTCCAACTTTTTTCAGTTGCTGTCCATGTAACTGTTGCACCTGAACCTGAAGCTGCTTTTAATTGAACTGTGTATGCACCGGATGTGCTGTTTTTAATAAGATAAAAATTTTCTACACCTACTGGAAAAGTTACTATTTTATTTCCTGAAATTGTTTCTGGAGATTCTGCACCAAGGACAATTATTCTTGTTGCAACTGTAGCTCCTGTTGCACCATCTGCTTCTGTTAGTGCTGTAGTATTGGCTCCTGCACCAGCCGTATTTAAAGTCTGTACTTTATAACCACCAGAGATTTGCTCTATGATATTTAAATTCGTATTTGTTTTTGTTCCCCAAGTACCAGCGTTTTCACCGGTAGCCATTAGCTCTATGCCAAGAGGTGTGTATGTTGAAGCCATTATTTAATCTCCTAATTGTTCTTATTTATATTGGTTATTTAGTTTTAAGTCAAACATAATTATGCAGGAGTTTTAGTTGTGTACCCTGTTGTATTCTTTGGCGTGTTAGTTGAGTAACCACTAACTGACGTTTTTGGTGTTTCAGGTGTATACCCTGTACTTGTTTTAGGATCAAGTTTTCCATAATATTTAAGAATTAAATTTGTACCTACACTAGATGTTGCAAGTTGTCCTGTTAAACCCACTGTCATAGGTGTAGGAGATATTGTACCAACTGCTGATGTAGCATTAACCCCTGTTAACGGAACACCTATTGCAGGAATAATTGATCCTACAGAAGCTGTTGCAGATACACCGGTTAATGGAATTCCTATTCCAACAGTTAAACTACCTACAGACGTTGTTGCTTGCTGTCCTGTTGGTGATTCTGTAAGAGCGTCGAGAATTATTCCACCAACAGATGAAGTAGCAGATTGACCGGCTAAAGTTTGACCAATTTCTGTTGTTAAAGAACCTACACTTGT
>Ga0209992_10004549_pt1 | contig 10833 bp, 9 predicted proteins | sample 2SBtaG_2_FD_182564 | JGI IMG/M metagenome (GOLD analysis project Ga0209992, IMG submission 182564) | Deep subsurface microbial communities from Kolumbo volcano to uncover new lineages of life (NeLLi) - 2SBTROV12_ACTIVE470 metaG (SPAdes)... | ecosystem: Environmental > Aquatic > Marine > Volcanic... | reverse complement strand
TAGATTCCTCAGGGTTTAATTTTTTTAAAATTGCATGTGATGATGGTCCATCGTTTAGAACTATATTCCATAATAACTCAACTTGATAATTTTTTTTATTTAGAATGCTAATGTCAGAATCATAATGGCCAGGTCGTAAAGGTCCCTCATCACCAAAAACTGAGCCACAAACGAATTTGGCAGTATACGTTATATCCTTAATTTGAGATGTAACAATATTTGGAACAGTATTTGATGTGTCCTTGAATATTATAACATCAGAAGAATCATCAATAATAGAAATTTTTGAAAGAGGATCAACATTGTATCCTTCTGGAGCACTTAATTGAGTAATAGTATACTTTGTATTTTTTATTCCAGTAATTGTGATAATTCCATTTTCATCTATTACAGTATCATCTGAAGAATTATCAAGAATTACAAAAGAATCAGTACCTGTAAAAGGATTAGGTGTAATTGAAAATTCAGATCCTGAAAGAGATGCACCATCACTGGAAATAGTAATAATTGTAATTGATTGATTTTCAGCAAATGCAAATTTTGGTTGATCTGTATTTTGATTTAAAACAATAAGAGTGGTTAATGAAATCCCTAAAATCAATATTAAAAAATAAAATTTATTCAATTTCTTATTTATTAATTAACTAGCAATGATTTATTCCTATAGGTAATTAATCACAAAAAAATATTTCTTAGATACTGAATTTTACTATTTTATAAAATATTCAATTTTGAGATAAACAAATAAGAATATTAAAAAAGTGTTCTAAAAACTATAAAAATCCAAATTTCATAAATCAATAAGATTAATTACTCAAATGTATAAAATATAATCATGAAAGTCATTTTTGTTCTTCTAATAATTCCATTTTTAATTCTCCCTGCTTTTGCACAAACAAATTCCCAAACTTTACCAACAGAAAAAGGTACACTAGATGTTAAATTAACATACGATGAAATTAAACCAGATATTCAAACAAAGATAAAAATTGATTTTATAAATCCACAAACACAAAAAATTCAAGAACATATTGATTATACAGTATCTGTTTTAAAAGATGGTGAAGCAGTTTTTGGGCCAATTCCACTCACACATACATCAATTGGTTCTGTAAAAATTCCAATTGAGTTTAGCCTTGGAGATGGAGTTTATTCTATGGATTTTTTGATAGAGGGAATTTTGTTTCAACCAATTCCAAAAGAGGCAGTTTCTTTTGATATTTTGGTAGGTGAAGAAATATCTCAAGAAAATGAAACAGTGAAAGAAGAAATTTCAGAAGCTATTTCTCCTAACAACAAAGAAGAAAAAGGCGGTTGTCTAATTGCAACTGCAACCTTTGGTTCAGAATTAGCACCTCAAGTACAACAATTAAGAGAACTTAGAGATAATACAATTCTACAAACAGAATCAGGATCATCATTTATGACAGGATTTAATCAATTCTATTATTCATTTTCACCAGTTATAGCTGATTTGGAACGTCAAAGTCCAATATTCAAAGAAGCAGTAAAACTGACACTAACTCCAATGTTATCATCATTGTCTTTGCTAAATTATGTGAATATTGATTCAGAACAAGAGATGTTAGGGTATGGAATTAGTTTGATTATACTAAATGCAGGAATGTATGTTGGAATTCCAATATTTGGTATTCTAAAGTTGTACCAGTTTAGAAAAAACTAATTTTATTTCTGGAAATTCCAGAGAGGTTTTTATGTATCAAAGCAAGTCATTTGTTAATGAAGACTAAAGCAATTAGCTCTTTCTTCGTACTATTTGCTATTGTAGCTGGAATGATTACAATGTCACCAGCTGCTTTTGCAGATCACTCAGAAGTTACAGTAATTCCAGACACAGGTTCTGGTAGTGCTACGGATGATTGTGTAGATGTTGAACACGGATGTTTTGTTCCAGGAACAGCAACAGTTGATATTGGTGGAGTAGTAATTTTCTCCAATACAGATTCAGCAGCACATACATTTTCAGCAGGAACAGCTGCAGACGGACCAACTGGTGAATTTGATACATCAATGGTTATGGCAGGAAATTCTTATGAATGGACTGCAGACGTTGCAGGTGAAATTCCTTATTTCTGTATGGTTCATCCTTGGATGAATGGATTGATCATAGTACAAGAAGCAGGAGCTGAAGAAGTTCATGATGAAGCTGAAGGATTAGTAGTAACAATTACTGATTCTCAAGTTTTAGATGGAACTCAAGTAGAACTTGAATTCAGTGAATTACACGTCAATTATGACATCACCGCAACACAAGGTGGTGAAATAGTTCTACAAGAAACAGGACAACATTCAATGGAACTTACAGCAACTCATCAAATAGATGCAGTTGGTTCTGATGAAAATCCAATTGATGTTGAAATAGTTTCTCTAGGAATTGGCGCACCAGGTGCTGAAGCAGATTGGACTGGACCAACAGGTACAGTAGCTACATCACAAGTTGTCCCAGAATTTGGTACAATTGCAATGATGATTCTAGCTGTTGCAATCATTAGTGTTGTTGCAGTAACTGCAAAATCTAGAGTAATTCCAAGATTTTAGGAATCCTCTTTTTCTATTTTCTTTTTATTAAAGCAATTATTGCTAAAATAATAGCTGCTGCTGCAATTGATAATCCAAATATTGCAAAGTCATATGCATCTCCACCATCAGATTCAACAGAAGTTTCACCAGATTTTAGTTTAGAAACATCTTGTTGTAAAGAGGAAATTGCATTTTTTAATGCAGTAATATCTGCACCTCCCTCACTGGTTGTAGGAGGGAAGTCCAATACTGCAGTAGGTTCTACATCTTCAACTGGAATTTTAATATCAATTGGAGTACCTTGAAGATCACCCTTTAATTCTATCATGTAAGTGCCTGTTTTAGTTGGAATAAGTGGTGAGAAATAATATCCTGATCTTACATCAGAATCAATATCAATTTTTTTAGATACACCTCCAAAAAACACAATTGCATCTACATCTTTAAAAACACTGGTAACACCTTTGTATGTTCCTTCAGTTTCTCCAGCTTCTGTAATTTTTAAGACAAGATCATTTCGAATTCCTACAACAGGGGGTTCTATTCCCCATCCAACTTCTATAGCATATTGTTCAACATGAACTGTAGTATGAGCAAAAGAAGGAACAACCATACCAATTGAAAATAATAATCCAATAAAGACAAAAAGAATGATCTTCACAAATATCAATTCAGAATAACATGTTATTATCTTTACGTGAATTGGTACAAATCTCGAATACCTTGAAAATTGTTTAAATTGCCAAATATATCCTCAAAGAGTAAATGAAGAAATTATTGATATTATTATTTATTTTATCATTTTCATCAATACCGTTTGTTTTCGCACATCCTTTTACAGAAGAAACAATCCCAAGCTTAACATCTAATGCTCCATCTGGTACTTCAGAAGTAATTGTATTTTTTTCAGAACCAGTTGACATTAACTTTAGTGAAGTAAAAGTTCTTGATAGTAATGGGGATCAAATAGATAACAAAGATTCCAACTATTATGAAGATGAATTGTCCCTCATTGTTACAACTCCTCCATTAGAAGATGGAGTTTATACTGTAACAACTAAAGTTCTCTCAAAAATTGATGGTCATCTTGTTCCAAGTGCATTCTTGTTTGCAGTTGGAAATATTGTTATTGATCCATCCATGTTAGGATTAGAAAGTCCATCAGAACTTGTATTTTTACCAGAAGCCGGTGCAAGATTTCCAGGTATTGTTGGACAAACTATTGTTTTAGGAGTAGTTATTGCATCTCTAATAATTTGGGGTACACAAAACAAACAATCCATTAAAGAAGAATTAGAAAAAATTGAGAATATTCATCATGGGAAATTTATGTCAATTACAGGAATTGGTCTCGGATTAGTTTTCATTTCAGATATTTTGATGATTGTTGTTCAAACTATTAGATTAGAAACATCCCCACTGGATGTAATTCAAACTGATTTTGGAAGTATTTGGGTTATCAGAATGATCATCACAATAATTTTACTTGGGATTTGGTTTGGATTAGATAGAAAAAAAAGTCTATCAAAGAAAAATCAAATTCCAATGCTAATAGCATCACTTGCATTAATTGCAACTTCAAGTTTAATTGGACATGGTGCAGCTAGTGGCGAAACACCTGCACTAATTTTAGATTACATACATAATTTAGTTGCAGCAGTATGGATTGGAGGAACATTTTATTTTGTTTTTACATTACTTCCAACATTTTCACAATTAAAAGAATCAAATAGAGAAAAGATGAGTTTGGTATTAATTCCTAGATTCTCAATTGCATTTATCATTGCAATAGGAATTGTAATCATTACAGGACCAACCCTCATGTGGTTCTTAGAAAGTGATGTAGGGTTAATTACTGAATCAGTTTACGGTCAGTTGATAATAATTAAAATTGCAATTGCTGCAATTATGGTGGGGTTGGGAGGATTTTTCCAATTTAGATTACAAAGAAATGCTGAAAAGAATTTTTCATCAAGAAAAATTTCAGTCCATAAAAAACTAAAAAGAACACTCAAAGTTGATGCAGTCCTAGGAATTATCCTTCTGGGGGTTGTTGCATTACTAACTAATGGAACATTACCTGCAGGTGAAATTCAACAAGTTGATGCTCAAGAAATTATTTATGGATTTAAAACCATAGAATTTTCTGAGAATGTAAAATTCAATATTGATATCACACCATTTTCAAGTGGAACAAATACAATTATTATCAAAACAAGTGATTTTAAAGGGAATCCATTAAATGATTCAAATCAAATTAAAGTAAAAATTTCAAATCCATCAAAAAATATTGCCCCAATACAAGTCCCAATAGAATTAATCAAACAGAATGAAAACAGACCAACTGAGTATCAAGGGGAAATAACATTTGGATTTTCTGGAGAATGGTTAGTAGAAATCGAAGTACAAAGAACTGAAAATGCTAATGAATCAATGATAATGAATTTACTTGTAAAACCGCGACTAGCAAACATCCAAACTCAAATTATTGAATTTGAATTACCTGAAGATGCAAAACCGCTTTTCCCATTGTATGATGGATGGAATTCCATTTGGTTAAGTGACGCATCATCACCACGATTATGGGAATTTTCATTAGATACACAAGAATTTACTTCATATTCATTTGATGGTCTAGCTACAATGTTTCTAACACAAGATAATAATGGAAAGATATGGTTTGTGGATACACCAAGAAATCAAATAGGTTTCATTAATCCAGAAAATAAACAAATCACAACAAAAACAATTCCAAAATTAGATCCAACCATATCAGATAATACTCCAATTTTCATTCAAGCAGATTTTGATGGAAACATTTGGGTTAGTATCACTAACAAAAATAGTATTGTAAAATATTTACCAGAACTGGATTCATTTGAAGTAATAAAACTTCCAGAAAGAGAATCATTTCCATTTGCTTTAACATTAGATAGTGATGGAAAGATATGGTATTCTACATCAGGCTCAGGTAAAATTGGATTCATTGATCCAAAAGATAACCAGATAACTCAATTTTCAAGTAATACACCACTTCAGTCACCTGAATCATTGATATTTGATAAGGATGGAAATCTATGGATTGCAGAGCATACAGGCTTGGCTATAACCAAATTTAATCCAGTTTTAGAAACATTTGAAAAAATTTCAGTGCCTGATAAAGATGCATTGCCATTTGGAATGACATTTGACAAATATGGAAATATTTGGTTTGCACAACATACAGTTGACAATCTGGGAGTATTTGATCCAGATAACAATAACTTGATTGAAGTTCCAGTCCCAACTGAAACATCATTTGTACAATTCATGACATCAGATGGAAATGATAATGTATGGTTTGTAGAACAGCAATCAAACAAGCTTGCAACAATAAAGATGACAGAAATTCCAATTATTGCATCACAAATTCAAACTAATGACTTTGAATTAAAATATACAGAGATTGCATCTCCACTAGTTGCATTAGGAATTATTGCAACATCGTTATTTTATGTGAAAAGTATTCAAGATAAAAGAAGACTAAATTCTTTAATTAATTCTTAGATAATAGCCCAGCTGATTTTATTCCCATTGTTCCTCCAAGTAAACCAATTGATAACAATACAATGGTTCCTGCAGGAGTAATATCAAAAATATATGAAACTAAAATTCCTACTACTACAGAAAATACAGAAAAACTAATAGAAATTATTGCTGTTTGTTTGAAACCCTTACCATACATAATTGCAGTAACATTAGGAATTACAAATAATGCTGAAATTAACAAAACACCTACTAATTGAACGGATGTAACTACAGTGATTCCTGCAATAAACACTATCAAATAATTTATTTTTTCTACAGGAATTCCACTAACTTTAGCTTGTTCTTCATTAAATGTGGAATAAAGAAGGGGTCTATACAATAATAAAATTACAATTAGAATAATTCCAGTTAATGATAAAATTAGAATGGTGTCATCTACACTAACTAAAAGAATACTTCCAAATAGAAAACTAAAGATGTCAATCGTAAATCCTCCTGAAAAACCAATAATTACAAGCCCAACTGCAATTCCCGAGGATAAAAGTACAGCAATCGATGCATCGCCTGAAATATTGTATTTGTCTTTAATTCTTGTAATAATTAATGCGCTAATTATTGAAACACCATAAGCAGTCCATAATGGATATACACCTGCAAGCAAACCTAATGCAATTCCACCAAATGATGAATGAGCTATTGCATCACCAAATAACGAATAACGTCTCAATACTAAAAACAAACCAACAACTGAACAAAGAATTGCTATTGCAATTCCAGAAATTAATGCTCTGTGCATAAAACTAAAGGTTAGAACTTCAAAAGACATGATTAATGATGATGCATATGTTCCTGCATTGATGCCTCTGAATATTGCTTTACAAGTTTATCATCAGAAAAGAACTTTTCAGATACACCATGGAAAAATAAGGTTCTATTCAAACATGCTACATGATTTGCAAGTTTGTTTACTGCATCAAGATCATGAGAAGACCAAATTATTGTAATTTTTTGCTTGGAATTTAATTCACGTAAAATACTGTAAAATAATTCAATGCTTTGTTGATCAATTCCAGTTACGGGTTCATCTAGAATCAAAACTTTTGGATTATTTACTAGTGCTTTTGCAATAAAGACTCGTTGTTGTTGTCCACCTGACAACTCACCAATTCGTCTATTACTTAATTCATGTATCCATAGTTGTTGTAATATTTCATCAATTTTTTCTTTATCTGATTCATTTCTTAATCCCATTCTTACAACATCATTTACTGTAACTGGAAAATTTTTTTCAAAGATTGGTTTTTGTGGGACATATCCAATTTCTTTAAGATAATTTTTGGAATTTCTAATATCTTCTCCAAAAAATTTGATTGTTCCTTCATACTTTGTATTTAATCCTAGCATAGAATCAAAAAGAGTGGATTTACCGGCTCCATTAGGCCCAATTATGCCTAAAAAGTCGCCCTCATTTACCACAAAGCTCACATCATCAAGGGCCTTTACATCAGGATACTTTACAGTTAGATTATTGATTTCAACTATTGACATAATGCCTCCTTTAGATTTTCAAGATTGTTAGTCATTTTAGAAATATAATTTCCATCAGAAGCAATTTCCAATGTTGACAACAACAATACCTTACCACCAATTTCATTTGCAATAATTTTGGATGTTCTAGTATCAGTATTTTCTTCACTAAAAATTACATTAATGTTTAGATTTTTTGAAGTTGTAATTACATTTTCTAATGTTTTTGCTGTAGTATCTCCATGTAGACCATTTGATGAAATTATAGTATGTTGATTAAGATCATATTCTTCTGCAAAATATGAAAATGCATCATGAAAAGAAACAAAATCATGAGTGCAATCAGATAATTCATTTTGAATTTTTGAATCAAGTGAATCTAATTCTTTGATATATTTTGCAGCGTTTAATTGGTAGAATTGTTTATTTTCAGGATCTGAATTTGAAAAAGCTGTAGCAATATTTTGAACTTGAATTTTTGCATAAACTGGATTTAACCAGATATGAGGATCTCCATCATCATGAAGATGCTGTTTTTCATGTTCTTCTATTGAAGATTTTATTGGGATTCCATTACTTGTATCAACTACTATGCCTTGATAATTTGTTTCATCTAATCTGTCAACCCAGTTTTCAAATCCTATCCCATTGATAATTATCAAATCAGATTGTTGCATTTTTTGTACGTCTTTAATTGTTGGTTCCCAATCATGTGGTTCAACTCCAACTGGAACAAGTAAAATTGTATCAACTACATCTTTTCCTACATGCTGAGCAAATTCATGAAGGGGATAAAATGAAGAAATTACCTGTAACTTTGGATTATCATTAATTGTAATTTGTTGATTCGAATCAGTTCCATAAACTGCAACTGAGCTTAATGGAATTACAATAGCTATTGCAATTATTGCAGCCTTTACCTGAATATTCACAAACCAAGTCAATGCAAATTATTAATAAATCTATAAAATCTTAATAACATTTACTGCTAAACTTATAAGATAATTAATAACATTAGGCATATGCCAATAGTTTCAATCTCATTAAATGATGAAATCCTTTCAGAATTAGATAATTTGCAATCATCCATGGGATTCTCAGGAAGGTCTGAGGCAATCAGAGCAGGGATTAGGACATTTGTTTCTGAAGAAAAACAAAAATCAGATTTATCTGGAAATATCAATGCAATTCTTTTGGTAGTGCATAATGATGAATTTGACCATGCAGTTTCTGGAATAACTCATAATTTTGAGGATCTAATTACAACACATCTTCACAGTAAAATTGACAAAGAGAAATGTATGGAATTATTTGTAATTAATGGAGATGCAGAAAAAGTATCTACAATGACTAAAGATTTTCAGACAAATAAAAACATGGACACTGTTAAACTAGTTGCACTTTAGATAGTTAATCTAATTAAATTTTTTCTAGTTACAAAAATTACACCAACTATTGAAATCACTAAAATAAAAAGTGCGACACTTCCAAATTCAGGTACCACAACAAATCCAAATTCTGTCTCTTGTCCTGTATTTCTTATATTTTCAAATTTAATTATAGTTGGGCCAGTTTGATCCTCACTAAAAGTAAATTTTTCAAAATCTCCTCCAACTTGAGCTGTTCCAGTTGTACGATAAAGTTCATTTCCATTTTGAATTATTACAAATGTATACTCAGAACTTCTTAGAGGTTCATTTGTTCTTCCGTCTCTTATAGTGAATATAAAATTTGTATCAACGTCAGGCTCTATTTCCAAAGGATCCCATGAAAGATTTACTTTAAAATCCTCACTTTTTGTATATGCTTCTAAAGGAAAAGCTATTTTTTCACTAGTAGATAATGTAAAATACATTTTATCAGGAATTGGTTCTTCAGATTTTTTCATTTCATTTTTTAAAAATCTAAGATGATCTTGTAATAAAACCATATGAACAATTCTTTCATCTTCTTCTGTGTAATCATCAACTGATACTGAAGATTTGAATAATTCAATTCCATTAACATATCCAGAATAACTTGGACTCAAAAATTCAACAAAATCTTTTGGGAAATGTGATTCAACATGTACGACATTCACATGAGACATTTGTTTTTCACTCCAATCAAATGGCATATCAAATGTAATCTGTTTAGCCTCAGAATCATACTCAAAATTTGATACAGTATCAAAATATGATTTTGACTTGAATTCTACATCATTATTTTTAGTGTCTTTTTGAATAAATGAAACAGATTCAACTAAAGTCAAATCAGCATTATACACTCCAGAATTTTCAATAATGTTAGTAGGCTCATCAATAGTTCTTACTTCAATCTCAAAATTGTACAAACCGCCTGAATCAAACAAAGGTCCTGTGATTTCTATGGGATTAGATTCAGTTGGATGCCAGGCTCCAAGAAGTGAATCTTGCTCACCATGAATTGTGATTTTTTCTTCTTGTGTGGGCTTTACATTGATTGGTAAAATACCATCTTCTGCAAAGAAATAATTTCTAAAAATCATCTCGCCGTTATGAAATAAACCAATTAGAAATGTTACATTTTTTGCAGTTTCACCTGTTTTATCTTCTGTTGCAGTAATTGTGATTTGTTCTGATTCATTTTCAAAATACATTGGCATCTCAACAGTTACAGTCAAGCTTTTTCCTTGAACATCAATTGAAGAAATTGTTTCAATTCCTAATCCATGACCATATACACTACTTGCAGGAAATAGCAAACAAACAACCATTGTAAAAATTCCAAATTTTGCTACAGGTGACATTGTTTTCATTTCCAGTTAGGACTATTTTATTGTGAGTAATTCTTTGACTTTATGAATTAAATCATCCATGTTTGTTGCCTCTACAATTGGTTGGAGTTCATTTGGAACTTTAGCACCAAGAGCTGCAAGTGAATAAACATAATCAATTGTAGGTGTATCAGTGACGAGATAGTATTGTTCTAAAACATGACCTAATGCATGTGGTTCAACAATTTGAGGTAGTGCCTGATGAATAATTTTCTTTTTCCATAGTTGTACTAACTCTTGCCATTGCTCTAATGAAATATCCTCATCAATTTCTGGAATCATTTCAACTTCAGCTTGAATGTACATTTTTTTTCCTGTTCCAATTTTTTCATGTATTTCAGATACTTGTTGATGTCCTTCAACTGAAAGTGGATCATAATTTTCAGGTTGAGAAATTATTGGAGAAATAATTTTTTTAATTTTAAATGAACTTCTGCCTATTG
>Ga0209992_10004548_pt1 | contig 10837 bp, 13 predicted proteins | sample 2SBtaG_2_FD_182564 | JGI IMG/M metagenome (GOLD analysis project Ga0209992, IMG submission 182564) | Deep subsurface microbial communities from Kolumbo volcano to uncover new lineages of life (NeLLi) - 2SBTROV12_ACTIVE470 metaG (SPAdes)... | ecosystem: Environmental > Aquatic > Marine >... | reverse complement strand
GACAGTGAGGTACACGCACCACGAGCACGTTGGCGAGAGGTAATCCCATTCATCCAAAAGAAGTAGTTCACAGTTCAGCACTGATTCGAATGGCACCATCATTGTAGTGAACGTAGATATTGTGTGGTATCTTTGCGGTTAGAGCAGCAAGTGCCTCTAAAATTTCGTCTTCACTAACATCAAAAGCTTCTGCAGCACGCTGACTAGACCATGGAACAGACTCGAAGTCAGACTTCCTAATCCACTCAAACAGACGGCGCTCTAACTGAGACAAATCTTCCATTGCCATGTACCTCGGAGAGGCATCTCCCCTTTGGTATATTTGATTGAATATTGTGGAAGTGAGGAGTCAAAAATGGAACTCACAGACTTTGCTCAACCATGAGTCTAACACATTCTTCAGCAGTAATATCACCGTCTAATAAAATGTTTAATGACTCGATAAATGGGGCAGGGCAGCCAACTTGGTTTGCTCGCTTGCGGAACATCCGAGCAGCACGGACTCCTTCAGCAACCATGTGCATTTCTGCTAAACCTTCTTCCAAGGTTTTGCCTTCACCGAGTTTTTGTCCAAGGGTCCTATTGCGGCTACGTGGGGAAGTACTTGTAACATACAAATCACCTAATCCGGCTGGTCCAAGTGAGGTTTCTTCTCCCGCACCGAGTAAAATCAACAATTTTCTTCCTTCGGCAAAGCCAATTGGCACTAATGCGGCTTTCAGATTATCGCCACCAATTCCGTCGCGTAATCCATCAACGATTCCACAAGCAAGGGCAATTGTATTCTTGAAAGCACCCCATAATTCCGCTCCAACAGGGTCGTCGGCCGCTTTGAGGACGAGTGAATCGGTTGACAACCTGCTCACAACTCTTTCAGCGACTGAGCGGTCGTGAGCAGCAACCAACGCGTTTGTTAAGACCCCACGTGCGACTTCTGGTGCAATAGTTGGGCCTGTTAACACAACTACTGGATTTGAAAGTTCAGCCCCATGTAGTCGCTTCTCAATTGCGGCTGAAATTAGGCCACTATCTCCTTCTTCTTCAGGAGCGATTCCCTTAGCGAGGTCAACTAAGACATGAGATGGTCTGAGGTGAGGAAGAAGTTGGTCAACTACTGAGAGGATTACACCAGATGGCACCGCCAAAATGAGCAGTTCAGATGCGTCACAAACCTCGCCTATGTCTAGAGTTGCGTCAACACCGGGTAGTTTCACATCAGGAAGATATTTTTCGTTGACGTTGTTTAGGACCATTGACTCGTATACTTCTGTCTCTACTGTCCAGCCAATAACTGAATGTCCATCCTTAGCCCAAATATTGGCTAACGCTGTGCCCCAATTGCCAAGTCCAAGTACACCGATTTTGGTCAACTGAACACCTCTAAACCGTTTGACGAGATGGTTGGGTTAAGAAAGAAACCCTCCTAAGAGTTGTGTAAAAGTGATTAATCGCTCATTGTAGTGAATCGGGTATCCCTTGGTTTGAGGAATAATTTGGTGCAGAGAAAAGAATTTTACGTTGGTCTAGAACTTCCTTCGCTTCGCCCGGTCCAGTTCTAAACTACTGCGTCAATTGGCTAATAATTTGTAGAAATCAATTGACGCGGAGTTCAAATCCTGTTCCGTTGAAATCTAATTATTGTATGCTGTAATTTGGTGCAGGGAACAGGATTTTGCATTGGTCTAGAACTTCCTTCGTTTCGCTCAGTCTAGTTCTAAACTCCTGCGTCAATTGGCTAATAATTTGTAGAAATCAATTGACGCGGAGTTCAAATCCTGTTCCGTTGAAATCTAATTATTGTATGCTGTAATTTGGTGCAGGGAACAGGATTTGAACCTGCGAAGCACTACGCACTGGGACCTAAACCCAGCCCCTTTGACCACTCGGGTACCCCTGCTTGGTGATTTGGCGACTACCTATCCGACTTCAATTAAACGGTCAAGCCATGTAGAACATACGCTGTGACTCATCCGTTCAGTTCAAGTCTGAGGTTGCTTCACGCTTCTTGTAAGGGGAGAGACTGAGCATGGATTCAGCAACCAAAAATAGCCATGAAGAATTGGTTGCTCTTGCCCTAAAGGCTAGCCAAAATGCGGTAGCCCAACACTCGAATTTTCATGTGGGTGCGGCTCTAGAAACCCCTCAAGGTGAGGTTTTTTTGGGGTGTAATGTGGAATCAGACTCATACGGACTGACAATTTGCGCAGAAAGGGTAGCACTAACCAAAGCCCTCTCGGAAGGTCAGAGAGAATTCACTAGTATCGCAATAGTTGGTATTCAATGTGATAAAGATGGAAAACCCATCATAGAAGATGATGAATGGTATTGTGGGGAGTCAAATCAAACAGGCTTAGGTCCTTGTGGGGCTTGTAGGCAACTTTTGTGGGACCACTGCCGAGATATTGAGGTGATAGGCGGCACTCCTGAAGGTGAAATTGGTACGGTGTGGCAACTTGGGGAACTGCTACCTGATGCTTTCAATTATGAAAAGAAAAATTGAGGTGAAAAAATGACAAATGAATCTGATTCAATGGTGATAGTTCCTGAGCACGCACTGATTGCGCACAAGTTGACGCGCCTACGTGATCGTGAGACATCGTCAGTATTGTTTCGTAATTTGGCTCGTGAAATTACCCAGATTTTGATGTCGGAGGCTACACGTGACCTTTCCACCACTAAAGATGAGCGTGAAACCCCACTTACTTCGTTCTCTGGGCAGAGTTTAGCACCAAGGATAGGTATTGTTCCGATTCTTCGGGCAGGTCTTGGGATGAGTGATACTGCTCATGAAATGTTACCAATGGCACGGGTTCTCCACGTTGGTCTGTTTAGGGATGAGGAGACTCTTGAACCAGTCTACTATTATGACAAATTGCCGTCGCCGCCAAATGTGGATTTGGCATTAGTTGTTGACCCAATGTTGGCTACTGGTGGCTCGGCAATCGCGGCGATTTCAAGGCTGAAAGAGACTGGGATTTCTGATATTCGATTTATTGGATTGATTGCAGCACCTGAAGGGATTGCCGCCTTGCGCGCGGCGCACCCTGATGTCAAAATCTGGATGGCTGCGATTGATGAGAGATTGAATGAACAAGGCTACATTGTTCCTGGCTTGGGTGATGCGGGTGACCGTATCATGGATACCTGAGGGGGGCTGCCGCCCCCCTCAGTGCTCCCCCTGTGCAGATTTCACATTGATGAGAATTATTCGCGACTTGAATCTGTTCAATTTAGTCAGCGTCTTTTAGGCCGCTGACATTCATTCATCATTTTTTCCTTCCCAGTTACGAAGTTCCCTCTCCGTCATATCTTTGTCCCAGCGTGACCTATCTTTTTGAATTCGGTTCTCGGCTTCTGCAACTTATTCTAGACTCAATATTCGTTTTCCTTCTCTGTACCAATTCAGAAGGTTGCCAGCAGTTCGCTCAATGGGGCAAATACGAAGGATTGTTTGGGTGAAAGATTCACCATTTTTCTTATGAGCTTTCAAAGCGTTGTATGCTGCTTCGGTTACGGTGATGGTTTTTACTGTCATTGGACAAGCCTACATTCTGCCATATTTAAAAACACACTTAAACACACTTTATTGAATATTCATTGAATAATTTCTCAAAACCAAACGAAATTTTAGAAAATTTGGTATTTTGAGGTATGGACTAGGGAAACGATTTAATTGAGAAGCCCAAATGCAAAATAGTTCGATTTGTGATACCTGGCATTGTAATTTCAAAAACGACCTATAAGTGGTTAACCCCCTTATAGGGGGTTATAGGTCCAAGAGGCTACTCATAGGCTGGCAAACGTTCATAAGGGTCGCAACTCCAGCCTGCTTCTACTGTAATCAGTTGGAGTCTAGAAGCATGGCTGGAAATAATGAGGAATTCAGAATTATCGCGCCTGCTCATTTAGGCGCCCGTGTAATTAGAAGAGCAGCAGAACTTGAGATTGATATCCACTTGTTCACAATGATGGCTTGGGAGAATCAACTTGCTTCAGCAGAGGTTGAACGTGCAAACTCAGCATTAGTAGTTACATCAGATGTAGTCACCAGTGATTCAAAAATTAATTCAGAAGCGTCACTGGAAAATTCTAATCAAGCAATTCCCCAAACATTAGAGAGAACTCCAGAATCAATTTCACAATGGAAAGAACAAATTGGCTCTCGTTGGTACGGAATTAGATTATCAGATTTGAGTGAGCAGGACAAGAATTTGAATGATTTTGGCAACCCATCTCACCTTGACAAAGACAAATATCTATGGGGTCAGTTCAATCGATTTTTACCAATAAAGATGACGTTGAGGGCTTTGCTAGCAATCGGGCATGGCGAAGAAGTGAGTTTGGATAATTGGCAGAAAAAAGTTAGAATGAACGCTGCAACTTGGCGTGAGCACCTAAGAGCGCAAGACAAAAAATTGAGGATTAAAAGAGGAACCCAACTCGCCTCAGCATTTCCAACAGAGGAAGATAAATCCCTCAATCGATTCATTGACCACTTTACTGCAGTTATTAGAGGTACAATTGGGCCAGTAGATGGGATGGCGGCAGAACTTGGATTTATTGAGGTTGATGCCAAAACAAAAATGGTTAAATTGACTAAGATTGGATATGAATATGTTATGCTTTGGAATCCAGTAATTGACGTTGAAGACGAAACCGTTTTCCCAATGTCTGAAGAAGAGAGGACTTGGATAAAAAATCACCTGAAAACACATCTTGTAAAAGAATATAAGTTCATGGTCAACATTATGAAAGCGATTGCCGCTGGTCAAGATACTCGTCTTGAACTACTTGGCGAGACTGTCAAATTGTATGGTCCACATAGCGGGCGTGGTTGGAATGAAGACCTCGTTTCAACCTATCAAGGCGGTGCGTTAGCCAGAGCTACTGCACTAGGAATGATTGGCAGACGCTGGGAATACCGCAGAGTGCACTACATGCTCACAGACTCTGGATTAGAGTTCATTGGGGAGGCATAAATATGGCATCAGGAGAAAAAACCATTCGTAATTCAGCAGAATTTGACCAGATGGTCTGGGAATTGTTGTTTGCTATGCAGGGTGTGGTAGAAGGGCATTCTCAAAGTGGTTTAGTCATGCAATTTGTCGAAATGCTGGTTAAGAGAAACGACGACTTCTTCGGTGAGGGGGCTTGGCTAGACTTATGCACTCACCATAAAATTGATTGGCCGCAATTAAAGGAGGCTCTAAGATGAGTTTATGTCAATGTTGTGAGAAGTACAGCGTCGGGAAAACAGTAAAGTTCTGTGAGGGTTGTGACGAGTTGTTCTCCCAGGGCGAATGGATTGGCAAACAGGTTATCATGGAGATCAATTTCAAAACAAATGAAAAACAAATGGTGGTGGCGTAATATGGCAAAATGGCATGCAGTAAAAGGGAATAAGCATGTAGAAACTCAGGCTGACAGAGACTTTGCGAGGCAAGGTCCACTAGTATCTATAGGTCGTGAACCACCACAGAATAGTACTGATAATCGAGTCGATGATACTAAGCCTGTAACAATCAAATACTCAAAAAAGCATATTACCGATACTGAAACTCTAAAGAAATTTTTCCCACAAACTCCTTGGATAAGCCATGTTACATCTGGGAGAAATAAAAGCCTCATCAAGTTGGATAAATCAATTGGTGAACACTTGGAGAAGGGTATTGATGTTCTGATCATTGAGGATTATAACTGTACAGGATTAATTGGAGATCCTACACAATTATTTCCTAATACCGTGCCAGGGACTGATGACGAATACGACGAGGATTCAGTGAAAAACACTTTCATGTGGTTTATGAGAATTCTAGGTGATAGTAAACCGGCCAGTGGTAAGGGTGGTTCTTGGGGTCTAGGTAAATTAGCGATTCCACTCGCCTCGTCTGTGAGAACATTTTTCTGTGTCACAACTCAAGAAACAAGTGGGAATAGATATTTACAGGGCCAAACTCATGTGAAAAACCACACACGAAACGGTGAATGGTACGAAGGGATTCTATATTTTGCAGACGATAAATTGGCAGATAGTACAAATCCACATTCCTGGCAGCCGATAAAAGATAAAAGTGAAATTGATCAATTTTGTCAATTATTTGGGGTTAATAGAGGTGAAACTCATTCCGGCACCTCTTTCATAATCCCACTTCCAAGGCTAGATCATAAGAGTGGTGCTAGCAATATGAAACATATTGCGCTGTGTGTGCTTGCAAATTATGCAGTACCAATAATGGACGGGCTTCTTACTTTAATTATAGAATTAGAAGACGGAAAAGAATTCGAATTCAATTCTAAAAACATATCCAAGATATTGTCAACTGATATCTTGCCTTGGCACGAAATGGAATTAACAAAAAAATCCGACGTTAATCCTGCTTGGTCATGTAAGGAGAGAATGATTGAATTACTAAATCTGCATAATGCAATTAACGGGAAAATACCCAGTGAAACTCAAAAGCTTGAATTGAATGCAACTAAGGCTGGTTCTGATCCACCAAATCAATATCAATTTGTTTTACCTGATAAAGAATCAGAAGAATTCAAAATTGCCAGAGAGGAGTTTCATAAAGGCTCTTTTATCAAGGCTGATGGATCAATAGCAGTAAAAAGGAAAGATAACGAACCAAGCCAAGGTAAATATTCTATCGTATTAAGAAAGTCAGATAATTTGTCAGCTGAAGCCCATTATTATCGCGACCAAATTAGTCTACCACTCGTAAATAAGAAGGAAGCGATTTCAACAGATGTATCTTCATTACTAATTGTTTCAAGCGAAAATGACAACCCTCTTGGTGAGATGCTTCGTCAATCAGAAGGTCCTGCACACCTTGAATGGGATAGAAAGGAAGTAAGATTAAAAGATTATTATGAGTACGGCCACGGGACAATTAATTTTCTGCGTGATATTGGGAAAAAGATTGTGGAAGCTTTCAATGCTACTTCGAGTGAATCAGAGGAAATTTGGGCTGATTTATTCAATTTACAAACTTCCCTAGATAGTGGTGGAGGGGGTGGGAAGCCTCCTAAAAACAATCTGATAAATCAAAGAAACTTTTCTATAACTGAATCCTCGACAGGATTTGAAATCATGCCTAGAGAGGGGTGTGAAGATTTAACCGGGAGAGAATATGTATTGAGGATCGGCTATCCTAACCCTTACTCTTTGAAACCAAAAAAGGCACCCGATCCAAGTTGGATCAATGTACATCATTCGAGCAACTGGTCTGTTGATGGTGCCTCTATAGATTTTGACATTACTGCTCATGATAATGAAGTTTGTTTAGACCGAGTGAGGGTGACCATTCATGATGAAGAATTCAAAATAATTTATTCTGGCCTTGATGAACGTAAAAAAGGCCAGATGAAGCTTGATAAATTGAAGAGTTGATTTAAAATGCCAAGTGAAAAAAAATACACAGAATCTCAATTTGCCAACCTTTGGGGTCGTTCTCAAGGGATTCTAAAAGAGGAGGTAAAACTTGAGATAGTTCCGGATACAGAACCGAAACAAGTAAAATTACTCTTTAAAAGTTCAAGAAAAACCGATCCGATTCCTCCCAATGCTGAAGTTAGACTCTACTTACGCCATCATCTCAGACTTATTGATGCTAAAATTGGTGAGAAAAGCATTGTCTTCAAAAATGGCGGTTATGAATCAGAAACATTTAGTCTGGCCAGATTTGGTAAAAGGTGGAATAAGACTAGATGGCAAATAAAAGTGACTACAAATGAAGATCCAGGCAGAGTATGGGCTTGGACTGAATCACAATCAATTCTAAAAGGAGATTCAATTATTACTCATGATGGCGAGGGTATCCTGTTTATTCGAAAAGGTAAATTACCAAAAGAAATAGCCTGGAAACTAGATTTCCCACCCGAAGGACCAACAATAATTATTGATGTTGATGTTTCAAAATTAGAAGAATTATTAAAGAAAAAATCTCTCGTATCAGCTCTACTTGTTCCAGAATGGATTTCATCAATCTTAGATGAGATGATAAAATTACATCTTGATGGCGAGTTATTGAATGCAGCGGAAAATACTTGGCAGTCAAAATGGTTGAATTGGTTTGGAATAAAATATCCAAAAAACCAACATAAATTTGTTGAAGATATGGATTTAGATGATGTCATTGAAATAATGAATTGGAGTCTAGAAATTAAAACATCATTAAAGAAAACTATTGAGCAACAATCTATTATTGAGTTGGTTTTGAAAGATGAGGTGAATTACTAATGCGAGTTAATCTTAGAAAATTCAATGAAGAAGGGTTATCAGAATATATTTTATTCCTAGACAATATTAGGATTCTTAAATCTGATGAAGACCCCCCATTTCATTTGCTCTCAGACCCTCAATATTCAGAGGAACTAATTCTAAGTGATGGGAGGGAAATTCGGATAAATACTGATCAAGAATTTGAAACCCAAATTGATTTCGGAGATTATCTTTTGTCATTATTTCGTACAGAGGAAGACCGCTCCAAAGTACTTGATGACGAAAAAGGTGGAAGCTGGCTTGCTTTGGCTTTCTTCAAATCAATTTGCAAAAGAAGAAAGGACAAAACCTGGCGAGTAAAGGAATTAGCCCGGTATCGATTAGACCTGGAGGGTCGTCAGAAGTTGTATAGACATTTGGTTTGTGGGGTTCTTGCTACTTATTCTATACATCGAGAACGGTCTAGATTATTCCTATACGGGCCACTTCATAAGCATGCGAGGACATTAGATGTAGTCGGTTCGGCAGAAGAATTGATGCTAAATCCAAGATTAGTTAAAGTATTAGATTTATTATACTGGGATGAAAAAAAGAATAAGCCAAAGGCACGTACTACATCCAATACACGGCCACTAGATGAAGGCGTTCTTTACAGGTTCATTGGCCCAGGTTCGTTCATAAAACAGTTTGAGCAAACCTATGATTTCTGGACAATGTCTTCAGAGGAGATATTAGACCTTCTTCCTGCTGAGTTTGATAAATGGTTAGAAAAATAAAATGAAGTTAATCGTTGTTGATTATGAATTATTTGAGTGACATTGAGTAAATCGCATTATTGAGGCTATGGAAAAGTAAGAATGTGACATTCATTGCAAGGATTGGCGGCACCGCATTACCAAGTGTTTTTGTAATGACACTTCGTTTTTCAGTATTGAAATCAAACCAATCTGGAAATGTTTGTACTCTAGCCGCTTCATGAGGACTGAGAGTTCTAGCAGGGTAAGCAAATGGGTGAGTAAATCTCCCTCGCCCATTACACATGAAGCCAGATGTTATGGTCGGTGAAGGTTTGTTCCAATACATGCGACCATAAACTGCTGGGTATGTATGGCCATTTTGATGACATTTCGGTCTCAAATGATTTGGTAATACATATTTGTCATTTTCAATCAACCAGTTCATTCTGCTCTGGTTTACATCATTTGCTTCATTGGCGACTGAAAATATATCTTCTCTTTTACCATTCAAATATTTCAGATCGTCGATAGCCCACTTCAATGTTCTATTCTCTTCTGTTGGGATGGACTTTATCATTTCAAAATTTACTTCATGGTCACGAGAAGCTAATAAAAAGTGTCTTTTTCTCATTTGAGGCACACCATTTTCAACACCTTTAATGACTTTTGAATCGACATTATATCCATTTTTTTTTAGATGTTTTTCAGCCCTTTGTACAACTTGTGATTTTGAACGGGTTACCGCTTGTACGTTTTCAATTATAACTGAAATTGGCTTCAAAATTTCTGCTGCACGAACCATTCGTAGGTAAAGTTCATTTCTATCATCATCACCTCTTGTGTGATTATTTAGGTTAGAATATCCTTGACAAGGAGGACCACCAGATAGAATATCTACATTCAATATATTTGGGTATTTTTCAATGAGTGCTTGTTCGTTCTTAGTTAATTTCTTAGCCCCAAGTTTGCCATCTATATGATTAAGAATATCTCCACAGATTGTGTTTGCCGGCCTTAGATTGTAATCTAGTATATCCAACGCTTCTTGATCCCACTCCAATGCAAGTTCAATTTTATGCTTGAATTTCATTCTTCGACAAGCTTCACCAATTCCTAAAGACAATCCTCCACAACCAGCAAATAAATCAACTGTTCGAATGGTTTGTTTGCCAACTGCACATGGTTTCCTCTTCATACGAAGCCAAGCGTCATCTCGGAAGTAAGAAAGTGGGTGTCTCACCTTCTTCGCCATAATACTTCGAGCGAGTGTGGGTCGAAAAGGATATCTATTGGTAAAAAATGTCAAATTAGGCGAATCATTTATCCCTGGTGGTTCTAAAGTATCAACATGGCGATACCAACAACGAGGTTTGACAGGCTCCAAGATTTGTTAGAAGGTACCGTGATTAAGTCCAAAATGACAGTATATCATTGCTGTCATGTTGATAACATGTCACTAGTTTTTTCTGAATCGGAAGGGACTCGAAAAGTCATGTTACCTACGGATGTTGTTCTTGAGTGGATTTCAGCATATGAGTTTGGATTAATCAATTTAAAGATGAATGCGCGTGAAATGAGAGACGTAGTGAAGAATAAATCAGATTGGGCACCATTTCAACATGGTTTTGAGACTCATTTACGAGCAATCGTTGAAGCATGGGCTAGTAAAAAAATAGTGAATTAGTCAGTGGTAAATCTATTTTGAACCTTAATCCCTCAATATCAAACTCAGAGCAAATTTTGGTACGAGGTCAGAGCAGGCGTTTTTTGGTTGCAATCCCCGCAAGACAGACAACCGCAAGCGTTGCAATCAGTGTGAATCCAGGGGTTTCATCATCTGATGTACCGCCTCCTTGGGTTGAATCACCAGCAAGAGTCA
>Ga0209992_10004547_pt1 | contig 10837 bp, 7 predicted proteins | sample 2SBtaG_2_FD_182564 | JGI IMG/M metagenome (GOLD analysis project Ga0209992, IMG submission 182564) | Deep subsurface microbial communities from Kolumbo volcano to uncover new lineages of life (NeLLi) - 2SBTROV12_ACTIVE470 metaG (SPAdes)... | ecosystem: Environmental > Aquatic > Marine > Volcanic... | reverse complement strand
TATTGATATTCCAGCAGATGCTTTTGATATTCCTGAAGGAAGTCAAATAAATTTAGAAATTATGGAAGCCTCTGAAAGTGAGTTAGAAAACATCTTATTTTACTCTAGCTCTGCTGAAGCAGGAATTGAAATATTCCAAGGCTGTACATTTGAAGCAACGGATGAAAATGGAGAGGTAATTGAATTAGTGGAAGGTGCAACTCTTGATATTGAAATTTCATTTGAATTAACACGGAATGAATATGATTTAGGTTTCATCCAAGAAAATGGAGAAATCATTGGGTTAGATGCAATTTGTACAGATAATGGTGATGAGACTATGACTTGTTCAGGAAATGGAGGAGGATTTGGATCTTATATTGTATATTCATTTGATTCCAATTCGGTGATTTTTGGATGTACAATGTTTGAAGCATGTAATTATAATGAATTAGCAAATATGAATAATGGGAGTTGCTTCTATTATGGTATATATGATTGTGATGGGATTTGTGTAAATGATTCAGATGGTGATTTAATATGTAACGAACTTGAAATTTTAGGTTGTACAGATGAAAATGCAAGCAATTATGATATCGATGCAACAGATGATAGTGGTACATGTAGTTTTGGTTATAATTTGTCACATCAGCTTGGTTTTGGAAATAATTTAATAAGTTTACCTGGTGAGCTTGAAAATAATTCAACATTACACCAAATGGATTTAATTACATCAAATGGTGAAGAAGTTGATTTTATTATTGGACAAGGTGTTGGACTTTTTAATACAGTAGATGGTTGGACAGGAAACTTAAATAGTTTATCTCCTTATTCTGGATATTGGATAAATATTAGTGGTTCAGAAAGTTATAATTGGGATATTGAATTTAATCGTTCAATTGAAGCCTGTGAAGTATATTCTAACATCACATTTGGAAATAATTTATTATCATATAAATGGGGATCTGGTTCAGCTTCTACTATAGATGCTTTAGGTGGGGTAGATTTTGCAACTGAAAACTTTAATTTTATTATTGGTCAAGGAGTTGGATTATTTAAAACCATTGATGGGTGGTCTGGAAATTTAAATACATTGGAAGAAGGTAAAGGATATTGGGTAAATGTTTCAAATGATGAGATTATTAATTTTACTTGGGGATTAAATAATTGTGAGAATATTCCAAATAATCTTGGATTAGCAACGTCAAATAAAAATTCAAATTTACCTGAAGAATATAAAGTATACCAATCTACCGAACAGGCATTTTATTTAATAAACGAAATTGAAAACGGAGAAGCTGGTGATTTACTTCTTGCATATCACCATCACATGTTAGTTGGATCTACTGTCATAGAAAATGGATTAATAGTTTTACCTTTAATGGGACGAGACTTAAGTGAGCAAACCGAAGGATTTTTAGAATTAAATGATAGTCCTTCTCTTAAATTGGTAAAATCTACAGGAAAAATCATAGATTTAGAATCTAACCAAGAGGGATTTAGAAATTTATTAGTTTCTGAAATACAATTAATCAAAAATGCGAATGAGTTAAAACCCAATAAATTTTTATTACATCCAGCATATCCAAACCCTTTTAACCCAGTAACTACAATTAGCTTTGATATACCAGAGACATTGCACGCTATGTCTCTACAAATTTATAATATCAATGGCCATTTAATTGAAACATTAATTAACGGACAAATTGAATCTGGTAATCATTCAATTGATTGGAATGCAAATAACTATCCAAGCGGAGTTTATTTTATTAAACTAAAATCAGAAAATTTTACTCAAACACAGAAATTGATGTTTGTAAAATAGGAGCAATAAAAATACCTATTTTTATAAAATGATATGAGGTTTAGATCTTTAAATGATATATTTTCTTTTATCAATATCGGGATTTTGTTTAAATAATATTAAAATATTCCCAATTTGACCAACAATGGCGGCATTACATGAAGTTTCAATTTCTTTAGCCAAAGAATCTTTTTCTTCTTTAAACGAATTAAACTTTATTTTTATAAGTTCTTTATCTTCAAGAATTTTATTAATTTTATTAATTGAATTTTGTGATAACCCCTCTTTTCCAATAATAACTGAATGCTTTATGGAATGAGCAAATCCTTTTAACTTCTGTTTATCTTTTGATGATATTTTCATGAAATTCTTTTTTATGATTATTAATATAGTCTAGTCATTTATCAATTTTAAATTTGATATAATAAAATACACTAATTAATAATTAATTACCTAAAATTATATTTATCAAAATAATAATATCTTGAATATTTATTGTTCCATCGATGTTTATATCCGATGCAAATGATTGGCCAATTGTAGGATCTTGAATTCCCAAAATAAATTGCACCATTATTAATAAATCTTGAATATTTATTAGCATATCTTCATTTAAATCACCCAAAATATAGTCAAATTGATCAAGATGGTCGATTACTTTTCGTAAAGTAATATGTGTTGCTTCAGTCGCTGTCTCCCAATCAATTAATCCTCCGACATGAATATGCCCTGCTATATGGCAATTATTTTCAGATTCTTGATTTATATCTCTATACCATACGCCATGATATCCCATAAATTCGGATACAAAATGCCCAGGATCACCTTGCCAATCAATATAAGCATTTAATCCCAACTCTTCATCTTCTACAGCATTTTCTATTTCTTCTAACGGTAACGACGAATTACGTTCAAAATAATTTTCTACACTTTCATCTGGTGGATTGGGCGTTGGAAGCGTTGGGTCTAAATAATCAGAATACCAATTTGTTCGATTATAGAAATTAAATTCTAATTCCCAACTATGGTCAATAAATCCACGACTAAAAGTAATTATCGCAATCGGTTTCACTTCATCAACAATAATCCAAAAATCATCAGAAGTATCTTGATAATCAACTTCTAAATCACCAAAACCCATTCCACAATCATTACAATCTGGTTCCGCAAATTCAGGAAAATAACTTACAATATCAAAACCTCTATTTTCCCAATCATCTCCCACCCAACCATTTGGATTTAAATCGCTATTTTGACTGAAGTGACGAATCATCTCATTTGTTGGTGGCCAAAAACCAGTCACTAAAACAGTGGGGTTCTCAAAATTTCGTTTCCAATAATTTGAATTTGATTGAACTAAAATTCCGTTATTCAAATCACCCATTTGTCTAACTAAAGTTAGTGTAGGATTTTTATCAAATTGGTTCATTTCGGTACAATATTCAATAGTAAATTCAGTTGGCTTGATTCCATTTATTTTCAGAATATTATTTTCATTTTTAATTTGATTTGATAAATTATATGGACCTAAAAACCCATTATTTATATATCGGATATAATAAAATTCATTATTTGAATTAAACGCATTTTCAATTATAATTTCAATTTCTCGACTTGAATTCATATTTATTGGTGTTTGATAACAATTCAATTTATTTTTTTGAATAGGATTGGAATTAATTAATGATAAATCAGTATTCACAAAATGTTGAATTTGAAGGTTTAAATTTAGTACACCATCATTAAGATTAACTAATTTTGTTATTGGTGGGTTATAAGGTATTTTTTGGGGGAAAATGATTGAAGAAACAAAAACAGCTAATTTTATTATTAAAATAAAATGCTTATCAATTTTCATGGGTTAAAGTTAAGAGGTATTGATAATAACTTTAAAATAAAAAAAAGCCACTGTTTAAACAGTGGCTTTAATGTAGCCCGTAGGAGAATCGAACTCCTGTTGCAGAGATGAAAACCCTGAGTCCTAACCACTAGACGAACGGGCCAGCATAGACCAATAATTTATTGGACTTAATCAACATTAAACAAAATAAAAATTGAAATTATTTTACTATTAATATAGGACAATTTGCTTTTTGCGAAATATGAATAGGCTTACTTCCAAAAACATATTTTCTTATTTCATTTCGATCAGCTTGGCCAATTACAATAATATGATTATCCCCCGCCATTTCAATAATTTTTTCTTCTGCAGACCCCGTAATTAAATTAAATTCATGTTCTACTTTTAATCGCTTAAGATATTTATCAGCCCATTTTGATGCATTTTTATATCCACTCCTAAACTTTGTTGTTTTACTCACGGTTAATGATTCAACATAAGTTCCAAATTGTTTAGAAATAATGGCACTATACATCACGGCTCTTTTTGTGTATTTTGAATCATTAACACCCAACAAAATAGGATATTTAAAATTTGGATCAAAATTAGGTACAATAAAAATTGATGAATTTAAAAACTGTATTAAATGATGTGTTAACTTATTTTTCTTCGGTTTCTCAATAATTGTAAGTTCATATTGATTTTCTTTCGTTTCATTTCTGAGTTCATTTAATAATTTACCATGTCTTAAAATCAAATTTACTTTAGAACCTGACGAATGTGGCAAAATTATTCTAATACGGTTATTTTCATCTATAAAATTTTCAGGTTGAAATACATTTGGGTCTTCATTTATATAACCATATTCAATAATTCGGTTAAATGCCCAATGTAATAAATCAATACCTGGTTGATTTAAATTCCATTCAGATAAGGATTGATGAGTAATAGACATTTCAGATTCCATAAACCCACTTGCTTCCCGTCCAACAACAATAATATTCAAATCTGCACCAAAACCTTCTGCAACTTTTATTGTTAAACGAATGATATTTCGGGTAGCCTCTGATTGATTATGGATACATAATAAAAATTTCATTTACTTTCTCCCCTACAATTCTAAATAATTAATTAAAAATGGCCAATAAAATTTTAACACAAATAAAAGAACAATTATTGACATTATTCCAACTCGCCATCCTGCCCGTAGAAAATCAGTCATTTTTATCATTCCTGTGGAATAAATAATCATACATGCAGGTGCGGCAACGGCAGAAAAATACCCAAAAGCAGATGCGACAGCTGTTGTCATTCCCATCAATAATGGGTCACCACCCATATTTAACATAATTGGACCCAATACAGCAACTGTCGCACTTGAACTAATTACATTTGACATTAATGTGGTAATTACAATAGATACCGCATACGGGAGCATTTCAAACCGGTCTAATAAAAATTGAAATGAATGAATGAATGAATTACCTAACCACACTGCTGTCCCATGGTTTTTCATTTGAATACCAAGAGAAATTGCGGATGCAAATAATAAAATGACTCCCCAATTTGTATTTTTACTAATTGTATTCCAACTTACAAGCCCCGTAGCCATATATAAAAATGCACCTGAAATTGCTATAATTCCCATACCAATTCGTTCATTTAAAAATACCCACCCAAGGAAAATAATCATAAATATTATAATTGCTAAAATTTCTTTTCCACTAATATTACCTCTATTAGCAACTTGAACTTTTAATCTTCGAATTGGAGTATCTAAAAATTTAATTTCAGGAACAAATGCAAGCCTTAATAACCATGAAGCAAAGAAAATTCGAATAATGACCATGGGATATGCAAATAACATCCAATCAAAATAAGAAAGTGAAATTCCATTTTCAGGAATAGATTTTAAATAGGCTAACATTAATGCATTTCGGGCACCACCAGACGGAGTTCCAATCCCTCCAATTGTACACCCATACGCAATTGAAAATAATAATAAAGCCGTTAAATTAGGAATATCTCTATGATTAGAAACATTTTTAATAAGCGTAATCGCAACAGGTAACATCATTGCAACAACTGTATGTTCGCCAATAAAAGAAGATAATATTGCAGAAATAAATAAAAATCCAAACGTAATATTTCGAACTCTATTCCCTGTAATGCGAATAATTGCAAGTGCTAATCGGGCATCTAATCCTTGATGGACAATTGCAACGCCCATCATCAATGAGCCCATTATAAAAAAGACAGCATCACTCATATACGATTGAGCAACTTCTGCTGGATTTGAAATTCTAAATGAGACTTCTAATATTGCTATTAACAAAGCAACAGCAGGAAGTGGAACAGGTTCAGTTATAATTAACATAATGACCATAATTCCAAGTATTAGTGTTCGATAACCCTGTGGAGATATCGTTTCTGGATATGGCAACCAATATAACCCAATTCCTATAATTAGGGTAATAATTAGCCATCGCTTTTCTTGGAACCAGAAAAGAAGTGTTTGTATTATTTCATTATTCACAAATATTGTATCATGCTAAAGATGAAATTTACCAATTTTATTTGCTTCAATTATAAGATTTCTAATTTTAGTCTAATTAGTATTAGCGTTAATATTAGCACCATAAAAAATGGAATTGTTACTATGTTTAGAAAATTTAATTTAATTCTCTGTTTTACTTTTGGACTATTTTGTATTTCATGCACAACAGAATCAATTGATATTTGTGATTATAAAAATGATCCGATATCCTATGATTGCATTCAAGGAATTTTTGATATGAATTGTGTTGAATGCCATAATATTTCAGGTGCACAAAAACCATATTTAGATGCAGGAATCAGTTATCAGAATATTGTTGATAAAGATGTAGAATGGAATGAATACAAATATATTTATCCAGAATATCCATATTTATCTCATATATTTTTAGCTATTTCAAATTCAAATTTAGATGAAAATTGGTTTATGCCAAAAAATAGACCAAAATTATCTCAAGATAAAATTGATTATATGGAAGCATGGATAAATGCAGGAGCTCCATTAAATTAATGGCATTTTTCCTCTATTTTTTACTGACATCTGTTTTATATCCCTTTTTATTTTTATTTTCGTTATTTAATTCAAAATTAAATAAAAGAAATGTAATAGAACGAGCCCAATACTTAAATGCACTTAAAATTGTAAAATCAAATCAGAAAAAAATTATTTGGATTCATGCAGCTTCAGGAGGAGAATTTGAACAAGTTGTCCCAATTCTAGAAAAAATTAATCGGACTACATATTTTATTTTATTATCATTTATGTCACCGACAGTATTTGAAATTCAAAAAAATACTCCATTAGCAGATGCTATCATTTATCACCCACTTGACTTTTATTGGTCTGCAAAGAAATTTATAAAAGATTTTAAACCGAATTATTATATTTTAAACCGACATGATATTTGGCCACACCATATTTATTTTGCACATAAACATAATGTGAAAATTGCGATGATTAATTTTAATCTTCATAAAAATTCTGCACGGTTTTGGTGGATATTTAAACCGTTTAATAAATTAATTTTTAATAAATTTAATAAGATATATACTGGGACTAATCGATTAAAATCATCGATTTCACAATTTGTAAATGAAGATAAAATAACAGTAACAGGTGATACTCGGTTTAATAGAGTAATTAACCGAATGAAAAATAATACATCACCCCTTTTACCTGAAAAATTTAATAATTCGAAAAATATTATTTTAGGAAGTATCATTGAGTCTGATTATGATATTGTTTTTGATGGAATACTTAAAAAATTCCCAAATGGTGAAAATGATTTTATTGAACAAAATATTGGATTAATAATTACTCCCCATGAAGTCGATCAACATACAATTTCTAAAATAGAAAAAAAATTAATACAAAATAAAATTAGTTATCAGCTATACTCAAAAATTGAAAAAATAAACGATCCTTTCAATTATAGTACAATAATTGTTGATACTGTCGGTATTTTAGCCGACTTATATAAATATGCCAATGTTTCATATATTGGTGCAGGGTTTGGTGCTGGCGTACACAATGTATTAGAGCCAGCCGTTTATGGTTGTGCGGTATCCTTTGGGCCTAATATTCATATATTAGATGAGGCTATTGAAATGGTTAATATTGGACTGGGAACTATGGTACAAAATACAAATGAATTTTATACATTTTTAGAATTATTAAATAATGAAAATGAATTCAATGAAACAAAAGCAAAATTAAAATCATTTGTAAAAGATAATGCGTGTGATATTAATTCAATTTTAAATGGTATTTTAAATGAGACTTAAATTAATTATAATTTTCCTATGCAGTAGTATTTTTGGAACTGAAAAATTTATTGGTGAAGTTTTAAAATACCAAGCTGGTTTTCGATTTTTTTCTGCTGGAGAGGCAATAATTTCATTTGATTGGGATACACTCGCAGGAGATTCTGTCTATTTTATTAATGCAGATATTAAAACAAATTCATTTTTAGATCGATTTTATAGAATTAGAGACAATATAAAAACATGGATATCCCCACTTAATTTTTCACTTAAAAAGGTAGAAAAAAATATTTCAGAAGGGAAATATAAAAAAAAACATAGAGCCGAAATTGATTATTTATCAAAAATAATTAGTTATGGGCATAAAAAATTAAATATCCAGTCATTCGTATTTGACCCATTATCAATGATTTATAAATTAAGGAATAATTTTAATACTCAACATTTCCCTAAAGAAATTACTATTTATGATATGGGTAAAATTAAAAATGTATTATTTAAAATAGAGCAGATAGAAAAAATTAAAGTCCCATTTGGTGAATTTGAATGTTTAATTATTTCCCCATATTCAACAAATACAAAAAAATTATTAAAAAATAATGGTCAAATGAAAGTTTGGTTTACAAATGATAAAAAAATGATCCCCATAAAAATAGAACAAATTACCAATATTGGAACTATGGTTATGGAGCTAAAAGAGTATATCCCTTAAATCTACAACAGTAGAAATTTTATATCGGTCTTAGACTACTTAAAGCGAATAATTCATCCTGAATCTACAACAGTAGAAATTTTATATCGGTCTTAGACATTAAACCTATTCAAGCACCTAACTAATCTACAACAGTAGAAATTTTATATCGGTCTTAGACTTAAGATTTTAAAATTGGCTTGCTTGAAATCTACAACAGTAGAAATTTTATATCGGTCTTAGACTTTTTACTTTTATCTCCATTTATAGAATCTACAACAGTAGAAATTTTATATCGGTCTTAGACTGAGCTTAGTGGGTCTCAGGCGTTTAATCTACAACAGTAGAAATTTTATATCGGTCTTAGACCCCTCCAAGAGCCAACGGTGCAGATAATCTACAACAGTAGAAATTTTATATCGGTCTTAGACACTTGGAATTACAACAGCAGGATATTAATCTACAACAGTAGAAATTTTATATCGGTCTTAGACAACAAAGACCACCATTAAAACAGCTATTATCTACAACAGTAGAAATTTTATATCGGTCTTAGACTTAAATGTTCAATTTGATATTGAGAGATCTACAACAGTAGAAATTTTATATCGGTCTTAGACTTGATTTTGCCACATTATAGACAGTAAATCTACAACAGTAGAAATTTTATATCGGTCTTAGACCAAGACAGCAACAAAGGCATCGTTCTGCATCTACAACAGTAGAAATTTTATATCGGTCTTAGACTTCTATTTTTACCCCGTTTTTTTAGTATCTACAACAGTAGAAATTTTATATCGGTCTTAGACCTTACAATATTATGAAGAATTTAAACAAATCTACAACAGTAGAAATTTTATATCGGTCTTAGACGCACGTAAAATAGAAACAATTCTTAAAATCTACAACAGTAGAAATTTTATATCGGTCTTAGACAAACATCATTTTCATAAGTTCTGTAATATCTACAACAGTAGAAATTTTATATCGGTCTTAGACATTTTAGATAAAATCAATGAGGGCGGAAATCTACAACAGTAGAAATTTTATATCGGTCTTAGACTAGGATATAATTATCCAGATAATCACAATCTACAACAGTAGAAATTTTATATCGGTCTTAGACCCTCGCACGGAGCAAGGCTAATTAACATCTACAACAGTAGAAATTTTATATCGGTCTTAGACCCTCACGCTTCTTACATACTTTCAATTTGAATCTACAACAGTAGAAATTTTATATCGGTCTTAGACGATTTACACAAAAGGGCGAACCTATACATCTACAACAGTAGAAATTTTATATCGGTCTTAGACTTCAGACCTATTAAAAGTACAGGAGCCCTATCTACAACAGTAGAAATTTTATATCGGTCTTAGACATTGAAAAATTTATTTATGAAATTTGATCTACAACAGTAGAAATTTTATATCGGTCTTAGACCTTTGAACCGTGCTTCATCTTCTATATTATCTACAACAGTAGAAATTTTATATCGGTCTTAGACATTTATGAAATTTGTAAAAATTACATATCTACAACAGTAGAAATTTTATATCGGTCTTAGACATTTCATATTTAAAAAATGGAGGGGGTGTATCTACAACAGTAGAAATTTTATATCGGTCTTAGACAACTTTCTATAAATAAAAAGTTCTATAATCTACAACAGTAGAAATTTTATATCGGTCTTAGACTCAAACGGAACTTATACGAGCAGAGATCTACAACAGTAGAAATTTTATATCGGTCTTAGACATCCACTTAGGGATTTCCTGAACACTTATCTACAACAGTAGAAATTTTATATCGGTCTTAGACTAAAGATTTTCCAATGCCTGAACGGAATCTACAACAGTAGAAATTTTATATCGGTCTTAGACATTTTCAATTAAAATTTGTTGACTTGGATCTACAACAGTAGAAATTTTATATCGGTCTTAGACTTAATGATAGGTGAGGCTGGGACGGGATCTACAACAGTAGAAATTTTATATCGGTCTTAGACGTGGTTCTCATCTCCGCCACCAAGGGATCTACAACAGTAGAAATTTTATATCGGTCTTAGACGCGTCGTGTTTCAGTTATATTTTCACCATCTACAACAGTAGAAATTTTATATCGGTCTTAGACAGCTAATTTGCTTTTGAAATTTATGTTCTCTACAGAGAACTGAAATATAATTTCCAAATTAATCACCTG
>Ga0209992_10004546_pt1 | contig 10837 bp, 18 predicted proteins | sample 2SBtaG_2_FD_182564 | JGI IMG/M metagenome (GOLD analysis project Ga0209992, IMG submission 182564) | Deep subsurface microbial communities from Kolumbo volcano to uncover new lineages of life (NeLLi) - 2SBTROV12_ACTIVE470 metaG (SPAdes)... | ecosystem: Environmental > Aquatic > Marine >... | reverse complement strand
CCCTTTTTTGAATAGAGCGCAAGAGATTATGTGATTTGGATTGATTTCCAGAATGTAGCGTTTTATTTAAGTGGCTACTGACACTTCAGGCCTTGAACCAGCGATCTTAATTTTAAGATCTTCTAATCGAGCTTCTTCTAATTTGATCTGAGTTATAATCTCTTTAATTTTATGATCAATTCTCGTCATTTCGAGAGTATATCTACCCTCTTTAAGATGCTCCTGCTCCCAACTTAACTCCAAGGACTTCTTTTGTTTGTATAGGTCTTGGATCATTTATAACCTCCTCATAGGTTATCCATTTACCTTTTTTATTGGTAAATCCATCAGTTTCGAACTTTACCTCATTTTTTCCCAGCTTGTCAAGGATAGAATTCTCGATATCTTGAGGAGTATCATTACACATGACTGTGAAGTCAGCATAATAACCGTGATATCGAATTTGAATTCTGAAGTTTTTCATAGGTAATTTCTTACTTTATAGTCAAAATGAGGCGGAATTGTGTCCCGCCTCATTTTTTAATTTAGTTGCTATTACGCACCTGGTGATCCGAAGATACCTCTCCAGTCAGACCAGCCGAAGCTGTATCTTTCTCGAGCTTTGTATCTAACGTTACCAGTATCAAAATCGCCTTCCATAGCAGTTTTGATTGGTGCTCTAACAAAATGTTTTAGTCCATTAGGTACATCTGTTTTAATGAACCAAGCATCAGTGTCTGTTAAGTAGTGATTAACTACATAACCTTGAGGAACCATCCCCATGTTTTTCACTGCGTTGATGTCATTATCAGCTGTTCCTACTCTACCTGGAGACTTCATCAGTCTGTCAGCAGTAAACTGAAGCGCAGAAGGAACAATCATTTTCATTCCTCTAGCTGCAATTTTTAAACCACGTTCATCAGTTAGCGCAGCAATGTCAATCAATGCTTGCTCTAATGAAGTTTCGTTTAAGTCTGCTGCAGTTGTAAGTTCATTCTGCTCTGTACCAGCTACGATAGCGTGGTCAGTTGCACAAAGTTCCTTACTGTCACCGCCAGTGTAAGATGAACTGAACGCGTTGTTAAGCACGTTAGCCGCTTTAACTTGTTTAGCGTTAGCCATAGATCTTGCTAATGCTTTTGTATAACGAGATGAAACTCTGTCATACAAATTGTCTTCGATCGCTTCTTCAGTGATCGCAAACGCTAAAGCGATTGTTTCGTGTGTATAACGAGCAGTGAAAGTTTCGTTAGCTGTATCGAATACAACTCCTTGACCTTCTGCTTTTGTTTGAGCATTTGCAAACCCAGATAACATTACTTCTTCTTCAAAAGCTCTGTCTGAATTTTCAGTGTCAAATATTTCTGCGTGCTCGCTAGCATAGTTCTTGTATTCCAAGCCGAATAGAGCATTCAAACCTGGTTCTAGTTCTTTGACTAGTTGTCCTCTAGATATTGCCATAGTTTATACTCCTGTTGTGCTTGTTAAGAAGTGTTCAATGATGATTACTTTCCAGTTAACATTAGCAGCTGTTAAGTCGCTATTGTCTGGGTCATCAGAGACATTCATAATACGAAGATTAGCTGTTGTTGTAGCTTGAGTAGAGTCACCTAGTTCTGTTTTTGAAACATAGTGAGGTGCTGCACCTGCCGCTACTGCTAGATCCGCGTTCGTTCCAATGTCTCCTTGAGCAGAGGCACTAGAATTGTCCGATTGTATTTCATACAATTGGAACGGATCATCTGTAACATAGCCTTTAATATCAGTTGCTGCATTACTTGCTGCCAAGTTATTAGCAAATGTAGGCTTGTTAGTAGTTGCGTCAGTGTAATAGATCCCTTGTAATGAACCTAACAATTTTCCGTTATCAGTAGCTGCTGCTATTGCAATACCTGCTCCCGATGCTTTTACACAATCGTTTTGGTAAATTGCCGAAGCGCATGCTGCGATTTCGTATTCTGTTAGTCCACCAGAGTCTCTGTTACTACCAACTTTGCCAATTGGTCTTAGACCAAAGGCTGCGTCTTGGTTAGCCATGTTTTTTCTCCGTTTGTAAACTATTATTCATAGTTTACGGTTAATTAAATTTCGTTGGTTAGGAATTACTAAATAATTAGTTCTTCTTTGTACCACCGAAGGTTACACGTGTCTGCCTCTCAGCATTGATCGGCATACTTGGGTGCTGTTCCTTCATTAGATCTTGCTCAATCGCTTTGTTTTTGTCTTGAGTAATTTTTCCAAAATACTCGTCGCGCGCTTTGACAATCTCTATAGGTATCCTTGCCAGCAAAAGGCCGCCAACTCCGATGACCCCTTTGTATTTTCCTTCACTCACTGTTGGATAATTCGATCCTGGATATTCATCAGCTCTTACAAGCTCGTATCCTGATCTTAATTTACCAGCCATGTTCTTCGTATCGTCGAAGCCCATTGACTCGGCTCTTATCCACCTGTGATGAAAACCATCTGGTGCAGGGGGTGCATCTAAAGATGATGGTGGAGTCCATACTTTGGGTTTCTCTGTTTTAGCCCTAGTTTGGCTCGCACGGGAAGTTTTTATGTCGTCGTTTTTCATATGCTTATGCCTCCTTCGTGATTCTTAATTGTTTCGCATATTCTTCAAGTGGCACACCTAATTTTTTAGCAATAGCTACTTGAGATGATGTGAGTCTCACTGTGTTGCGACTAGGTTTTACACTTCGCGTAGCTGAAGCTACTGTTTGTGTCGGTTTAGTCGATTCCTTAGACTCTGTTTTAACAAATTTATGCGGGAAGTCAAGACGCATTCGCTTGTCTACCTCAGCATAATACTCATCCGATTTAGGGTCAAACCCTTCCTCTTCAGTTAGTTTCTTATGTAAATCAAAAGCTGTATAGGTCATAGCAGAATCTTTTCCGAACCATTCGTTCTTTTCTGCCCATGCTTCAGCCTTTGGATCAGGTGTTTGTTGAGGAGCAATCGCTTGTTCTAAAGTAGGAGTTTTAACCTCTTTTTCTTTAGTTTCTGATTGTTTTTGCTTTAATGATGCGACTCTAGCTTCTTCAACACCTAGTTTAGCAATCTCTTTTTGTGCTTCAACTTCAGTGGCGATATCGCCTGCATCTCTTGCTTTTGCAAGTTTTGCTTGAGCGGCTTGTAATCCAGCAACCACTCTGCTCTCCATTGCTGATACATAACTAGGTTCTAATCTACTAATTCTCGTTTTTAACTGAGAATGTTCAGCTTGAACCCCTTTAGCATAATCCAAAGCAGCTTCTTTTTGTCGCTCTGCTTCACGCCATTTTTTAGTTAGTTTTGCAATTCTCTTTTGAACTCCCTGACTATATTCTTCTAGTTCTTTTTTTTCTTCTTGTTTCTCTTCTACTTTGGTTTCAGCTTCTTGTTTCTCGTCACTTGTTTCTTGCTTCTCTTTTACTTCTTCTTTTTTCTCCGATTCTTGATCGTCCTTGCTATCTCGAACATCCAACTGCTCAGATGGTTTCTCAGATGCGTCATCGGACTTAGTATTGTCTTCAACAGCTTCATGGGTTTTCTCCTTTTCTTCTGGCAGTTTAATATCGACATCCGGTCCGGATGTATCAATATCAACTGTTTTTTCTTCTTCTTTTTTTGCTTCTTCGGGCATAGTTTCTCCTATGTTTATATATTATGAAGTACAGATTCAGGATCTTGTATCGTTCCTAAAACTTCATCGTCATTGAGAAGACGTACTTCACCGCCTTCTATTGGTAAACGTGACCCTGCATATCTTGCAAAAATCACCCAATCTCCTTTTTTACACCAAGGTCCTGTTGGAAATTTTTCTTTATCATAATAAGCCAACGGTCCCATCTTCAGAACGTAACCACAGTTCGTGGCAATACGTAATTTTTCTAAAGACTCTTGTGCAATTAAAATTCCGCCTTTTGTTTTTTCTTTTGGGGTAAAGGGTAAAACCAATAGTCGCCAGCCGCAAGGCTCGGGCAACTGTGAAACTTGTTCTTGAATATTGTCTGGATTTAAAGGTTCTTTTTCTTTGACGCTTTGATATTTTTCTTCCAACGCATTTCTATGCTTTGGGACTTCCTTTTCCGATGTCGATAACGTTACCTTGTTCATCTTTTTGCTCCTTTGCTTTTAGCAGGTTAGAGATTTCCTGTAACATGTACTGATAGGTACGTGCTTGACCCAACATATAATTGTATTTCTCCATATTGTCAACACCTCCACTAATCATGAGGTCTCCAACACGTTGGAGATTGTCTTGTATGAGTTTTTGTAACTTAGCAACAATAACTAAGGGATCCACTAGCAATCCCACTTTCTAAGTGCTTTGTTTATTCTTGAATCTGGATTTCTTGCTGTTTTAGCAGAGGTTAATTTCTTTTTCATTCCACCCATTCTTGCACAAAATGCCTTACGTCTTCCGCTTGTTTTAGATTTTGTAGGTGCTTTTAATGTTCCACCTGTTTCACGCTTATAGCTTGCTCTTCCAGCTTTATTTAAGCCACCAGAAGGTGATTTACCTTCTTTTCTTTGCCAGGCAGGTGTAGAACCTTCTTTATAAAAATATCTCATGCTTGACTTGCTTTAATTGCTTTCTCAGTAGGTGCACCTTTAGCACCTTTTTTACGCATTTTTTCTCCACGTTTTCTTTTTTGATGAATATTATACCAAAGACCTTTTTTAGCTGTTTTACCTTCTTTAGTTACGTGTGTATCACCACCAGCTCTGTAATATTGTCTCATTATACTAAATCTTTATAATATTTCTTATAACTTGGGTTTGACACTTTAACACCGTCAATATCGGCATCAATATATCTTCCGATGTACGGCTCAGGTTTTGGAAGATCCAATCCATCGATTCGATCGTCTTTTAGCTTTGTTTTACTCGTACTTCTTGAGTTTGCGATTGTAGGTCGCCATCTAGGGTTTACCATTATTTTTTACCTCCGCCATTTCTAAATATTTGTGTACCCTTTATACCAAAAACACTGGCTACGACTAAAATCCATAAATTTGTGAACCATTTTGGAAGGTTAGAAAAGTACTCAAAAAAGATTTCTATCTTCCTCATAGCCTCCGGATCCTCTGTCCACACCGACCAAGCGAGCACAATTATCGGGAGTGTCAAAATCGCCAAAACGATCTCGTCCTTGTAATCGTTTTGCCGTGCTTCTAAAAGTTTGCCCTGGTAAGATTCCTCACCTCGGGCCATACGCTCTGCATGCATAAGCCTTGCATCAGACATCGCCATTTTAGTTCTTTGTCTATTTGTATAAAGCTTACTTCCCGCTTGTAATGCTATCTTTGCTAATCCAAACCAAGCCATATTACACCCAAGTTACAGGTTTTTGTGGTCTTGCTTTACCAACAGCGCCTGATTTAACAGGGTTTGTATCTTTTACAAATTTTTCCTGTTTAACAGGCTTGTCATTTCTCCGTACATTTGGAGATGTGACTGTTTTTTGTTTAACGTAGTTCCACGCCATTAATTACTCCTTCCATTAGTTTTAGGCTTCATTCTTGCAAGTGTCAATCTATTTTGATTTGCCATTTCTTGCTTCTCAAGTGAAGTATCGGCTCTTAATTCAGCTAAATCTTCATTCTGATCAAGCTTATCTTCAACGTTTCCTTGATTCATCATCGCTCTCATCTTATCAAGATTAAGTTTTTCTTGTGCTTCTTGTCTCTTTTTCTCGTTATCGATGGCTCTGATATCAAGTTCTCTTGCTCTAAGTTTCGCAACTGGGTCATGATCAAACTGCGAAGTGATTTTTTTCTCTTCCTTCATAAATTCCTCCATCATTTCAGCCACTAAAACAGCTTTTCGTGACTCAATCTTCTGTTGTAGCATCATCGCTTGCTGTTGCAACTGCGGATTTTGTTGTGCCATTTGCTGCATTTGCGCTAATTGTGGTAATTCATCCCTAAATTCGAGTTCAATTTGCTCTTGTGCCATCAAAGAGATGTGTTCCAAGCAATTTTTCTCAATAGCAGCGCCTACCATGGGTGCATTTCGCACTAAATTGGTTGCTAAAAAGTTCAAGTGCGCTGTAATGTGTGCTCTATGGTCCTGTCCAGGAAAAGCCTGAAAAGGTAAAGCACCTAACGCATCAATATGCTCCAATGCCGGGTCTTTTGGCATGGGTTTAGGTGGTTTTTTCAAAATTAAGTCCACATCTTTGACCCCTAATGCCTCATACATGTTCCGATACACCTCATACTGGTTATGAATCTGCGGATTTGAGGCCGCCAATTGCAGTTCCGTTTGGGCGAGAGATATTCTCTGAGTTTGACTAAATATATTCGGATCTGCAACTGGCAGAATATCCACTCGGTCGTCAAAGTCCGCTTGCATAATTTGCCTTTGGCCTCCAACAACATCGTATGGATACACGGGTGGTAAGTACAGTTTAAATACTCTTGCGAGTAAGGTGAATTCTCTTTTCATGGCAGCGTATAATCTTTTATGTATCGCTGACATCACTCTTGAACCTCTTTCTAAAAGCGCAACGGTCGTGCCCACTGCCGCTTGTTGATTACCCTCGCCTACTTGCAGGTCCGCAATAGATGCGAATCGTTGTCCTGCTTGTACCACGACGCCCATAAGTTGTAATAAGGTTGCTGATGGTTCTTTAAAGGGAAGTGTCATGAAGGCATCTTTCAAACTTCCGCCTGGTGCGTCCACATCTCTGAACTCTCCCGGTTGAAGTGATTGCGCTTCGTCTCTCATTTTAATCCCTCGCATTTTAAATCCTGCGGGTAAATTCGACAAGGTGCCAGCATCAAGGAGCTGTCTTAATGCAGCCGTTGCCGTTCTCGATAATCCACCGATCATGTGAATTAAACCAAAACCATAAAAACCTAAGCCTGGTAAAAATTTAAAGTGAACAAAATATTGAATTTTTTTCTTTGCTTGATCTCCCGGTTCGTAGTTTCTACGAATAGATAAAATTTTTCTTGTGCCATCTTCTAACGTGATAATGTAAGGAAGTTTAATTCCCGTTGCTTCTCCTGTTTCTGGGCTCACATCTTCAAAGCCATCTATATTTAAGTTGGCATGAAATTCTAATAGGGTAAACATACGGTCATCTCGACCTCGGCTTGCACCTTCGAGTTTTCTTTCTTTTTTCTCAATATCCGTTTCATTCATGTAAGAAGGATTCACCTCAATGTCTCGGTAGAATCCTCCTACTTGTTGTTTTCTTAGTTCGTTTTCTGACATACGAACGACATGAACAATAGTTTCCGCATCGTCTAATGAGGTAGCCGTATACGGAACTACTAAATCGTCAGCGGGTACAAACTTTGATACGGCTCGTCCCATGAGTTCATCGTAATAAACTTTTTTAAATGCTGACCCTGAAAGGGGTAAATAAAATAACATCTGATCAAATTCTGCTTCGTACTCTTTCATTTGATCCATGATTTGATAATTCATATAATCTTTAACTCGAAGCGATTGTTGTTCTTTTTCAGGTGACTGAAATCCTACAATCTGTGTTCGAACGGGACCTCCCGCAGGTATTAATTCTTTGTAAGCTAATGCTTGAAATTGTGTCACCGCTTCTGCTAAAACGGGATGCGAGGCGCCAGAGGCTCCTTTAAAAGGTTCGGACCTGTCTTCATAGTTAAAACCTAAAAGATCTAAGCCAGAAATATAAGCTCGTTCCCAATCTCGTCTGGATGTTTTGTAATCGGTATAGTTATGGTAAAGTTCGCTTCCTAAAGGATCTAAAACAGAGTCGGGAAGCAGTTCTGCTAAATTGTCAAAATGACCTTCGTCTTGTCCTGGATTAACAGCAGAGGGATCAAAATTAATATCAACGCTACCATCTTCGTTTTCAACTTGTTCAATGGGTTCCCCAGCTTCTTGTTGCTTGGCTAACGCTTCTTGTTCAGCCGCTTCAACTTCTTCGGGTCCAGGTATATTTACTGTTTGTTTAACGTTGGGTAACGCTTTGTCAATCTCAGCCATTTATTCTCCGTTAATATGTTTCTAACCTTTTTATATTGATTATTCAAGCCTTGTGATAGGGGTCCTCGCTTTGGAGGTACCGTTGTTGTTAGTTTTTTAACCATTAATAATATATATGCTTTGGTTTTATAATTTTCTCGTCCTTATAGTCTTCAGGATGCGGTATTAATCCGCCCTGTCTAAATCGCATCACGGCTTGAGTCATACTATCCACCAAGTCATCGTGATCGCCGTAGGGGAATGCCGCGCATTCCTCTATGACTTCCTGTGCAAACCCTTTGTGAGTGGGCGCCCATATAGTGCCGCTTTCAAATAAAGGGGCAACTGAGTTTACTCTTGCATGCTTATCATTTCCTTTGCTCGGTGTAAAGTTAACAACGGGGATTCCCATATTTCTTAATTCGTAGGTTAAAGGCAGTCCTGAGGCTTTGGCTTCCACTAAAACCGTCTCGGGTTGCCAGTATTTATATTGTTCTAAGGCTCTTCGTCTTAACTCTGGAAACTCATATCGTCCTTTAATGGCGTCCACCAGTATTAAATTCGGTGGCGTGTCGATGTCTTTTCTAAAAACACCCCACGTGGTAATCGCAGAAAAGTCCGCCGTTTCCTTTTTCATAAAGGCGGTATCATAAGACTGAATGATGTGTTCTAACTTTGGCAAGTAGTCGTGATCCCACTTCTTCCACCACTCTCGTTTGATAATGGCTCCTTCTTCGGACGTTGGATTTTGCATCCACTGCGCGTTCCATTTACCAAGCGATAACGAGGCTTTGACTGTTTCGAGCTCCTTTAGCTTCCAGTATTCCGGCCATACTGGGTTACCGCTCGGCATGATTGCCGGAAACTCAATGAGTTCCCACTGATCGGCTTTTGCTTCTTTTTGTGCCTGCATCAACATGCCTGTTAAGTCTTTTACGTTCCATCTGGTCATAACGCAGATGATTTGTCCGCCGGGTTGTAAACGTTGTCTGGGTCCTGAAGTGTACCATTCGTAAGCTCGCTCGAGTGCGGTCATGTTCAAAGCGTCTTGCTCCGAGTGAGGATCATCAATGATTAAAAGATCCGCACCTCTTCCTGTAATCGCTCCACCTACACCTGCTGCAAAATACTCGCCGCCTTGTGCGGTTTCCCATCTGCCTGCGGCCTGTGAATCTTCTCTTAGCCTTGTTTTAAAAATTTCTTGATACTCAGGTGAATCAATTAAAGTTTTTGCTTTTCGCCCGAACCTGATGGCAAGTTCCCCGGTGTGCGTCGTTTGAATGATTTTCAATTTAGGGTTTCTCCCGATCATCCAAGCGGGCAACAAGGAGCTAGCGAATTCAGATTTAGTATGCCTAGGGGGCATATTAATAATGATTCTTTTACTTTTACCGGTTGCCATATCATTAAATTTTTTGGCAACAATCTTATGATGGGACCCCTGAATGAATTCTGGCCACATATGCTTTACAAAACTTAAAAAATCATTCTTAACACGAGTTTGTTTCTTCTTCTCTCCATACTTCAGGTACATCTTGTAGAAGTCTTTTCTGACATCAGGAGTCAGTTTTTTGATCTTTTCTAGGTCTATTTGCATTTGAAAAATTTTTTTTAAAATTTTTTTCAGTTTCAATATGAAATTTTTTTAATTTATCCCGTATTACGCTAATAATCAAGGCTATATCCCATAATGGTTTATAAGGCTTTGACCCTCCAAAATCGACTATATAGACTAATAATAATAATTCTTTTTTAGAAATACTGATTAAGATAATAATGACCTTCGGACTCTAATCTTGTGCTGGTACCTCTATTGATATGTACCAGCACCAAGCGGCAAGGCACACGCACAGGTTGTATGCACACGCAAAAGAAAGCCGCCCACGTCTAACGTGGGCGGCTAGGGAGATAATCAGTTTATCTTTTTATTTGAGCATCAACACGTTGTATGTTTGCGTTGTCACGTTCTATTCGTTCTTTGTTGTCTCGTTCTATCTCTAGCAACTCGTCAAATGTTTCATTACCTCTTAACTTAACACCATAAAACGAATTAAGCTTTGATACCTTGTTATAGTTTATATTCATTTAAACCGCCTTTTATTATTTAAGTTATTCAAATGAGTTATATTATTTTCCGCATTATATAACCTGTCCGATAGTTCCTGTTCTTTTTTCTTTTTATCCTCACGCCATAGAAAAAAACCAAGAAGCAAGCAACCTAGTATTATTAGTATTATTTCATTCATACTTTTTAACCTCCTATAAAATCATATAAATTTAAAAAAGATAATGCAAGTTAAATAATTTAGAATGATTATAAGTTGCAACTAGCCGCTTGTTACTAGCGGCTAGATACGAGCATCAAGCGACTAATTACTTAAACCAACCTTTTCAACCTTTTCAAGTCTTCTTGATTTTTCTTCTTCGCTTAATGTTTCCCAATCATCAGGAAAACTTAAACCATTGACTTTACTAAAAAACCTCTTTTTTTGGTCATTGGTTTTCTTTTGGTCTTGCCCTTGCGACATTAAACCAAACATAGCCGAAACCATTGAAACAGTTTTCAAAAAATTCGGTTCGGGTTTATGTTGTTTTAAAAGCTGATTAAATTCTTCTCTTTTTAATCTTGCTTTTTTGTTTCCGCCATCTATCCAAGTTAAATGACGACCTGTCGTCACACTCCATTGATTTTCGGAAACTTTTAACTGTCCATCTATTTCAAGAGCAACAGGAGTAGTATAAGAATAAAAAACCTTTAAATTTGGTTTTTCTTGCTTAAAATATAAATTCCTTGTTGATCTTAAATATACTTTTTTTTCTTGCATTTTAGTATTTCTCCTATAATCTCCCTTTAATATCAAATCAAACAAAAGAGGTCAATAAAAATGAAACAAATAAAAATACCAAAAAATAGAT
>Ga0209992_10004545_pt1 | contig 10838 bp, 18 predicted proteins | sample 2SBtaG_2_FD_182564 | JGI IMG/M metagenome (GOLD analysis project Ga0209992, IMG submission 182564) | Deep subsurface microbial communities from Kolumbo volcano to uncover new lineages of life (NeLLi) - 2SBTROV12_ACTIVE470 metaG (SPAdes)... | ecosystem: Environmental > Aquatic > Marine >... | reverse complement strand
CCTCGCACTATTTTAGGAGTAAAATATGTCGGAAGTACAACAGCAAGAAATTGAATTAGATACTGATGGTATCGAAGAAGAAAGCGTACAGGTAGACCCTGTTGAACAAGAATCTGAGTCCGTCAAGGATGCGGTAGGTGAAGTTGATTTAGGTTACAAAGACCCCATAAAAGAAGATACTAAATCTGAAATTGTTGAGGAAGTTAAAGAAGAATCTCAACCTGAAGACAATCTTCAAGTCGCTTCTGAAAAAACGCAAAAAAGAATTGATAAGCTAACTCGCAGAATGAGAGAAGCTGAAAGAAAAGAAAAAGCTGCTATAGATTACGCAAAAGGTTTACAAAGAAAATATTCAGATATAGAAAAAAATTCTATACTTGCCGATACAGGCTATGCAAAAGAATTTGATGCTAGAGTTGACGCTCAAAAGGAACAAGTTAGAATTAAGTTACAAGACGCTATTGATGCTGGAGACTCTGTTAAAATTGTAGAGGCTAACGACGAACTAGCTCAGTTAGCTGTACAGAAAGAAAAAGCAAGAGTTAAATTAGCTGACACAGAAAGATTGCAGAAAGAAAGAGAATCTGAAGTGGCTCAACCAACTCAAGAAGTTCCTCAAGAAGTTAATCCAACACCAGCTAGTCCACGAGCTCAAGAATGGGCAGAAGAAAACACATGGTTTGGTAATGACAAAGCTATGACTAATGCCGCCTTTGGTATTCATGAAGATTTAGTTGGGCAGGGGTTTGACTCAGAGTCCGATGACTATTACAATGAAATTAATAAACAGATGAGGGAATATTTCCCTACGAAGTTTACAACTGAAAAAGTTGAAGAAAAGAAACCCGTTCAAACTGTTGCCTCAGCGGGGCGTAAACAGCAAGGACGCAAAACCGTGAAACTCACCCGTTCACAAGTAGCAATAGCTAAAAAATTAGGGGTGCCACTAGAAGAATACGCTAAATTCGTGAAGGAGTAACGATATGACAGATAAAGTAAAGAAAAGAACCTCACGCAGCTCAAAGGAGAGTGTAGAAACTCGTAACAAACCTTGGGCTCCACCGTCAAGTTTAGATGCACCCCGAGCACCGCAAGGTTATGCTCATAGATGGATAAGGGTAGAAAGTGCTGGTTTTATGGATACAGGTAATGTTTCCAAAAAACTTAGAGAAGGTTGGGAATTTGTTCGATCTGAAGAAGTGAAGAATGAAATCGGTGACCATGACTATCCAGTTATTCATGAAGGCAAATATCAGGGGCTAATCGGAGTTGGTGGCCTTGTGTTGGCAAGGATACCTGAAGAAATAGTCGAACAACGCAAGAAGTATTTTAGAGATATTACTTCTGACCAAGTTAAAGCAGTTGACAACGACATTTTAAAGGAACAACGACCAGAGATGCCTGTAAATATCGACAGACAGTCTCGTGTAACTTTTGGTGGTAACAGAAAGTCTTAATTTTTTAGCTTTTGTAACCACATTTGTTTAACTATTTTAATGGAGTTTAATTATGGCAAACCAAGATGCTGCATTTGGTATGCGTCCAGTAGGCAGAGTAGGTGGAACACCCTACACTGGTGGACAAACTCGTTACAGAATAGCTGCAAACTACGGAACAGCAATTTTCAAAGGTGACATGGTAATGCAAGTCACTGGCGGAACAGTTGAAGTACATGCCGATGGCGGTACAGTTCCTATTGTGGGTGTTTTTAACGGGTGTCGCTACACGGACCCATCCACTGGAAAAGAAACTTTTTCCAATTTTTATCCCGCGAGCACAAATGCTTCAGATATTGACGCATTTATTATTGATGACCCAATGGTTATTTTCGAAATTCAAGCAGATGCTGCTTTCCCTATAGCTGACTTATTCGGTAACTTTGATATCGTTTATACATCAGCTGGAAGCACAACAACTGGTATATCTGGTGCTGAATTAGATGTAACTACTGGTGCAACAACTGCTGGCTTACCTATTAAAGCGGTCGATGTTTCAAGAGACCCTAACAATAGTGATGTCGGTAGTGATGCAACCAATGTGCGAGTGATTATTCAAAACCACATATTCGGCCAAAAAGGGGCTGGGTTAGCTTAGGAGGAAACTATGGCTATTTCAAGATCACAACTAGTCAAAGAGTTAGAGCCTGGGCTTAACGCTCTTTTTGGACTAGAATACAACCGTTATGAAAACGAACATGCTGAAATTTTTGATTCAGAAAGCTCTGACAGAGCCTTTGAAGAAGAAGTTATCTTGTCTGGTTTCGGAGCGGCTCCTGTAAAATCTGAAGGTGAGGGTGTATCTTTTGATACTGCACAAGAAGGTTATACAGCAAGATATACACATGAAACTATCGCAATGGCTTTTGCTATTACAGAAGAAGCAATTGAGGATAATTTATACGACAGATTAGCAGGTCGTTACACAAGAGCATTGGCTCGTTCTATGGCTAACACTAAACAAGTGAAAGCTGCAAACGTGCTTAACAATGCTTTTAACTCAAGTTTCACAGGCGGTGACGGAGTTGAACTATGTTCAGCTGTACACCCTCTAACAAACGGCGGTACATTTGCTAACGAGTTGTCAACAGCTGCTGACCTTTCAGAAACATCTATGGAGCAATCATTAATTGATATCGCTGCATTTGTTGATGAAAGAGGTCTTAAAGTTGCTTTACAAGGTGCTAAATTAATCATTCCAAAAGAACTTCAGTTCACAGCGGAAAGAATATTGAAAACACCTCAGCGTGTCGGTACATCAGATAATGATATTAATGCTATGGCTTCAATGGGTATGATCCCACAAGGCTACAGAGTTAATCATTACTTAACTGATACTGATGCTTTCTTCATTATGACTGATGCACCTAACGGAATGAAACAATTCGTTAGAGCACCAATCAAAACTGCTATGGAAGGTGACTTCGATACAGGTAATGTAAGATTTAAAGCAAGAGAAAGATATTCATTTGGGTTCTCTGATCCTAGAGGAATATTCGGTTCTCCTGGTGCTGCGTAAGTAGTAATTTGGAGGGAAGATTAAGGGGACTTTCGAGTCCCCTTTTTTTTGGGTATAATAAAGCTACTATACAAATAACTTGAATACAGACGCGTATAGTCGATTTACCTAAAAACTGTATTCTTTAATTTAGGAGATGGCTATGAGTAATTCAACATTTAGTGGTCCAGTCAGATCAGTAGGCGGCTTTACAGTCGTATCTGCTAAAGATGACGGAACAACACAAGCAAGTATTAGCTCAACTGGTGTAGCATCATTAGATGCCAACACAATGTCAGTAGAAGCTGGTACTGGTATCACCACAGGTACTGGAACTGTTTACAGAAGTTCTGTTATTAGAGAAGGTGGTATTATCACAACACAAATTTTAATAGATTTAACAGGTTTAAGATCAACAGGTTCTGGTGACATTATTGGTGTTGATGGAACATCTTTAGTTTGTCATATTGGTCAGATTGTTGCGGCAACAAACGGTACTATCCTAACAGGTAGTATGGAATGTTTTGAAGCACCAACTGGTGGTGATCCAGATATCAATGTGCACTCTGCGACAGAGGGTACAGGGGTTGAAGACGGAGCCATTGGCGACTTAACTGAAACATTATTAGTTAACGCTGGTGATGCAACTTTAGGTAGTAAAGTATACTTTACAGCCGTACCTGCTGCTGATTCGTTCTTATATTTAACAACTGGTGCTGCAACAGATGGAGACTACACCGCTGGTAAATTATTAATTGAACTTAAAGGTTACGCAGCGTAATATGATTTAAGTGCCTCTTCGGAGGCACTATTTTAGTTTCTTAATTAAGGAGGGAAACATGGCAGATACAGTAACAGGACCTACAATCTTACAACAAAACGATAAGAGAGTAGTAATTAAAATAGTCAATCAATCAGATGGTTCAGGTAGTACCACAGTCTTTGCAGATGTCTCTGCATTAGCAGCTAACAAAAATGGACAATCCGTCACAACAGTAAGCCCACAAAGAATATGGTGGTCTTGTGCTAATGGTGATGGTGGTGATTCTTTTGCTAGACTAGACTTTGAAGACTCAGATGGTGATATTCCTATTGCAACATTAGTTGATTCAGGCTATTGGGATTTAAGAGAATTTGGTGGTATTCCTGCTAACACTTCATCTAACTCAAATCAAAGTGATGTTAACTTTGTTGTGCCAGGTGCAGCTGATTCAGGTAATACTTACACAGTCATTGCAGAGTTTATTAAAAACTACGATTAATTATGGAAATTAGTGTAGAACAATATACCAATGATCTAGTAGGTTTTTCTAAAGGCGGTATGCCTTCTCGTAATAAAAAAAATTACAGATCTACTAAATCTGGTGCGGGTATGACGCAAGCAGGTGTTAAAGCTTATCGTCGTATGAATCCAGGAAGTAAATTAAAAACAGCCGTGACAGGTGATGTTAAAAAGGGTAGTAAATCTGCAAAAAGGCGTAAGTCTTATTGCTCAAGAAGTGCAGGTCAAGCTAGGATGCACAATATTAATTGTCGTAAAACGCCTAATAAACGTATATGTCAGGCGAGGAGAAGATGGAAATGTTAACAAAATTATTTAAAGCTACAAACAAGTTGTGGACTAAATATAAAGATAGTTGGACTTGTGAAAGTTGTAAAGTAAGGGATATAATTATAGTTGTTTTATTACTTTTAATTATTTTTGTATGAAGCTGACTGATAATTTTTCTCTTGCAGAATTAACTAAATCGCAAACAGCTGAACGATGTGGTTTTAATAACAATCCCGACAAGGAGCACATCGATAGCTTACAAAAACTTTGCGATAATATTTTACAACCTGTAAGAGATTATTTCCAAAAACCCGTCATGATAAGTTCTGGGTATCGTTCACCTCAAGTAAGTATGCAAATTGGTTCTTCATCTAGATCACAGCATTGCAAAGGTCAAGCTGCTGATATAGAGATAGCGGGTGTTTCCAACAAAGAATTAGCAGATTTTATTAACGATAACTTAGATTTTGATCAAGTTATTCTTGAGTTTCATAACCCTGACGAAATTAACTCTGGCTGGGTACATGTGTCGTATGTGGGTGATAGAAATAGAAGTGAGTATTTACTTGCGGAAAGAGATGATTATGGCAAAGTGAGGTACAGTAGATGTCAATAACAAGAGCACAAATGGCAAAACAAATATCAAAGCCACCTATGAAAAAAAAGAAAAAAAAGAAAAAAAAGAAAAAAGCTAGGTCTAGATAGCATTGTTGAAAACTGTTAATATTTACTAATAAACAGGAGAAATATATGGCTAAAAAGAAAGGGCAAAAGTTATGCCCAAGGGGCAAAGCGGCTGCTAAAGCTAAATTTGATGTTTATCCTAGTGCTTATGCCAATGCGTATGCAAGTAAAGTGTGTGCAGGTAAAGTTAAAGGCCCTAGTGGTGTAAAACGAAAAGATTTTAGAGGTCCAAAACCAGCTAAAGAAGGTACCTTTGTTGAAGCAGGTGATACATTAGGTTCTGCTATAGAAATGGATATAGATGGTATGACCGTAAGTAACCCATCAGCTAAGGCATATTACAAAGGCTTAGTCTAATGGCAAGTGGACTTAAAAAATGGTTTAGTGAGAATTGGGTAGATATCGGTTCTCCAAAAAAAGGTGGTGGATACAAAAAGTGTGGACGTAAAAGTGCAAAAGGCTCTAAACGTAAGTATCCAAAATGTGTACCAGCTTCAAAAGCTGCTGGTATGAGTAAAAGCCAAAAGGCTAGTGCTGTTCGTAGAAAAAGAGCAAAAGCTCAAGGTGTCGGTGGTAAACCAACTATGGTAAGAACTATCGATAAAAAATATTATGGTGGATTGATAGAATACTAGGAGAACATTATGGCTTTAAAATTTGGACCAGATATATTAGATAAAGGACCTCAAGGTACAAAAAGAGGTAAAAAATTAAGTGCTTTTGGAAGAGCTTTTAAACTAGCTTATGATACAAAGCCTGGAAGCACCTTTACTTTTGGTGGTAAAAAATACAAAGCCATTAAAAAACAAGAAGGCAAAGGACCTCCAAAAGACAGAGTTGAAGATAAGTCAATTGGTGCGGGTACAATTATTAAAGGTAAACGTGATACTACTAAATCTAAAAATCCTGTAGCAACTACAAAAACAGTAACAAAAAAGAAAAAACCACTACGCCCTTCAAAATTTAGAAATTTAGCAGGTCAAAAATTTGGTCAACGTAAAGATGGTGGTATGACTAATTTAAAACCAGTAGCACCAGAACAACAAAAAAGTTTAGGTCAATTACCAGAAAAGGTAAGAAACCGTATGGGTTATGCTAAAAAGGGCACCATGGTACAAGCAAGAGGTTGTGGTATGGCTAGAAAGAAACCAACTAAAATTACTTAGGAGTTGACATGGCTAGAGATATATTAAAGAAACAGAAAGAATCAACTTTAGCTAAAGAGTTAAAGCGTGAGATAAAACAAGGTAAAAAAGATCCTAAAAGTAGAAAGGCGGTTGCAAAAAAAGTGCTTACAGGACTCAGTTTATTGCCTATTGGTAAAGCTGTTCAAGTTGGAGGTAAAACTTTAAAAGGTGTAGATAAAGCATTAGATAAAAAATTTGCAACAAAAAGAAGAAAAGAGCTCAGAACTATTTACAGGAAAGCTTATGTTAAATCTGTAAAATCTCATAGAAATAGAGATAGAAAAGAAGGAGAAATGTTAAAGTACGCAATAAAAGAACCTACTGGATTATTATTTAACAAGAAAAAAATTGATTTAAAAGCTACAAAGAACCCAGTACCAAAGAAAAAAGTTAATATTGATTTAAAAGCTACAAAAAACCCAGTACCAAAGAAAAAAGTTAGTATTGATTTAAAAGCTACACGAACATTAGCTCCACCTTTAAGTAAGAGAGGGCGTGCTATAAAGGGGGCCAATGATTTAGTGAAAGCAATGGATGGTGCTATAGAAAGAGTAACAGGAATAAAATCTACAAAAAAATACAGTAGAGGCGGTGGCGTGGCAGTGCAAGGCACAAAATTTAAAGGTACTTTTTAAGGAGACTAAATGGCTACTTCAGGCACAACAGCGTTTGATTTAGATATCGATGACATCATTGAAGAAGCGTATGAACGTTGTGCTGTCAGAACTAACAGTGGGCGTGATTTAAAATCTGCTAGACGTAGTTTAAATATTTTATTTTCTGAATGGAGCAACCGTGGTGTACATCTTTGGAAGGTGTCTTTAAACACTCAAGAATTAACATCAGGGACTGCAACTTACACGGCTCCTTCTAATACTAGTGACGTTTTAGAAGCCTATATCAGTAGTTCAAGTGGCACAACTAGTTCAACTAGTGATATAGCTTTAACTAAAATATCAAGAAGTGATTATGCGTCAAAAAACAATAAAGGTGCAACAGGTCAACCCTCTGAGTATTATGTAGATCGTCAAACCACACCTACAATTACTTTGTATCAAACACCAAATGCAAGCACTTATACGCATTTAAAATATTACATTGTAAAACGTATTGAAGATGCTGGAGCTTACACTAATCAAGCAGATATAGCTTTTAGATTTATACCTTGTATGGTCGCGGGGCTTGCTTATTATTTAAGTATGAAAGTTAACCCACAATTGGTACAACAAAATAAAATGATTTACGAAGATGAATTAAAAAGAGCCTTAGACGAGGATGGACAAAGAACTTCGGTGTATATAACACCACAAAGTTACTATCCATCAGGGAGTTAATTATGGCTTATGCTCGTGGAAAATATGCTAAAGCAATATCTGATAGATCAGGTATGGAATTTCCGTATAAAGAAATGGTAAAAGAATGGAATGGTGCCTTTGTGCATAAATCTGAATACGAACCTAAACACCCTCAAATTAGAAGAAAACATCATAAAGCAGATGCTATAGCTTTACAAAACCCAAGACCTAGACCCAAAGACGATAATGAGGCTTTTGTTATTTATGTTAATAATGGTTTTAATAATTCTAGCATGTTGCCTAGTGCAAGTGATAATATATTAGGCACATCTTTAGAATCGTTTGAAATGACATCTAGCACTGGAGAGGTAACTATTAGTATATCATGACTATTACACATGCTAACTTTTTAACACAAGTAAGAAACTACACTGAAGTAGATTCTAATGTGTTATCTGATACTTTAATTGATCAGTTTATTCGTAACACAGAGTTAGATATTGCGGGTAAAGTTGATTATGATGATTTACGAGCTTACAAAACATCTTCATGTGTGGCATCACAACGATTTTTAACTATGCCTGAAGAATTGATGTATATACGATCTATTCAGGTTAATAGCAGTAGCACTCGTATTTTTTTAGAGAAAAGAGACACTAGCTTTATATCAGAATTTAATTCAACAGATGCAACAGGTGTGCCAAAGTATTACGCTAATTGGGATGACAGCACTCTTGTATTAGCACCTGTGCCATCCAGTGCTTTGACTGTACAGATTAACTATGTCATCGATCCACCACATTTTAACAGCTCAACCACCACCTTTTTGTCAACCAATCAAGAATCGTTGCTTTTACACGGTGTGCTAACTGAATGTTTTAGCTACTTAAAAGGGCCTGCTGATATGTACAACTTATACAAAGGTAAGTACAATGAAGAGGTACAGCAATTTGCTATGCAACAGATGGGACATAGAAAACGTGGGCAATATACAGATGGTGAACCAAGAATACCCGTTCCATCAATTTCACCAAATGTTAAGGGAGTAGGATAATGGCAATAACAACTAATGCAATATGTAATTCGTTCAAAAAAGAATTATTAGAAGGTACACACAATTTTAAACAAAGTGGTGGTAATAGTTTTAAATTATCACTTTACACCAGTAGTGCAACATTAGGCAAATCAACTACATCGTTTACTACAGATAACCAAGTATCGGCCACTGGTCAATACGCATCTGGTGGTAGTGCACTAACCAATGGAGGTACTTCAATATCTTCAGATACTGCCTTAGTCGACTTTGCTGATTTATCTTTTACAGGTGTTACTTTAACTGCAAGAGGAGCTTTAATTTACAATGATACTCAGTCAGGTGATCCAGCAGTATGTGTATTAAATTTTGGTGGTGATAAGACTGCGACTGCGGGAACTTTTACTGTTCAATTTCCAGCTTTTTCATCCTCTGCAGCAATTATACGAATAGCATAGGAGTAATACATGGCCTTAGTAATCAACGACCGTGTAAAAGAATCAACCACGACAACAGGTACTGGTACAGTCACATTAGGCGGTGCTGTTTCTGGATTTGAAACATTCGCAGCAGGTATTGGTAACAGTAACACAACATATTACTGTATTGTTTTAAATGCTGAATTTGAAGTTGGATTAGGTACTTTAGCATCGGATAGCTCAACATTAGCTCGTACCACAATTATATCAAGTTCTAACAGCGACAGTGCTGTAGATTTTTCAGCAGGAGCTAAAGAAGTATTTTGTTGTTTACCAGCTAGTAAATCTACAGTATTAGATGCTAGTAACAATTTAACATTACCCGCTAAATTTATTATGCCTGATGTTACTTCTGCTAAAATATTAGTAGCCGATGGCACAAGTTATGAAGAAGTAGCAGTAAGTGGAGATGTAACTATTGCTTCAAGTGGTGCTATAACAATTGCTAATAATGCTGTAGAAACAGCTATGATTAATGCGGATGCTGTAACAGGAGCTAAAATAGCAGATGACGCTATTAACTCAGAGCATTATACAGATGGTTCAATAGATACAGCTCATATCGCAGATTTACAAGTAACCACAGCTAAAATAGCTGCCGATGCAATTACAGGTGCTAAAATAGCAGATAACGCTATTAATTCAGAACACTATACCGATGGCAGTATAGATACAGCTCACATTGCTAATGACCAAATAACAATTGATTTAATGGCAGACGATGCTATAGGGGCTGACCAATTAGCTGCTAATGCTGTAGTTAACGCAAGTGTAGCGTCAAGTGCTGCAATTGTTGATACTAAGTTAGCGACAATATCTACAGCAAACAAAGTAGATATAGGTGCGTTAGATATAGACGGTGCTTCAGATATAGGAGCTGATTTAGTAGATGCTGATCTTATTATTGTTGATGATGGAGCAAATGGTACTGAGAAAAAATCTGCAATGTCTAGAGTCAAAACATATATTGCAGATGTTACCTTAACTACCGCAGCTCAAACTAATATAACGTCATTAGGCACTCTTACTACACTTACTGTAGATAATATAATTATCAATGGCACCAATATTGGACATACTAGTGATACTGATTCATTAGCGATAGCGGCAGACGGAGTAGTAACTTTTAGTCAAAGAGATGTACATTCAGCGGGCATTACTGTAGCAGATGGTGGACAAATTGGTTCAGCCTCTGATGTGGATGCGATAGCGATAGGATCAGATGGAGATGTAACTCTTACACAAGACCTAGAACTACAACACGATGGTGCGATACTATCTTTTGGTGCGAATGATGAAATAGCTTTGACTCATGTACATGATACTGGGTTACTATTAACAGATTCTGGTGGCACACCAACATTACAGTTACACGATGCAAACGAGAGTATTGCATCAGACGGTAGTAAAATAATCATGAAGTCTGGTGGCACAACATTTAATATGCCAACTGCTGATGGAAGTGATGGACAGTTTTTAAAAACTGACGGTAGTGGAACATTAGCTTTTGCCGCAGCTTCAGCTGATTCACTGCCTTGTGATAATTTAACTGTTGGTGATGCCGCAGTTACTATATCAACATCGTCTGGTGATATTACGATCGATGCTACAGCA
>Ga0209992_10004542_pt1 | contig 10843 bp, 10 predicted proteins | sample 2SBtaG_2_FD_182564 | JGI IMG/M metagenome (GOLD analysis project Ga0209992, IMG submission 182564) | Deep subsurface microbial communities from Kolumbo volcano to uncover new lineages of life (NeLLi) - 2SBTROV12_ACTIVE470 metaG (SPAdes)... | ecosystem: Environmental > Aquatic > Marine >... | reverse complement strand
TGCCTGTTCCCTATAATATGCAATTTGAACTTGCTATTATGTGTAAGTTAAATGATGATGCATTACAGATTACAGAACAAATATTACCCTATTTCCAACCAGCATATAACGTATCAGTAAATTTAGTTGGTTCTATTAACGAGAAGAGAGATATTCCTATTGTGTTAGAAAATATTACAATGCAGGATGATTATGAGGGAGATTTTACTTCAAGACGAGTTCTTCTTTATACATTAAGGTTTACTGCTAAAACCTACATGTTTGGTCCTGTTACTTCTGCTACCAAGGATATCATCAAGAAGGTCAAGACTACATATATTTCTGGAGATTCCAAGAGCACTATGCGGGATATATCCTACACAGTCACTCCAAGGGCAACCAAGAATTACACAGGTGCAGTTCTTACCAATCTTGAAGAAAATATTGGTTTAGGAGATGTTGTAATTCCTCTTGTTGATGGAAGTAAGATTCCTGCATTATCATCATCTACCAAACTTTATATTAATATTGGAGATGAAGAATTATATGTCAAGAAGATTGAAGGTAATAGTATAACAGTTGAAAGAGGTCAGGATAGTACAGTTGCTGCTTCTCATCTAAAGGGAGCAGAGGTGAAATCTATCACTGCTGCTGACAATGTTCTCATTGAAGAAGGAGATGACTTCGGATTTGATGGATCAACAGAGAGTTGGCTCTAAATGGATAAAGAATATAATAAGTTAGATAAAACTTTTAATATCACTCCTGAAGTGGTAGAAGAAGAGATTGAGGTGGTAAAACCTGAAAAACCTGCTAGACTTACGCAGGATGATATTACTAAAGATTATGAGTATACAAGAGGAAATCTTTATAGTATAATAGAGAAAGGACAAGAAGCAATAAATGGTATTCTTGAGATTGCTCAAGAAAGTGAAATGCCTAGAGCATATGAAGTTGCTGGTCAACTTATAAAAAGTGTCTCTGATGCTACTGATAAATTGATTGATCTTCAGAAAAAACTGAAGGATGTCAATGAAGAAAAGGTATCAAAAGGACCATCCACAGTCAATAATGCACTTTTTGTTGGATCTACTGCAGATCTTGCAAAACTGATAAAGGGAGAAACCCCTAAAAAAGACTGAATAAATATACTTGTAGATGGAGTAGAAATACGTGCCACTTAAGAAGCCATCAGAATTTTACGAAAAAAATCCTAATTCATCATTTGATGATATAAAGGAAGAGTTGAAAAATGCTACACCTGAAAAGGTAGAGCGAATTTCTGAAGCTTTTGATTCGTTTAAGAGTAATTTAAATAATATACAATCACTTTCTGATTTTACAGAAACCTTTAATACCTTTAAGTCTAATGTAGAGAAAGTAGAAGGTTTATCAAATACTGTAGAAGAGATAAGAGAAAATATTCAAGATCTTATTAGTAAGAAGGATCTTGATGATTCTATGATGGCTCATCTTCTATTTGTAGAAGAGTCGATAAGAAATGTTCAAGATAAAGTAAAGACTGTTAATAGTAATACTTTATTTGATGTAAAGGAAGAGTTTAATACATTATCTGAAAAAGTAACTGAATTTTTGGGTGAGGATGTTCCTGCATATAAGAAATTAATTGTAGAGTCTGAAACAAGAGTAGATAGTAGATTTGGCGATTTTAAGGAGGAAGTAACTGATGTATTTGAGACTTTAGGAACTGATATAAAAGAAGAAGTTTCTAATATTGCTGATAATATTAAAGGTATTAATGAAGAAAACCTTTCTGGTATTAGAGAAGATGTAAAAGGTATTGGTGATAAAGTTAAGACATTAGTAGAACAAGAACTACCTGAATATAAGAAGTTCTTTGCAGAGACAGAATTAAAGACAGAAGATAGATTAGCAGAGAATGAAGAGTTAGTAGAAGAAAAATTAAAGAAGGTTGAAGAGAATTATAAGCAAGGAATTAAAGGAATTGAGAAGGACGTAAAGCAACACAGAAAGTCTTTAACAGAATCAAAGATAAAGACTGAAAAAGGTATTAATAAGTTATTCAAAGAGTTAGCACAGGATATTGTTACTCTTGATGAAAGACTTATTGTTCTTGATACTGGTGTTACTGCTGTTCATGAAAGAGTAGAAGGTAAAGAATCTGAAGTTGATAAAGTATTATCTGAAAAGATAATTAAGATTGAGAACCTGGTAAAGGAATCAAAAGTTCTTTCTGATACTGTAAAGAGTGACTTTAAGAATAGAGAGATCTCTAGTGATAGGAAGTTAGAAGAGTATGCAAATACTTTAACTTCTTTTGCAGAAAAGATAACTGAATTAGAATCTAATCTCTCTGATAATATCTGTGAATTGCAAGAGAATTTAGATACTAGCACCACAAAGTATCATGATGATCTTAAAATTAATGTAGAGCAGTTTGAGGAGACTTTATCCGATAAGTTAAAGGATTTACAGATTAACTTTACTGTAAATGAAAAGCATATTAAAGGTATTCGGAAAGAATTTGAGGATGTTGTAGAGAAATTAAATGTAGATGAAATAGCACAAAAGAGTAAAGAACTTACTGGTAAAGTTAGACAATTAGAAGAAGTATTAGAGAAGTTTGATCAGAAAGAAATCTTATCAGAGGGTCTATTAAATATTCCTCCTAATGTTGATAACTCTGATCCACTAACTCCTTTAGATAAGAGATATGTAACTCTTGATCAATTATCGGAGCATTATAGATTATTTGTTAATAGAGTTCAGCAACAACTAGCAACCTTTGGTGGAGGTGGTGCTGTTCGTATCAACGACATGGAAGATGTTGGTATTGGTACTGGAATTGGAACAGATGGATATGTTTTAAAATGGAACACAGGTCTTAAGAAATGGATGCCAGGTATCGGTGGTGCTGGTGCTGGTGGAACTTGGGCATCTAGTCCTACTGGTATTCATACTACTAGAAATGTAGGTATCAATACTACTGCTGCAAAATCTGACTATGCATTATGGGTTGCAGGTAAGATGGGTGTTGAGGGAGATCTCGAATATGATGAAGCAACTGCACGTAACTGGAATATATCTGGTGTGGCAACTGCTGCCAAGATGCATGTTGGTGTAGATACAGGAGTTTATGGTGAAGATTTAGTAGTCACTGGTAATGCTAGGATTGTTGGTATATTAACTATTGGTACTTCATCCATTATTATTGATGGTGAAGAAGATGCAATTTCTATTGGTAGCACAATTGATGGTGAAGATGGTGTTACTATTACTAATTCTGCAGTTACTATTGGTACTGGTGTAACAATTAGTGCTACTGCATCTGGTATTAACTCCGCACCTAATGTCCTTTATGTTGCAAAAGATGGTGTAGATACAAATAATGGAACATCAATTGACAATGCTAAACTAACAATTAAAGCAGCAGTTGGTATTGCTCAATCAGGAACAACAATTAAAGTTCTTTCAGGTAGATATGAAGAAGCAAATCCTATAGAAGTTCCTGCTTTTGTTTCGATTGTAGGTGATGATCAAAGAGCAGTTACTGTTACTCCTACTACAGCAACTAATGATTTATTCCATGTAAGAAAAGCATCCAAAATTGCAAACATGACTTTTACTGGTCATCTTGCTCCTGCTGCTGCAGTATCATTCCCTAAAGATGAGATTGCAGAAAATGTAGGTGGTGGTAAGTGGAAAGGACCATATATTCAGAACTGCACTAGTGATACAACAACAGGAACTGGATTGTATGTTGATGGAGATCAAGCAAGATCATTGAGTTCTATGAACGTTGACTCATACACCCAATATAATCAAGGTGGAGTTGGTGTTGCTATTACTAATGGTGGATTTGCACAGTTGGTTTCACTGTTTACTATTTGCACTAATGAAGCAGTTACTTGTGATAAAGGTGGTCAAGCAGATATAGCAAATAGTAATTGTAGTTTTGGTACTTTTGGATTGGTATCAAGGGGTGTAAGTGATTTACAATACACAGGTATAGTCACGGCAACTGCTGCTGCATCTCAAGCGGATGTCAAAGTAAATGTAAGTACTCCTACGTTAAACATTAATAATTTTGTATATGATCATCTTTCTGGAATAGCAACGGTTACAACAACTGCTGCTCATGGATTCCAAGTAGGAATGGGAGTAACACTTTCGGGTATTGGAGTGACTTGTGCATATGGAAGTAAGACTTATCCATCCAAGAAACCTTTTGTATTTGACGTAGATTCAATCCCATCTACAACATCATTTATTGTTAATGTAGGTATATCTACTCTTGCTCATACATATGTGTCTGGAGGCACTGCCAAGATAGACGTAGATCGCCCCTATGATGGTCAATTAGTCTTCTTTGATACATTGTATAAGGATGTTAATAAAATCGCTGTAGGGTCAGGTGGAACAGGGTATTCATTTACCCCAACAGTCACAGTAGATGCACCTACTGGACCTAATGGTGAAAGAGCAACTGCATTTGCAACTTTAGAAGGAGATGCTGTTGCATCTATAACCATTATTAGTAGTGGTAGTCAATATGTAGGAACACCAAATATAACAATTTCTGCACCAGAAGTAGGTTCTAATACTGCAACTGCAAGTGCAACTATGGAAGATCTTTATTATACAATAAATAGTTCGACACCTGTATCTTCAGGTATTTCTACATTATCGCTTGCTACTAACTTATTAAGTGCAGTTGGAGTTGGTTCAACAGCATACTTCTCACAAGGAAGTAGGATTGTTGCTAGTTCTCATACATTTGAATATGTTGGTGCTGGTAATCAGATTGTTACTGCTACACCTAAACGTGGTGGTGTTACCAATCAAGAAAATGAAGTTGTTACTGAAACTGGTGGTAAGATTCTTTATACCAGTACAGACCAAGCAGGTAACTTTAGAATTGGTGATGATTTGCAAATAAATCAAGAAACTGGTACAATCAGTGGAAGATCCTTTAGTAAGAGTTTATTCTCGGAAATGACTCCGTTTATCCTAGCATTAAGTTAATATGGCACTCGCACTCAACAGATTTAAAACATATACAATTGAACTTACTACGGGAAGTCAAACAGTATATACTGCACCCACTGGTTACACTGGGATTATTCTTTATGCACATGTAACCAACTATGCTGCAGCAGCAACTACTCTTACAATGTCACATAAGAGAAGTAGCACTACAACAGAAATTATTAAAGGAGCAAGTGTTCCTGTTGCTGATGCCTACATTCCTTTAGATGGGAAGTTAGTATTAGAAACAAGTGATTCTGTTATTGCAGAAGCAGGTGCTAATAGCACATTAAAAGTTCTTCTTTCTGTATTGGAGACTGCAAATGCCTAGACTATTAAGTCAAATTAATGGTTCTGGACAAGTTGGTATTGCTAGTGATGGAACCAGCCTTGGTAACATGAGTGAACTAAACTTTCAAAGCAATAGAGTTAAATTGAGTGCAACTGGTATTGCTACTGTTACATCAGACCCATTAACAATCATAGGACTATGAAAAACTTTTCTCAATTCATAGGAGAAGCAAAGGAAGCAAAAACCTGTCCTGATGGCAAGTATTGGTGTTTCCAAGATAAGAAATGTAAGAAGATCCCTCGTGGATATCATGTAGGTAGAAGTGGATATTTAGCACATGATCATGACGACACTACTAAAAAAAATGGAAATGGATCAAACGGCACTGGAAATGGTAACGGAAATGGAAATGGGAATGGTGGGTCGAATGGGAATGGTGGTGGAAATGGTTCTGGGAACGGAGGCGGTGGAGGAGGAGAATAAATAGATTAACCTTATTATGTAACAAATGGCACAACAAAAACTTAAATTTACTATTCGCCAAGATGGTACTGTAACTGAAGAAGTTATTGGTATCGTTGGCGATAGTTGTCAGGAATTGACTAAACAAATTGAGGAAGCACTGGGAGAAGTTTCTTATAAAGAAAAGAAACCAGAGTATTACCTTGCCCAACCTATAGAAAATTTTTGGAAAAACACAACCGATGTCACACTTCAGCACGATCAAGACTAAATTGAGAGAAAAGGAAATTCTCTTAAAAGCATTATTAACATTAGGACTTCCTGTGGATGTTAATCAGGAACTAGAAAATCCTGTTGGACATGACCATGAGAAAGTGATGTGTGACATTACTTTGGGAACTGACATTGGATTTCGTTTGAATAAACAAACAAAAAATTATGAATTGGTAACTGATATTCAAACATGGAAGCATTCCACTCCACCTCAAAGAATGATTGAAAAAATCACTCAAGAATATGCTATAGAACTAATAGCAAGAGAAATTAAAAAGAAAGGATTTGAGATAGAAACCCAAAAAAGAAATGTAGATAATAATGTAGAATTAGTTGCAACACGTTGGGTCTGATAAATATCATTGGAGACCTGTGTTCTACAAATGACATTAACTATTAATCTTCCACTGAATATAGAAGTTCCAGACACCCCAACAAAGTTTAAGTTGGGTCTCATGTTTAGAGAAAGTTTGGAAGAAGATAGTGGAATGCTTTTTATATTTGAAGAAGTTGGACAAAGATTCTTTCATATGAAAGATACTAAAATCCCCTTGGATATAGCATTTGTCAAAGAAGATGGGACAGTAGAAAGTATAAAGGAATTAAACCCATACAATCTTCTTCCAGTACCATCTGAAGGAGATGTTCTTTATGCATTAGAAGTTAATAGAGGATGGTTTGCTGAACATAACGTAAAAGTAGGTGATAAGGTAATAGATAATCAAGTGAATGAAGATATAGACACTTCTGATTGGAAGGATGAATTCAAACCAACAGATTATGAGTTTACTGATATTATTAAACCAGAACCAATGGTTTCTCCAAAGTCATCCGTTGAATGGGAAGATTTAGGAGAAGCAAAAAAACTTCCTATAAAAAGGAATGGTCAGATTGTAGATACATATTTGAGATGGAGAGGTAATAACTACATGTTACAGATGTTCTTCCCTTATATAAAGAAACCTTCTAGGAAGGAAGTTCTTACTCAACTCCAGAAAGTGTATCCTGGATGTAAACTTTGGAATTATGAGATTTCAGATTACAAACCAGGAGATCCATTAATACAAGTACCTGAATAAAATTATGTCTCTTGAAGAAGTATATCTTGGCAATCCCCTCCTAAAGAAAGCCAATGTACAACAAGAATTTACTAAAGAGCAGATTCTTGAATTTATGGCATGTAAGAATGATCCTGTTTATTTTGCGAAAAATCACGTAAAGATTGTTAGTTTGGATGAAGGTCTTGTTCCTTTCCGACCTTATGATTTCCAAGAAAAATTAATACAAAACTTCCACGATAATAGATTTAATATCTGTAAGATGCCTCGACAGACTGGTAAGTCTACAACGTCGGTATCATACTTATTACATTATGCTGTGTTTAACGATAATGTAAATATTGGTATTCTTGCTAACAAGGCAGCAACTGCCAGAGACTTACTGGGTAGATTGCAGACTGCATATGAGAACTTACCCAAATGGATGCAGCAAGGAATTATATCATGGAATAAAGGTTCACTGGAGTTAGAAAATGGTAGTAAAATCTTGGCAGCTTCCACTAGTGCTAGTGCTGTTCGGGGTATGTCTTTCAACATCCTTTTCTTGGATGAGTTTGCTTTTGTTCCCAATCACATCGCTGACTCTTTCTTTGCTTCTGTTTATCCTACTATTACTTCTGGTAAAAGCACAAAAGTAATCATGGTTTCAACCCCTCACGGGATGAACCATTTCTATAGGTATTGGCATGATGCCGAAAGAGGAAAGAATGAGTATATACCAACTGATGTTCATTGGTCAGAAGTTCCTGGTAGAGATGATGTTTGGAAAGAACAGACCATTGCTAACACTTCTGAACAACAGTTTAAGATTGAGTTTGAGTGTGAGTTTCTAGGATCTGTTGATACTCTTATTGCTCCTAGTAAGTTAAGGAACATGATATACCAGACACCAGAAACAACAAGTGCTGGTTTGGATATGTATGTCCCACCACAAAAAGATCATGATTATGTTATAGCAGTTGACGTTGCACGAGGAGTTGGAAAGGATTACTCTGCATTTGTAGTTGTTGATATTACAGAGTTCCCTCATTCTGTAGTTGCAAAGTATAGGAATAATGATATTAAACCAATGCTTTTTCCTACTGTCATAAATGATGTTGGAACAAGTTATAATGATGCATTCGTATTATGTGAAGTAAATGATGTAGGAGATCAGGTTGCTGCTATATTAAATTATGATTTAGAATATAAGAATCTTCTTATGTGTTCTATGAGAGGAAGAGCAGGACAAGTTGTTGGTCAAGGATTCTCTGGTAAGAAGACTCAACTTGGTCTTAAGATGTCGAAGACAGTTAAGAAAGTAGGTTCTCTTAACTTGAAAACTTTAATAGAATCTGATAAACTACTTTCATGTGATTATGATATAATGAGTGAGTTGACAACCTTTATCCAGAAGGGTAACTCATTTGAGGCAGAAGAAGGTTGTAATGATGACCTTGCTATGTGTCTCGTCATATATGCATGGTTAGTTGCTCAAGATTACTTTAAGGAACTTACTGATCAAGATGTAAGGAAAAGATTGTATGATGAGCAGAAAAATCAGATAGAACAAGACATGGCTCCATTTGGATTCATGTCAGATGGATTGGATGATACTAGTTTTGTAGATGATCAAGGAGATAGATGGCATACTGATGAATATGGAGATCGTTCTTACATGTGGGAGTATATGTAATGGAATTAACAGAAGAAAACGTACTCAAAGTGTTAGAGGAACTTATTCCTTATATTGAAGCAGATGGTGGATACCTTCAACTTTACGATATAGAACATGAAACAGGATACGTTAAAGTAAAATTAGGTGGTGCATGTGAGACATGTGCTATGAGTACCATGACTTTGAAGCAAGGTATAGAAAAGAAACTAATGATGGAGATACCAGATGTGGTAGGAGTTGTTCAAGTTTTATAGTTCATTCACTGTTTCCCCTCCGAAAATACCCTTTTTAATAAATATTTTCAGATAAAAGATAAACTCGGAGAAAAAGAACATGGCGACTCCTCAATTATCTCCTGGTGTGTTAACCAGGGAGGTTGACTTAACAGTAGGAAGAGCTGATAATGTATTAGATAACATTGGAGCAATTGCAGGACCATTTGCAATTGGACCAGTTGATGAGGCAACAGACATTTCCACAGAACAGGATCTCATCAATGTATTTGGTGAACCAAAGAACAATGATGCACAGTATGAATACTGGATGGCTGCATCATCTTACCTTTCCTACGGAGGAGTCCTTAAGGTTGTAAGAACTGCTGGCACAACTCTAGCAAATGCTAATGCTGGAACTGACGAAGCAGCAGCGACAATGACTGGTAGTGGTAGAATCGACAATTATGACGATTATATCCAAAATCATTCAGAAGCAACAGACTTTACTTTTGCAGCAAAGAATCCTGGTTCTTGGGCAAACAATTTAAAGGTTTGTGTTATTGATGACGCAGCAGACCAAACACTTACTTTAGCATCTATTGGTGCTGCTACAGTTGGTATGGCGGTTACTAGTGTACTTGATGGTGTAGTAATTCCTGGTGCAGGTTCAACTTCCGCATTCACAGGATACCTTAAGTCAATTATTACTTCGGTTAATACAACTACTAAAGTAGTGGATGTTAAGATTGTTTCTAGAGTAGATAGTGCTGGTACAGAAACAAAAATAGATTATGCAGAAGGAACTGATTATGCATCCTTCCAAGCTGCTGATAACGTATATGTTATTGATAACAGTGGAACTAAAGTTGGTAGTGTAGCAGCAGCAAATACAGTAGTTGACTGGTATGATCAACAGACTCTTGGATTAACAAACTCAACAGTTTATTGGAAGTCAATTGCAGGTAAGCCAAAGACAAACAAATATTCATTAGATAGAAACGGTAAGAATGACGGAATTCACGTTGTAGTTGTTGATGATTTAGGAGATGTTACAGGCATCCAAGGTCAAATCCTTGAGAAGCATACAAATCTTTCTAAAGCAGGAGACGCTGTTTCTGATGTTAATTCACCACAGAAGATCTGGTATGAGCAATTCCTAGCAGATTATTCTGACAACATATATGCAGGAGGTAATCCATCTGCTGCAAATGATACTTATTGGAATACTGTTCCATTAGCAACTGGATTCTCTTCAGGTTATACGAAGAATACAACGGCACAAGGTCTATGGGGACAAAATGCACAAGGAATAACCTTTAGTGCAATTGGTAAGTTAACTTATACTTTATCTGGTGGTGTTGACTATGCTGCTGGTGGTGGAATGGGTGCTGCATTAGCAGACTTAATTACTTCATACGGTAAGTTCTCTAATAAAGACGAAGTAGAAGTAGATTACCTTATCACTGGTCCTGGTTGTTCAACTAAAGCAGAGTCACAAGCGAAAGCAAATTATGTGATTTCATTAGCAAATGAAAGAAAAGACTGTGTTGCAACAATTAGTCCACATAGGGCAGACGTTGTTGGTGTAACAAATGATGATACACAGACAACAAATGTAATTGATTTCTTTAGCACACTATCATCCTCATCTTATGCGGTATTTGATAGTGGTTATAAGTACATGTATGATAGGTTTAATAATAAGTTCCGTTATGTTCCCGTCAATGGAGACATTGCTGGATTGATGACCCGCACAAATATTGTTGCATATCCTTGGTTCTCACCTGCTGGTCAGCAGCGTGGTATCATTAATAACGCAATTAAACTTGCATATAATCCAGATAAGGCACAAAGAGACAAGCTTTATCCTGCAAGAATTAACGCTGTTATTACACAA
>Ga0209992_10004539_pt1 | contig 10847 bp, 9 predicted proteins | sample 2SBtaG_2_FD_182564 | JGI IMG/M metagenome (GOLD analysis project Ga0209992, IMG submission 182564) | Deep subsurface microbial communities from Kolumbo volcano to uncover new lineages of life (NeLLi) - 2SBTROV12_ACTIVE470 metaG (SPAdes)... | ecosystem: Environmental > Aquatic > Marine > Volcanic... | reverse complement strand
TTTGTTTCTTTTTGATCATTTTCAACTAGAGTGATAGCTTTTGCAATTGCACCACGTTTTCCTTTCTTTAAATCAACAAGTAAGTCCAAGATAGCATAAGTTTTCAGAGGTACAATAAAATCTTGTCTAGAAATATTATTACAACGGATACGAAATAATATCAGAATATTTTTTTAACAATAGAAATAAAAAACAAGTATAGAATCCACGGGGATTCAGCCACCAAATTAGGGTTAAAAATGGACGCAGATAGATAAAAAATTTCATTTAATCTTGAGTTTGTGGCAAAGTTATCGTAAAAATTGTAGGAGGAGATGTTACTGAAATGTTTCCTGCATGAGCCTTGACAATTGACTTAACACTGGCAAGACCCAAACCAGTTCCTTGTTGTTTTGTTGTAAAAAGAGGCTCAAAAATATCATTAATCCTATCTTTTGAAATTCCAGACCCAGAATCCTTTATTGTGATTATAATTGAATTATTATTTTCTTTATTAGTCAATGTTATTGTTCCATTTTTTTTAATGGCTTGAATAGAATTCAAAATAAGATTATTTAATCCGACTGCGAGTTGTTTTTTATCACAGATTAAATCAATATCATTTTTTGGAAGAATTAATTTTATGTTATCAGGTATTGTTATAGAATCTAAAGATTCATGTATTACTTTAGATAAACTAGTTTTCTCCAATGTCATAGGGATTTCTCTTACAAAATCTAAAACTCCCTCTACCTGGTGAGTGATTCTATCAATTGAGCGGTCAATCTTATCAAATTGTTTTTGTTTTATTGGATCTGCCCCATATAGTAATTTCAAATTTTCTAAACTTAGTTGAATGATAGAAAGAGGATTTCTTAGATCATGTGCCATTTTTGATGCAAAGCGGCCAACTGTGGTGAATTTTTCTTCTTCTAATTGTTTCTCCAATACAGCAAGACGTCGTTCAAGTTCAATCACATCTTGTACTGATTTAGATGTAATTGTAGATTCTGATTCTTGTTCATGATATTTATTGACAAATTTTTCAAGCCCTCCTGCTAAAATTTCTCTTTGTTTAAGATACTCTTCACTGTCCAAAAGTTCAATTGCTTGTTTAGATTTATTATTATTTACATAATCAATTGCAGCATACTCCATTTTGACTAATTTCTGGTTTGCAGAATCCATTCTAGAAAAAAAACCACTTTTTGAGGCATCTGCTTTTTTTATTGCATCTTTTAATATTTTATCAGATAATGGTTCCACTTCTCGATATCTTTTCTCCCATTTTTTATCAGACGTAAAAGCATAATTTCTAGCAGATTGTGCCAAAACTTCATCATAATACTGCATCATCTCTGCACGATAAGATTTTTCATTCATATTATTCAAAAAGGCTACTTAGCTATTTTTTCTTTGTTAATGATTTTTCCAGAATCGTTATCAATCTCCAATGCAATCTCTACATACCCAACACTGACAATTACGGAAGTTACATTTGGTTTATTCATAGATATAATTGACTCTAATTCAAAATGATCATAACCATCCTCGTCTAATTCATTTCGAACTATTTTTAGCATCTGTTCATCATTTACAATATTTTTTTCTTTTGAAAATTTAATTCCTAATCCAATTAAGAACAAGATTAAGAGCATTCCAAATCCTATTTGAAACCAAAAAGCTAGTAACCTAAATCACCAAATTTTATTGGTTTTAGATTGCAATTGCAGTCTTCTCTTTTGCCACATTTTGGACATTTACAATAGCATAATAGTAATGATGCATTGCATCCAATACATTTTGTATATTCTGCAAAATCTTCTCGAATTATGCCTCACTTCTCATGTTTTATTAGGGCAAAGAAAATTGATAAATTCTTTGTAAAAAATTCTAAAAATTCATTTGAAAAGTATATGAAATTTTAAATAAATATCAAAAAATTAAACTAATTTAACATACTTTGAGTATTCTTGACAACGATTACGAATGGACACTGTTGTTACTCCAGATACTTTTGAAATCTTTTGTTGAGTAAGATATTCTCCTGTTTTGATACTTGCCATGTAAATTATAGTAGATGCGACTACATCTGGTTTTTTACCTGCAATTAATTTATGCTCTTTTATAATGCTGAATATACGAATAGCTTCTCGTTTTAGTTTCTCTGATGTTTCTAAATTATTTGAAATCTTTACAATACCTTTGATAAGATCGGGTAAAATTACAGTTAATTGAAGATTTTGAAACAACATTCTATAATTTTTAGCAATAGACCGTCTATTTTCTTGAAGACTAGATGAAATATCTTTAATTGTACGTGTTGCATCCATTTCTTTACATGCAATATACACACATGCTCCTGCCACTCCTTTGATACTTCTACCTCGAATTAATCCTGCTTTTGCAGTTTTTCTATAGAGATAAGCAGATCTTTCCATAATAGAATCCGTTAGTGACAATTTTTCTTTTAATTTTTCTATTTCTATTAAGGCTATTCTTAAATTTCGTGTTGAGGTGTTTTGTGTTTTACTTCGTGAATCCCACAATCTCATTCTTTTCATAGTCTGTTTCATTTTGTAGTTTAGTGGTCTTCCTGTAGAGTCATGATTAAATTTACCAACAAATGTTGCTAATCCCATATCATGTAGTCTAAGAGATGACCTGTTTCCAATATGTAAAGTAAATGTATTATCTGAAAACATATCATCATCTTTTTTATCTGGTAAAATCATTTCAGGTAAAACTATACCACAATTTTGACAAAATGCCTCTCCTGTTTCAGAATCTGAAATTACAATACAATCCACACATGAAATATTTTTTTCCTTTTCTAAATCAAGTTTTTGATTCATAGGTATCCCAGCCATATAAAAAATTTAGATAGTAATCATACAAAATAAAGCAATATCCTGTGACCACTGCTCATCGATACTCTTACCTCTCGATGTTTTCGTTTTAGATTACTACCTTTGGTAATGTAGTTTTAATGGCATAAAAACTGCATTCTAGTGAATCTAAAAATTTGTTTAGTTTTTTTATAACATTTTTACAATAATTAAGAAATCATACAATCATAGTTATTTTTAATCTCATCTTTAGGAAATTTATGCAAGATTATATTCATCAAGAAATAAAAGATTTAGAAAAAGATATTGTACAAATAGAAGATAATATTATAGAATTTTTGGGACTAAATTATGATGAAGGAGTTAAAAAATCACTTCGTCAATTAGAATCTAGTTTAAAATATCTAAGTATTATTGCAAACGGAACACCAATTGATAAAAAAGAAGATAGAAAAATTATGGATTTTTTGAGAACTCATTATAACTATCTACAAAAACTATCAGTTCCTGTATAGAACTTTAAACATTTGTTTAGTTTTAATTCCATCATGTTTATTGATAATTTTGTATTACTTTTGATATGGCAGAAGCTGGAATGGCAGCATATGGTGCTGCAATAGGTGTTGCAATTACCCTTGCAATAATTCTATTTTCACTACGTGGGAAAGGACATCCCGAACCAATAGAGTAGGAGAAATTTAGATGACACCTCAAATATGCACGTGTAGCTGTGGTTGTAAGAGACTCGACTTGGAAAATATTTGTTGTATGTGTAAAGCAGATATATGTAAAACGATTACTTCAAAGTATGTTTCTAAAATAGAATTATAATTAATATGTAAAACATTTAAAAAAATTTAACCATATTTTTTTCACATATCAGATTCATATTCCGATTCCTTTTCAATCTAAATTTTTTACACCTTCATGTATTCCATAAATACATTCAGCACAAATGTTGTTTTGATCAAAAACAGGAGTGAGACAATAGCATTTTGGGCATTGACAGTGGAATTGTGTTAATTTGAACATCTAATATTGACCTTCTATCCAACCACCACATGAATTACAAATAATCATATCATTTTCATCTACATGACTTGAGGTTTCAGGAGGACATGCACATTTTTTAATTTCATACACAACATACAAACATGTTCGTAATATTAGAATCAAAATTTTTTTATCTTAAAAGATATTCATTTTTTTAATTAATTTTGTACATTTTTTCAAAATTTGCATAATATGTAATAAATAAAATAATTACCATTACTATACATGTCAAAAAAGACAGAGAAAAAAGACAAAGTAAAATTCTTAGATAAAGCTGCAAAGGATGAAGTGTTAGCGTTTACATAGAAATCCATCCAACAATAATTTTTAGATATGATTAAAGATTATAGTTTAATGAAATGGTAAAAACAACCAAACTTACAAAACAAGATGACGGGGTATTTAGAATAGAAATTCCTGAAGAATACGTATCAGAATTAGGTTGGAGAAATGGGCATATTCTAAAAATTGGTTCTGATGACAATAAGTTAGTAATTGAAAAATTAAGTGGATTTATGGGAGTGTAATCTAACTTAATTTCAAATTTTATCTAAAATTTTGAAAAATATAGAAAAGTCTGAATCCTTAGAGGCCCAGATACTTGTTTGGGGATAAAAAAATGGTTCACAGACCAATAGTTGTTTTCCAATAGTTGTTTTCCAATAGTTGTTTTCCAAGTGTTGGTTTGAATCTACAGAGATTCAGCCACCTTTTTGGGGATAAAATGAGACGCAGTTAGGCGTAAAATTATGATTCATCATTTAATGACAATCCAACACATTCAAAAAATGTCCTATCTTTAATTTCTGAATCCCATTTTTGATGAAACTTGTATGTTAGTAAACTATCATCTAAAAATAATTCATAATTAGTTCTAGTACATTCAGAATAATTCCATTCTTGAATTAACGATTCATCTCCTGCAAGTACTTGTACTGAAATATTAAATGCTTCAGGGGTTTTTCCTGGATTGATGTACTGACTAAGTAATTCATAGTACCAATCTTTGTCTTTACTTGGTAATGATTCTAAATAGAATTGTTTAGTAGTATCATCTAAACTATTTCTAGGACTCAAAAATCTTGATTCACCATTTATAGGAACAAATTTTGAGAATGTATCTGAAATTTTTGCTGGTGCAATATCGGTTCCCTCAAATGTTATAGAAAATGATTGTGCACGTTCACCAAAAGTTGGGATTGGTTGAATTAGATTCTGAGAATATACATGGTCAGATGAGAATTTTGAGAGGAGCCATCCTTTATCTTCAAAAAGTGATACATGTTCATCTTTAATGCAGACGGCAATATCTTTTGGAGGTCGAATCATTACTAATTTTCCTTCATTACAAACTGTTTCCTCATTTGGAATGTCAATTAATCTCTGAGTTGAAGGTGAGAGTTTTTTCAAATTTCCAGTCGTATCAAAAGTTGGGTCTTTTAGTGGAGATACTAGTAAATCCATGCCTATACAATCAAGTACTCCCTGAGAACGTATTTCAGGTTGTAATGATGGTACAAACTTTACGTAAAATATTTGATCATTGTAAAATGTACTAAAATCAGATATTTGACAATCAGAATATTGTCCTGAAAACAAAACAGTACCATCGCCAGTAACTACATCATATCTAAAATCAAAATTCTCAGGATCTTTTCCAGTGTTTACATATTTTCCAACAAAATCATAATAGTCTTCATTAATTACATTTGAGAGTCCAGTTAACATTAGATTGTTTTCTGATAATGTATTTACTTTTTGCAATAATGCAGTTGATTTTTGAGATTTGAATTCTCCACCATCCGCATGTGCAAGATAAAACATTGCTCTATCTGAATTATCCAAAACAGGTTTTACATTTTCATATTTTAAATCACTTTCATCAAAATCAACTGAAAAACCTACACAATCAAAAGATGATTTGTCTTTTATTTCAGATGTGGCTTTTTTTCCATTCATTGTAAAATACAAAAGATTGTCTTGCAAGTATGTATCAAAACTCTCCAAATCACATTTTGAATATTCCCAAGATTGTAAAACTGAACCATCGCCAGTTACCAAGTCTACGGTAACATCAAATGGTTGTGGTTTTTTCATTCCAGGATTATAGTACTGACTTGCAAAATTGTAAAATTCTTCCTTGTCTTTACTTGACAAAGATTCCAAAGCGAATTTCAAGGATTTTTGATGAGTATTTGTTTCAATTTTTGATAGATGCGGTTCATCTATTGCTACATAATATGAGGAATCAGGTGTTTCTGGAACTGGTTCAGGAATAGGATCTACTGGTTCAGGTGTAGGGTCGACTGGTTCTCCAGGATCATCACATTTTGGAGGAGGATTGGGTTTATCACATGGATTATTTCCAGGATGATCAGGATCTACACAATGTGGAGGAGGGTTTTTCTTCTCACATGGATCTTTCTTACCAAAAATTGTAGGCATATCATACATTGAATTTGTAGATACAGCAGTACTAACAGATGAGCCTTCATCTTCATTTGAATACACAGTAGCTTTACCTTCAACAAAACGATATGAGATTTCACCTCGTTGCTCAATTGTTGGAATGAATTTTCCAACTGTATGCATTGTTAATGGTTTTGTAAAATCACCATCAGATAATGTAACTACATATCTTTGAGCACGTTCATTTTGATTTGGAGTAAAATCTGCATAACTTAATGCATGTTCTGGAGTATTTTCAATGGTTTTTGATTTTCCATCAAAAGCATATCCATTACATTCAAAAATTGTTCTATCTCTTATTTCAGAATTAAATTCAGTTGTGAATTTTCGTTTGAATAGTAAATCTTCTAAAAATGGTTTGTATTCTAAAACTTCACAATCAGTATATTTCCATCCTTGAATAGTTGTGTTATCACCTGTTACAACATTAATTGTAGTTGAAAATGGTTCAGGAACAGAACCGGCATTAATGTATCTGCTCATTAATTGATAATACCATTGATTATCTTTGTTTGGAAGTGATTCTAAATAGAATTTTGGTTTTTCTCCATAAACAGAATTTGGAAGTAATAATGGAAGTTGTTCATTTGAGATTGGAACAAATCTTGAAAAAGATGTTACAGTTTTTTCAGGAGAAATATCAGGTCCCTCAAAATTTACAACAAATGTTTGTGCTCGTTCAAAATTATTAGGAGTAATTGATTGGATTTGTTTTGAATTTTCAGATGTAACATCAAATACTAATCCAGTACAATCAAAATTAGTTTTATCTCTAATTTCTGAACCAAATGTTTGTTTGAATTTAAAAAATAGTAAATTATCAATAAAAAATGTAGAATAGTTTGTTACAGAGCATTTAGAATATTTCCAAGTTTGAATTATTTCTCCAGAACCTGATGCCAAATGAACTGACACATCAAAGGGTTCAGGGTCTTTTCCAGGAAGAATATACTTGCTTATTCCCACATAGAGGTCTTCTTTGTCTTTACTTGGAAGTGATTGTAAGGAGAATCCAGGCTTGGAATCAATAGCATATCCAGGCACAAAAATGGGCAAATTTCTAACTTGTTTGATTGGAGTAAATTTTGAAAATGAATATGCTGAGATTGTGTTCTCCAACTCTCCACCTGAAAACTCTACGATGATTTGCTTTGCCTGAGTATTTTTAGAAGAATCAAAAGATGCTAAATCTAGTTCTGAAGAATTTTCTTCTAGATTAAAATCAACAGAGAATCCTGCACAATCAAAATTAGTTTTATCTCTGATTTCAGATATCATTGCTCCTACAAATTTTAGCTTTGCCAGATTTTCATCAAGATGTGGAGAATAATCAGTTACTTCACAATCAGAGTATTGCCATCTTTGTAAAGTTGATGTATCTCCAGTGACAATATCAACATCAATATCAAATGGTTCAGGATCATCTCCAGAATTAATGTAACGTAAAATTATATTTTCATAAAACCATTTATTATCTGATCTCAATAATGATTCAAGTTTTAATCCTTTTTGAGATGATGCAGAATCACTTCCTTGCAAATGTGTATATTTTTGAAAAGTTGTAAAGATTTGTTTTTCTGGAATATCACCGTTTGAAAAAGTCACTTTAAAGACTAGTGCACGATCACTATCTGAAACAATTACATCAGTAGTTTGTTTTTGATTTTCATTGTATGCTGTCATGATCTCATCAATACTTGAAGTATTATCAGTTACACCCTGAACCAAATATGGAGAATAATCTCTCTCAAAGTATTGTAACACTCCTATCCCAAAATCATTTGCAGAAAAATAATACGGATCTCCTTCTACTGCAACGACGAATCCTGGAACTTGTTCTTCAGCAAATACAGTTGGAATTAAAACAGTTGTAAAAAGAATTGGTAAAATAAAATAAAATCTAAATTTCAATTTTTCTCCTTTTGACGTTCAATCAAATTGCTAAGATCTTTTTGTAGTTTCTCTTGATTTTTTTCCAAATCATCCATTCTATCTAGAATTAATTTTTGAGCATGAGATATTTCTTTTTCTTCTTTTGCAAATCTATTCTTGTAAAATTGTGTTCCCAAAACTGAAATAGATAGTGCCAAGATTCCAATTCCAAAAAACATGTAGAAAATAGCCACAATTTTACCCAAATCTGTGACTGGAACCACATCACCATACCCCACAGTAGTAACAGTAGCTACAGTCCACCATACAGCATCAAGCATTGTATTAATTTGAGAATCAGAGTGTGAGGATTCTATAGAGAAAATTAGAAAGGAACCAATTACAATAGTAACTCCAGCAGATAAAAGAAGATAAAATAATTTATTCATTTTAAAAATTTCCGATTTTGAAAGATGTAAAGATATGCCAAAGTCATGTTAAGTTTTGGAACAGCATCAGTAATTGCTTCTTGTGCTTTTAGTTCATAGCCTTCCTTTGTTATCAAATCAACTGTTTCTAGAAATTTTTTTAATTCGCCTTTTCTTTTAACTAGAACTACAATAGAATCTGTTTTCAGATATACTACATCTTTAGTTTCTAAAATTGATTTGACATCTTTAACATCAGATTTTAGATAGTCAAGTTTGTGAGAAATTGAATCTTTTTTTGATGAGATTTTTTCTTTAATTCCCATATTATTTCAATCTAGTTAATCTGCATATTGAGTTGCAATGACATAAGGATCAAATAATGAGACAAAGGTAGTTGCATCATCCAGATTTCCTTCTACAATTACTGAGCCATCATTAATTGAATCTTGGAATGCTTTTTGTCCACCTAATGTTAGTTTGATAATAGATTCATCTCCAATGAATTTTACATCAAGATTTTCTTCTAATCCAGGAGTTAATGCAGCTATACTGTTTCTAATGTGAAATGTGTAAACATTTTCAGAATCAGATAATTCTAAACCAACTACAATATCCAATCCTTCAGCTTTTTGAGCATCAAGTCTTGTAGGAAGTTGTTTTAGAAGAATATCAATAGGTGTTGCAGCAATTGTTTCAGGTGAAGAAATAGCAATAAGACTAGGATCAATTGCAATCTTTTCTTCTAAAAGTAATGCATCAGTCAAATACCAATTCCTTGCACCAGAACTATGAGCTTGCTGTCCTAATACTCGCAAAGAATATGCTTTTAGTAATTTAGCATCAACATTTTCAGGATCAGAATTTATCACATGAGTTGCCAAAATTGCAGCCCAAGAATATTCTTCATTATCAATTGCTTCTCTTACTTTGAGTAGTGATTGCTCTTTACCACCAAATCCTTCAACTATCTTTATTGACTGTTCTTGAATACTAATTGGAGTTAAGAATGCTGAATCACCTTGATACCATCCAACATTGCCTGAGAAAATATTTCTAACATGCCATGAACGTTCACCATATCTTTCTTGTAACCATGGATGATCTACCAAACTTTTAGGTAAATCAATTGAATGAGCTAACTCATCTGCAGTCTTTCCTTGATTAATTCCTCGAATGGTTTGATCATAAACATATTGCACACCATCATGATATGCAGTTAGCACGTCTTTTACTTCGTCATAGCCACTAACAGGGGTTGTATGAGAAGGAACCATGTATTTTGCATCTAGATCAAGTAAAACTTGTAAACTAGAAATCCATGCACTAACATCACGATAAACTGTACCTCTAATTGAATACAAATTTGGCCAGAGTTTGTACAAAACTTCTGCAGCACATAATACTTCTAATTCGGGAAACCAAACAATGATTTCATCATTTGTTTCACTTGGAACATAAATCAAAGTCATTTTCAAACCCGCTACTTCTGTTTCTAACATATCATCAAAAGTTACAGTCGGATTTAGAAAAGATGTAGTTGTTTTACCCGTTTCTAAAAATGGTCCTATTCCAACATTGACAATTCTGTCAGGACCTTCTGTTGGTAATAATGCTCCATAATAAAATAGTCCACGATTTACCGTAAGTGGTCCTAGTTCTCCACTTTCACGATAATAATTATCAAGTAATGTAGAGTGAGCAAAAATTTCTAAATCCCCATCAGAATATTTTTCAAAAAGACCTGCACCATTGATATGATCAGGATGGGAGTGAGTATACACCACTGCTTTAACTGGAAGATCTGTAATCTTTCTAAATTCATTCATTACTTCTTCTGCAGATTCATTTGACATCATTGCATCAACAATAATTATTCCATCATCACCAATCACCATGATTGTATTTGCCAAACCATAACCAACTGCAGAATAAACTTGATCAGTTACTTTGATGATTTTTGGGGGCCAAAAGTTTGCAGTGTGTGCATCAAAATCAGGATTCACATCAGGTTGATCAGGATATGGTGGAAGTTCAAAAATAGTTTCTAATGGTTCCGTGATAATATCTTCAGAAAATATTGTTCCCCATCCACGTTCTACTAATTTGTCAGCAGTACTTGGAGTTACACATGCAATTTTGCCTTTAGTGTTTTCAACCCATACTTTGTCAATACAAATTTGATTTGATTCAACAG
>Ga0209992_10004535_pt1 | contig 10854 bp, 5 predicted proteins | sample 2SBtaG_2_FD_182564 | JGI IMG/M metagenome (GOLD analysis project Ga0209992, IMG submission 182564) | Deep subsurface microbial communities from Kolumbo volcano to uncover new lineages of life (NeLLi) - 2SBTROV12_ACTIVE470 metaG (SPAdes)... | ecosystem: Environmental > Aquatic > Marine > Volcanic... | reverse complement strand
CTGCGCCCCCTCGACCGGCGCCTGCAGCGCATCCCCGATCATCGGCTGTGGCGGCAACTGCAAGACCGTCAAGGACTGCAACGACAACAACGTCTGCACGACCGACGCGTGCACCGGCGGCAAATGCGCGTTCGCTAACAACACGCTGACCTGCAGCGACGGCAAGAAGTGCACCGTGGGCGACCGCTGCAAAGCCGGCACTTGCATCGGCGGTGGCGCCAAGAACTGCAGCGACGGCAACGTCTGCACGAACGACTACTGCGACGCGGGCACCGGTGGCTGCAAACACGTCAACAACAGCAACGCCTGCAACGACGGCAACGTCTGCACGCTGACCGACCGCTGTGGCTCCGGCAAATGCATCGGCAGCGGCAAACGGAGCTGCAACGACAACAAGGTCTGCACAACAGACAGCTGCAACGCGACCAAGGGCTGCGTGTTCGTCAACAACACGGCGGCGTGCAGCGATGGCAACGCGTGCACCGTCGGCGACAAATGCGGCTCGGGTAAGTGCCAAAAGGGCAAGCCGAAGGACTGCAGCGACGGCAAATCCTGCACCGACGACTTCTGCCTCAGCGGCGGCAAGTGCTACAGCCAGGCGTCCAAGAACGGCACGGTCTGCGCCGCCGGCAAGGGCGTCTGCGCGTACGCCAAGTGCGAGGTGAAAACCTACCTCAGCGCCACTGCCCTCGATCCCGGCTACCTGCACACGTGCGCCATCGACACCAAGGGTCAAGTGCGCTGCTGGGGCCGCAACTCGTCGGGCGAATGCGGTGACCTGAGCAACAAGGACCGCTACATCGCCGACAAGCCGGTCGACAGCGTCAAGGGGGCCATCTACGTCGACGCGGGCTACCGGCATTCCTGCGCCGTCGACGGCAACGGGGTCCCGTGGTGCTGGGGGGCCAACAACTACAGGCAGGTCTCGCCGAGCGGTTCGGGCAGCTTCACGACGCCGCAGAAGGTCGCGTTGACCGACGTTGTCAGCCTGCACCTGGGCTGGGAATCGAGCTGCGCCACCCTCAAGAACGCGACGGTCTGGTGTTGGGGACGCGGCTCGGCGGGCGTGCTCGGCAACAAGAGCACGGCGACACTGACCAAGCCGGTCCAGGTCGCCAACCTCACCGACGTCAAGGGCGCGGACATGGATCAGTTGAGCGGTTGTGGTAGCAAGAAAGGCCAAGGCTACTGTTGGGGCCAGAACACCTCCTTCCTGTTTGGCATCGGCAAGGTCTCGAGGTATGCCGCGTTCGAAAAGAGCGGGTTTGGCGCCGCGGTCGCCTCCATGCACATGGGGAGTTCGGCCGCCTGCGCGCTCGACACCAACGGCGGCGTGGCCTGCGCCGGCAGCAACTACTACGGCGTGATGGGATCGGGCGCCACCGGCAGCGGCAACTATGCCGTCACGCCTGTCGCGGTGAAGCTTCCCCCCATTGCATCGATGGACGTGTCGTACTTCCTCGCATACGCCGTGACCAAGGAAGGCGACGTGTGGGGTTGGGGCAAGGACAACTCGGGCAACATGGCGCAGGGGTCGAGCACCGGCAAAATCTACCCGCCGACGCAGCTGACCAAGCTCGGCAAAGCGACCCTCGCGCGCGCCTCGGTCTTCCACGGCTGCTTGATCCGCTCGGACAAGTCGGTGTGGTGTTGGGGCAGCAACTCGTGGGGCCTGCTCGGCAACGCGATCACGTCCGGCGGCAAGTTCTACACCCCCGGCCGCGTGGTCACGAGCAAGACCATCGTGCCGTAGGTTTCGGGGGGGAAGCGTGCCGGCCGACAAGGTCGCGGCCATGCTCACCGGCCTCATCCGCAAGCACAGCGGCACCCCGTGAGGGTGTGAGTTCGGGTTCGCGTTCGGGTTCGGGTTCGGGTGGCCCGGAACCGGCCTATCGCTCAGTCAGCGACTTCCAATCGGGCCTGTGTTTCGGTTGCGGCCGCCACAGGTCTTGCAGTCCTGCCCCTTGATGCCGACGATGCAGCCATGAACCACCGCCAACTACACACGTTTGGCCTGGCTTACGGGCTGGCGTCGATCCTGCTGACCGGCTGTCCCGAGGATACCGAGGACAGCGGCTCATTCGCCGGTGCGGATGCGGGCGCCGTCGCGGACTCGGGTTCAGTCGCTGATTCCGGTGCGGTCGCTGACGTCGGTTCCGTGGCCGATGCGGGTTCGGTGGCCGATACGGGTTCTGTGGCCGATGCCGGTTCCGCCGCTGATGCCGGTTCCGCCGCCGACGCGGGTTCTGTCGTCGATGCGGGCTCCGTCGCCGCCGATGCGGGTTCCGCCGCCGACGCGGGCTCCGTCGCCGCCGATGCGGGTTCCGCCGCCGTTGATGCTGGTTCCGCCGCCGTTGATGCTGGTTCCGCCGCCGTTGATGCTGGTTCCGTCGCCGTTGATGCTGGTTCCGTCGGCGTCGATGCGGGTTCCGTCGCCGTCGATGCGGGTTCCGTTGCCGTCGAAGCGGGGTCCGTCGGCGTAGATGCGGGTTCCATCGGCGTCGATGCGGGTTTCGCCGCCGTCGATGCGGGTTCCGTCGCCGTCGATGCGGGTTCCGTCGGCGTAGATGCGGGTTCCGTCGCAGTTGATGCCAGTTCGAGCGCCGATGCGAGTTCGAGCGCCGATGTCGGATCCGGGGCATGCGCCAACGCTGGTGATTGCCCCGCGACGGGCTCCAAGTGCGTAGTTGCCGCGTGCAAGAGCGGTGTCTGCACGACCACGCCCGCCAAGGACTTCGCCGTATGCGGCACCCACAAAATCTGCCTGTCCGGTCTGTGCAAGACCCGTTGGGCGACGCGGATCTCCGCCGGTTACCAGGCGACGTGTGCCGTGCGCGCGGACGGGTCGGTGATGTGCTGGGGCGACAACACAAACGGCGCGCTGGGCGACGGCAAACCGGGCAGCAATCCCGTTTCGCATACGCCCGTTGCTGTCAAAGGCATGACCAGCGCTGTCGACGTCGCTGTCGGGCAGGGCCACGCGTGCGTGCGCAAGAGCAATGGCGAGCTGTGGTGCTGGGGCCGCGGCGTGCAGGGCCAGCTTGGCAACGGCAGCACGAAGAACAAGTGGACACCCGAGCAGGTGAGCCTCATCAAACCCGCCACCGCCATCGCCACCGGTGCGCGCCACTCGTGTGGGCTGATCGACGGCGCACCGTGGTGCTGGGGCAGCAACACCCACAAGCAGGCCGGCAGCGGTGGCACTACGCTCAAGACGCCCAACAAGGTGAACGCGAGCGCCATCAAGTCGCTGTTCGCCGGCTACGACAACACCTGCCTCGTCAAGGGCGGCGCCGCTCAATGCTGGGGTGCCAATATCGAGGGGCAGCTCGCCAACGGCAAGAAGGGCTTTTTCGAGTCCAGCGCCAGCCCGCTCAAGGTGCTGCTGCCGGACAGTGCCTCCCATCTCGCGGTCGGCGATGGCTTCATCTGTGCGCTGATCGGCGGCGGCAAGGTCCGTTGCTGGGGCGACGGCTCAGCGGGTCAATTGGGCCACGGGCTCAAGTCCGACAGCACCACCGCGGTCCACGTCATCGGCGTCTTCGGCGCGACCGACCTCGCCGCCGGGCAGGGTCACGCTTGCGTCGTGCAGCTCAAGGGCCAGGTCTGGTGTTGGGGCCGCGGGGTCGAAGGCCAGCTTGGCCTCGATCCGACGAAGGGCAACCAGACCAAGGTTCAACAGGTGCCCGGCGTCACGGACGCCATCGCGGTCACAGCGGGCGCGTATCACACTTGCGCGCTCACAAAGACCGGCGAAGTCCTTTGTTGGGGGCAGGGCAAACACGGCGAGCTCGGGCACGGCAAGACCGCGGGATCGCACGTGCCCGTGTCCGTCGTCGGCTCCAAGTAGACGCTCTGTCGTCCGGCGGCAAGCCCAAGTGCAAGACAGCCGCGCCGTGCCTTGCCCCCAAGTGCGACGTGGTCAACGGAGCCTGCAGTTATCCAACCAAGCTGCTCGGCGCGCCGTGCGACGACCTTCAGAGCCTACGGCGCGAAGAACTGCTTGGTAATGACCTTGCGCTCCGGACCCCATCCTTTGGCCGTCAAATAGCTGTATTGGTAGCCGATGTTGGTGGTCGTGCCCGCGGGTAGAACCGTCAGCCGCAGCCGGTCACCGGCGTTCTTGAATGTGATTTTTTGAACGCGCCCGGCATCTTGGCGATACCGTCGGAGCCGCTTTTCGCCTTCGTCGTCAGGGTCTTGCCGGACGAGGTGCCGCCGCCGTCCTTGCAGTGGTTCATCTGCATGCCAAACGTCACCTCCACCCCCGGGTTCGGCTTGCCGCTGTAATCCTGCACTTCGGCCACCAGCTGCACCTCGCGATGCATGTGCGTCACCGTCGTTTGAGAGCAGTCCGATTCGCACCCCATCAGCCCACCGATAACGGCGAACGCAACCATTCCCAGAATTCGCATTTCGTCCTCCAAGTCGGGTGTTCGAAGGGGATGCAGGCGGGAGGGAGTCTCAACGGAACCGCGGGTGAGCGGCGTCGCTGGGACCGCGGCGTCCCACGTGCCGGTTTCCGTCGTCGGCTCCAAGTAGACCGCTTGATGGGCGCGGCCCGGGTCGCTACGTAGCGCACGTGGTCACGCCGCTGGCACGGCCGCATGTCGACTCACCACCAGGCCACCGAGAAGCTCGAGGGTCGCCGGACACCGCCTGTCTGACTGCGGGTGCGGATCCCCTTGGTTGGACTCAGGGCCGGGTGGTAGCGTCTCGAGAGAACCAAATACCGATCGCTCCGCGAGCTTGCCTCCAATGACGACGCATGCGGGATCCGCACCCGCCACCGAGAATACGCCTGCCCCTGCCGCTGGCCCGGCTCCCTCCGCGGTCACCCCTACGCCTGCGACCGGGCTGCGCGCCGGCCTGAATACGATGAACTACGCGGCCGGTGCCGCGGCCGTCGATCCAAACAATCGCGCTGGATACAGCCGGCAGTCCGAGGCGATGTCGCCGGATCGAGGCTCTGGACGATCCGGCGCACGCGAACTGCCAGGCCCTTCAAGCGCCGATGCCCTGATCGGCTCGCCAGGCGACAGCGAACAGGCGTCTTGCGCCGGGCCCGATGAGCTGTGGACCTGGTTCCATCAGCGCTTCAACGACGTCTTCACATCGGTCCTTCACGCTTTCAACGCGGTCCCAGACGCCGACGGCGTGGCCCGTGTTCCGGCAGACGAGCTCCGTTGCCTGTTCACGATGACAGAGCGCGATAAGCTGCTCGGCTACTTCCTCACCGATGAAATCCCCGAGAGGTTGTTCAACGACGGCCCGGTTGGTGGCACATCCGCCCAGCAGCGAATCCTGCTGGCGAGTCACATCCTGACCAACGGCCGCTACGACCCTGCATCGGAAACGGCCCGCATTCACGCCCGCATGTGCGGACACTGGGTCGAGATCGTCAACTCGTATGCCGGCGCGGTGACGGCCGATGCGTCCGGAGTGATCGACAGCTACGACCACGACGGCAACGTCGTTTTGGGGCAAGGCGAGGACGATGTGCAGCACGAGGCCCGCAAGAACCGAAGCGGACCCGGCGTCGGCCGAGAGAACTGGATTCCGCTTCCGATCGACGACTTCGACAGTTTGAACGCCGGCGATTGGTTGTACATGTGCAACGACAACGGCACGGGCGGCGGCAACCACTCCGTCGTCTTCAACAGCTGGGTAGACACAGCGCCCGTCGGCCGCGGCCGCGCCCGGCACCGCACCGCGAACTGCTTCAGCCAATGGAGTCCGGAGCGCGGCGGAGAGGAGCACACCGTCAAATTTGGCGAGGCGTTGGTGCCTGGGCGCCGCATCTACCCGATCACCCGCGTCCGTCGCGTCCCCGAGAACACGCGCCCGGCGACGACAGTGGCCGAGCTCCTGCCGCGGATGGGCGAGGGAGACGTTGGCCGGCGCAACGCCCGGTTCGTTGGTCGGCAGTCGAGCCGCCGCCATGGGCCGGTCGATATCGAGCGCCTGATCGACTGGCTGATGACGACCAACGCCGCGATGGTCGGCGCGCTGTCAAACCGTCTCGATGAGCACCAGGCGACGTTGCTCGCCGATGCCAACGACGACCGTGAGCTCGAGCAGCTGATCCGGCTCAATGAGCGCCTTACCCGGCTCAAGCGCGGCGATAGCGCCCTGGACCGGACCGCTGAACGCGACGGTCAGGACGCCGAGCATCGCGGCTATCGGACCGCTCATGGCCGGATCTCCCGCGATGAGCTGTACGGCATGCGCAACGGCTCCATCCGGACGATTCGGCGAGGCACAACAGGCCTTCTGCAGAACGTCCGGCCGTTGCCGCCATGGTCCGATCTCCGAGACGCTGGCTAGCAAGACGATCCACGACCCATTGCACACATCGAGGCGTGCAGTCGCCCTCGGATGCGTGGCTGTCTTTGATTTGCGCGGCTGTCTTCGATTTGCGCGGCTCTCTCGGCGTGCTCCGGCGCAACGTGATCCCCGGCACCGCCTCGGCCCCAGAACCACGAGACAAAAGCAAAAAACCACCTTGCCCGATTTCTACATCACCTCCACCATTCATCGATGCCGCGTCCCCAGATCCCACCAACCAGACAGGCCATCCTCACCCAACTATCCATTCACCCCCACGACCGCGATCTCCGCACCCTTACCGGCCCGGAACTCCTCGCTCTCTTTGGCTCGCCACGAAGCGGTAAACTCGTCACCACCCGCCTCATCCGCAACCTCGCCTACCAGGCATGGCAACGCATCCGCTCCGGCGATGAACCGCCGATCAAAGGCAACGTCCGCAGCTTCTGGTACCGCTTCGTCAAACCCGCGGTCATGCGCGTACCGGCCCGTGACCGCAACTGCGGCAACCCCGATGAGATGACAAGCGCCGTTCTCGCCGACCTGATCGAGCACCGGCGCCTGTTCGACTACGAGGACTTCGGCTTCACCGACGAGAACTGGCGGAACCGGGCGATCGGCCTGCGCCGGCCCCATGTCCTGGCTTTTGCTGAGAAGACCGCCCACGTCCGCCTGCTCGCCCGCCTGCGTCGACGACTCGGCGTCTCATTCGTGGCACTCGGCGGCGCGCCGAGCGCTTGCACCAGCGAATACACCGCCAAACAGCTCCTTGCTGCCTTGCCCGCGGACGAGGATGGCAAACACTCTGAAGTTCACCTCGTCGGTCTGGTCGACTACGACCCTTCTGGCGCACTGATTGCCCGCGCGTTCGTCGAGCAGCTGGCCAGCTTCGGTCTGGATGTGTCGAGCGTGCAATTGGTGGTCGGGCCGCGGGCCTACACCGAATCCGCCCTGCAACTGGCCGCATTGCCGTTGCGCGATGGTCCGCGTACGCGTCGGTGGCTGTCTGACGGCGGCGGCATCGCCGGCGAGGCGCTCGGTCTTTCCGTCGAATCCCTGCCGGACAAGCGGTTGGAGTCGTTGATGGCAGCGGCGATTCGACGTGTCGCGCCCAATCCCAAGCACGTGACGCTACCCGGCGGTGAGCGGATCGCCCGAGCCGAGGCTGACAACGCGCTGGTCATCCGCGCCGATGACCTCGGACCGGCGGTGCTGTCGGAGGTCGCCGATGGAAGGACCGTGCTCATCGTCGAGGACGGCGCGGTCGTGGCGGTTCTCGGACGCTGATACAGCGGCCCGCACGGAGAGTGGTCTGAGTTCGCAGACCAAAGCCGCGGCCCGAAGTCGTTACGGCTTGGGGCAAGTGGACTGGCAGATGCCGCTGACGCATTTCTTGCCGGAGCCGCAGAGGTTTTTCGACGTGTAGTTGCTGGCGCAGGCTTCCCCCACTTTCGGCGGGGACACGCACTTGTTCTTGGCGCAATACAGGTTGTAGCGACAGGGGACACCGGTGCCGCAGTACTCGCCGACAGAGCTGAATCGCCAGCACGTTGGCTTCTTGGCCCCGCCGATCGGATACCACCGGCAGCTCGCGGAGCCCATGCACGACGAATAGACGTCAGGGGCGCACGCCTGACCGTGCATGGGGCGCTGAACACAGGTTCCGACCTTCGCGCCGGACGCCACCTTGCAGAACAGGTCGGTGCCCTTGCATTGGCGCGGTCCCTTGCACGGTTGACCGCAGCCCGCCTCCTCCATGCACATGCCCTTGTAATGGGGCAGCGTAGAGCCCGCCTTGAACGGTACGTCGAGGTGGGGCGGCGAGCACACGAGGCCGAGGGCACAGGGTTTGTTGTCCGGCCTGTGGCTCAACTTGCGCGCATTGCATGCCGCGCCCTTCGGCAACCTTTTGCCACAGACACCCGGTGGTGCGTTAAACGCGTCGCTGATGGGAATGAGGCACGCCAGTCCATGTGCGCAGCGCTTGGCACCGACGTTGCACTTATCGCTCCCGCTCGCAAGCGCAATCGGGTGCGGATCGTTTGAGTCGGGCTCTCTGAGGAACCGAGGAAGGTGCAACGCACCGTCTTTCAGCGGAGAGCCGCCGGCTCGCTGTCGGCTACGGCGCCCGAGCACGCCGCAAGCGCGTCGTGCCGGTTGGTTTCGGATACCGAGTCGGCGGCCGCGGCCGATGGCGGACTCGGAAATGGCGGATGGCGGATTTTCGGAGCTCGGAGGGCGGGAAAGCGCCTGGGGGTGTGAGACTGGAGCTCGTTGGGATTCATCCGGAGGCGCCGGGGACGGTCGCGGGCGAGAACGGGCGGATGGAAGGCGCGTCGCCGAAGCCGCGCAGCCCCCGTACTCAGGCGCCGCACAGTCTGCTAGATTGCCGCCGTGGTCGACCTCTGCCGCGAATGCAACCAACCGCCAACGGGTGACAGCTGCCCCGTGCGGCATCCGCTTTGCCCGGTCTTCGGCTTCACCCCGTCGAGCGGCGGCGATGGCGAGATCGTCGGCAGCGTCGTCGGCGGCCGATACCGCGTCGAATCGGTGCTCGGCAAGGGTGGCTTCGGCACCGTCTACGCGGCCAAGCACCTCACCACCAAGCAAGACATCGTCATCAAGGTGCTCAACGCGGTCATCGCCAACGACGAGATCCAGGTGAAGCGGTTCTTCAACGAAGCGCTGATGACCTCGCAGCTCAAGCATCCCAATACGGTGCGCGTCTTTGATTTCGGTCACACCGACAGCGGCCTGCTCTTCATCGCGATGGAGCGATTGGACGGCCGCGAGTTCCGCGATGTCCTCAAGGATGAAGCGCCGCTCGAGCCCCTGCGAGCGGTCCGGATCGCTTGCAGCGTGCTGCGGTCACTCGCCGAAGCGCACGACGTTGGCTTGGTCCATCGCGATCTCAAGCCGGGCAACATCTTCATCTGTGAGGTGCGCGGCGAAAAAGACTTCGTGAAGCTGCTCGACTTCGGCATCGCCAAGTCCACCGGCGACGACGTCGAGGCCGACCTGACCAAGCCCGGTTTCGCGGTTGGCACGCCCAAGTACATGAGCCCCGAGCAGGCGCGGGCCGAAAAGCTCGACGCCCGCTCCGATCTCTATTCGCTCGGCGTGATCCTTTACGAAGCGCTGACCGGAAAGCCGCCGTTTCGCGCCAAGAGCGCGATGCAGCTCATCGTCAAACACCTCAACGAAGACCCGGTCGCGATCGAACGCCGCGTCTCGGATCTCCCCGGGGGACTCGCCGACGTCGTGATGCGCGCGCTGTCGAAGAATCGTCGCCATCGGTTCCGCGACGCAGACGACATGCGCGCGGCGCTCGAGAATGTGCTCGTGGCCTCGGGCGCCGGGCTCGGAACGCGCCGCGACGTATCCCAGCCGACGCATCCAGGCGACATCGAGACCGAGAAGGCGCCGCTCCGGTCGGTTCGCCTCGACATCGATGGCGGCGCCGGTCGCCATCGGTCGGTCCGTAGCGCGCATAAGGATGACGCCGCGTCCGGAAACGGTGAGGCCGAGACCGTTCACCTGCCAGACACCGGCTCCGATCCACGCGCCAGGGCCCGCGCCGCGGGCGTCGACGAAGACGATATCCCCACCGGCCCGATGGCGGACGAGCCCGGCGGACCGGCGCCCGGACCCACAGAGGACAGCCGGGCCGAGGCCGAGACGCTGCCGCTCGGTGGCAAGCGCAAGAACGTCCGTCCGGCGGCGAGTCGCCCGCCCGCGCCGGAAGCATTCGCGCCAGTTGACGCCGATAGCGAGCAGCCGCCCTCTATCCCGGCCGTCGCTGTGGCAGGCGCCGCCGTTGCCGCCGGGGCTGCGATCGCCGCCGCAAGCGCCAAGACCGTGCCGGCCAACGACTCGCTCGCCGCACGCAAGCCGCTGTTCGACAAGAAGGCCAAGAAGTCCACAAAGAGCGGCTGGGACGCCAACTCGGTGGCCAGTCATCCCGACTCGATCGACCGTTCGAGCGTGGTTCCATCCAGTCCGGGTCGGCCCGCTCGCAACGTCAGCAAGAAGACCAAGCGGCGCGGTGGCAGCGGCGCCATCACGACTGTCCTGGCGCTCCTCGGTGTCGCGGCGGTGGCGTACTTCGGCTACCAGTACGCGGTTCGTGCGGGGCTTCTCAAGGGCGATCCGACCAGCGCCGCGATGGATGGCGGCAAGGAAGCGCTGCTGGAAGCCGAGGCGGCCGTAGCCCAATACGGACGCGCGAAGAAGCCCACGCGCGGCGGCCACCGTCCGATGAAAGGGCCGGCGTTCGCCAAGCAGCTCGGCGCCGAAAAGAAACGTCGCAGCAGGGAGCGTCGGGCCGCCGCGGCCGAAGGAAAGAGCCCGCCGCTGACGGCGGCCGAGGTCGATAAGGCCGGCAGGTCATCGCTGTCCCGCGTTCGCGTCTGTTTCAAGCGGCACTATCCCAAGCTCGGCAATTACCATCGGGTCGAAATCAACCTCGATATCGGCGCCCGTGGCCGGGTGACCCAGTCGGTCGTCCAGGGCGACCACGTCTCCGAC
>Ga0209992_10004534_pt1 | contig 10855 bp, 10 predicted proteins | sample 2SBtaG_2_FD_182564 | JGI IMG/M metagenome (GOLD analysis project Ga0209992, IMG submission 182564) | Deep subsurface microbial communities from Kolumbo volcano to uncover new lineages of life (NeLLi) - 2SBTROV12_ACTIVE470 metaG (SPAdes)... | ecosystem: Environmental > Aquatic > Marine >... | reverse complement strand
AGTCATCAGGTGCTGATTGTGTGAAATTGCAAACTTACACCCCTGATACTTTAACAATTGATAGTAAGCTACCAGATTTTCAATTAACTGAAGGGCTTTGGGCTGGCCAAAGTTTGTATGAATTGTACGAAGGTGCTTTTATGCCATGGGAATGGCACAAGCCATTATTCGACTATGCAAAAAAAGTTGGGATTACGATATTTAGCTCTCCATTTGATAATACCGCTGTTGATCTATTAGAAGACCTAAATGCGCCAGCATATAAGATCGCTTCATTTGAGGCTGTGGATCTTCCTTTGATAAAATATGTGGCTCAAACTGGAAAGCCTATGATTATCTCAACAGGTATGGCAAATTTTGAAGAAATCCAAGAGGCTATCGAGGCTGCACGGGAGGGGGGGTGTAAAGAATTGGCGATACTACATTGCGTGAGTGGTTACCCTGCTCCAGCAGAAGATTACAATTTAAGAACGCTGGTTGATATGCAGGGAAAATTTGGTTTAGTTACTGGCTTGTCAGACCACACAATTGACAACACAACAGCAATTACCAGTGTCGCATTAGGCGCATCAATTATTGAAAAACATGTAACTCTAGATCGTAATGGCGGCGGTCCTGACGATTCTTTTTCACTTGAATCAGAAGAATTGAGGCAATTGTGTGTAGGGGCTAAAACTGCATGGGAGTCACTTGGAAAAATTGATTATGGTCGAAAATCAAGTGAACAAGCTAATGTAAAGTTTCGTAGATCTTTATATTTTGTTAAAGACATAAAAGCAGGAGAAATAATCACCCAAGAGCATGTTAAAAGTATTCGCCCTGGATTTGGGTTAGAGCCTAAGTTTTATGAAGAAGTTTTAAAGAAAAATTCTAAAATAGATATAAAAGCAGGTGTCCCACTTAATTGGGACTTTATAAAATAAAGTACATAGGGAATTGATTTGATAGCTTTAATTAATTTAGGAAACTCAAATATTCAATCTGTTATTAATGCATTGGATCACTTGTCAATTAGTTATATAAAGACCGATAGTGTTAACGATCTAAAAAAATGTGACAGGATTATTTTGCCTGGAGTTGGGGTTTTTGGTAGTGGCATCTCAAGACTAAAAGAATTAAAACTATTTGATGCTATAAAAGAAGAGGTTGTAAATAACAATAAATCTATACTTGGTATCTGTCTAGGGATGCAACTGCTATTTGAAAGTAGTGAAGAATCTAGTGGGGTAGAGGGATTGGGGTTAATTAAAGGTAAAGTTATATCTCTTCCTTTGTCTCAAAATTATAAGATCCCTAGAATTGGCTGGGCCGATAGTAAGTTGAATTTTGATTTTTTAGGCTTAAAAAAAAACCAAAATATTGATTTCTATTATATTCATAGCTATTATGTTAAACCCAATGATTCAAGTATTGTAGCTATAGATACCGATGCTCAATTAACATCCGCAATAAAGCATAAAAACATATATGGCTGCCAATTTCATCCTGAAAAAAGTCACACAAGCGGCTTAAATATAATTGACGCTTTTGCAAAATTATCTAGTGGTCAAGTATGAGAAAAAGATTAATTGCTTGTATTTTTTTAAAGGGCGGGATGATAATTAGAAGTGAAGATTTCAAAAAGCATCAAGTTATAGGAAATCCAATAAATCAAGTGAAAAGATTTAGCGATTGGGCCGTAGATGAAATAATATATATTGATATTTCCAAAACAAGTTTTTATGATAATCGTAGAGAAGACCATATAGTAAAGATACCTGACAATAAATTTGATTTATTAAGTGAGATTTCTAAAAGTATATTTGTTCCCTTATCTTTTGGCGGGGGTGTTAGAACTATTAAGGATATTCAAAGTATATTGCAAAGAGGAGCTGATAAAGTAGTATTAAACTCAGGCATGTACTTAGATAACAACTTATTACCAAAAGCAGTAGAAATATTTGGATCACAAGCGTTAGTTGCCTGTGTGGATTATAAAGATAACTATGTTTATTTCAGTCATGGTGAGAAAAAATCACAATACACAGTCGAAGAATGGTGCGACTTATTGGGGCAGAATGGTATAGGCGAGATTCTGCTTAATGATATTTCCAGGGATGGCAAAAGTTGTGGGTATGATACAGATACTATTAAAAAAATAGTAGACCGGGCAAGTGTCCCTGTTATCGCATTAGGCGGTGCGGGTGATTATTATGATTTTAATGAATGTTTTAAAGAATCAAGCCCATCGGCAGTTGCTGCTGGTAACATTTTCCATTTTAAAGAGCACAGTTATTATCACGCTAAAAAATCTTTAGAGCAGGATGGGATAGATATAAGAAAAGAATACGGAATATTTTAGAGAGAAAAAATGAATTTAGGAAAAGTCAAATATTGTAAAAAGTGTGTTATGCCATCGTCATCAGCAATTCCAGTAGAATTTGATGAGAATGGGATTTGCAGTGGATGCAACACAATGAATGAGGGTGCTAACCTTGATTGGGATAGAAAAGGTAAACAATTCGAAAGACTATTAGGGCAATATAAAAATCAAGATAATTCTAATTATGATTGCATAATTCCAGTGAGTGGAGGCAAAGATAGTTATTTCCAAGTGCATATGATAAAAAATGTGTACAAGATGAATCCATTGCTTGTGACCTATAATGCGAATAATTGGACCAAAACAGGCTACGAAAATTTACATAATATGAGAGAAGCTTTTGGCTGTGATCATGTGTTTTTTACTCCAAGCATTGATTTGTTAAAAAGAATGAACAGAATCGGCTTTAAGATGATGGGTGATATGAACTGGCATGGGCACAGTGGGATCTTTACTTATCCATTTATCACGGCAGTTGAAAAGAAAATACCCTTAGTTATATATGGGGAGCACGGGTTTATGGATATTGGAGGCATGCATTCCTATAGTGACTATGTTGAATTTACTCAGAGGTATAGGTTGGAACATTTGTTAAGAGGTTATGATTGGCAAGATTTTCTTGGGCATGAAGGAAAAGATTTAATATTGGAAAAAGAATTGCTGGGCTTTAAATTTCCTAAAGATTCAGATATTAAAAATATTGGTGTTAGGGGTGTGTATATTGCAAACTATGTTAAGTGGTCTGGAAATAATAATGCCAAAATTGCAAAACAGTATGGCTTTAAAGAAAATGAAGAGGGATTTGAAAGGACATATAGAAGAATGTCAAATTTAGATGATATGCACGAAAATGGTATTCATGATTACATGAAGTACATTAAATTTGGATATGGAAGAGCTACAGATCATGTTATCAAAGATATTCGTGAAGGAATAATGATTAGAGAAGAGGGTATTGAAATTGTCAAACAAATGGATGCAATCAAGCCTAAGGATTTATATAGATGGCTAAAATATGTTGATATGACAGAAAATGAATTTGATGACATAGCAGATAACTTTAGAGATAAAAGGGTTTGGGAAAAAGATATGCAAGGTAATTGGGTGAAAGATAATATATGGGATAAGTAAGCATCATATGGAAAAGTTAACTTGCCTATCGACGCTCAAGAGAAATACAATAAGGAAAGTTAGAGAATTTTAATGAGTAATGACAGTAGATATCTATACATACCACTCGAAATTTTCATACGTGAGTTAAAAGGCATGTTACTGCTTTCCTTAGTTGCTTCGCAATATGGCTGGAAAGTTGTCTTGGGTGGTAAGCAATCCATATTTCCAGTTTTAGATAAGCTTCCTCTTGGTGTGGTGCTGTTAAAGAGTGTTGTCCCAGGTGAAATAAAGCTTCAGAAAGAAATAATTTCCTACGGTCATAAGATTGTATCATTGGATGCGGAAGGGTTGCTTCCTAGTAATGGTAAGTCAGGCGTAGAGCTTAGATACAGCAAAGATACAATAGCACTATCAGATATATTATTTTTTTGGGGAAAGGAGCAGTTTGAATCTGTAGAGAGAGTTTTTCCTGATATTAAAAAGAATGCATGCATTACTGGGAGTCCAATATTTGATTATTGGAAATATTTGAAGAGTTCTTATAACAATCCAGTTAATCAAGATCAAAAAGCGATTTTAATCGCTACAAGTTTTCCATTCGCTAATCATATAGTCGGTAATGAGATGGCATATTTGTCTGTAAAAAATGCCAGTGGTCCAGATGCAACTCATGAGCATTTAGACGAAATTTTTTTGGATGCAAAAGTGCAAGAGATTGTTTATCCAAAGTTCATAAGATTAGTAGAAGGTATTATTAAAAGAAATCCAACTTCAAAAATATTGATACGCCCCCACCCATCTGAGAGCCCAAATATTTGGAAAAAAATTGTAAATAAATTTCCAAATACTGAATTACAAGTAGGTGGAGAGATCTCAAAACAGATTCTTTTATGTGATGTATTTCTTCATTTTAATAGCACAACTTCAATAGAGGCGTCCTATTTAGGAAAAAAAGTTATTACGTATTTACCAAAGATGGAGCCGAATTTACAAAATCGCATGAATAAATACGCCCTAGATGCCTCTTATGTTTGTAATTCATTTGATGAGGTGTTTTTGGCTATTGATAATTATTCTGAAAAAATCAAACCGCCATCGGGAAATTTACATAATATTATCCATGGTTTTGATTCAAAGCAAATATCACATTGTTCATTACTGATAGTAGAGGCCTTAAATAAACTTGATATAAGTTTATCTCAGTCTAGGCTTCCCTCTAAGTTTGAATTGAGTTTGGCGCCAAATTCTATTAAGTTGCGCCTTCGAAAACGCATTATATGGATAATTGGCTGGATTGACTACTTGACGCGCATATTTAGAGGAAAATATAAGAATGCACGTAGCTACTATAAATATGGGAAATCAAAGCAAGGTGAGCTAAATATGTCAGAAATACAAAGTGAATTGTTAAATATAGCAACATCATTAAAGATAGATTTTTCTGATTATTCTTTTAAAATAATATCAAAAAATTTGTTTTCAATTTCTTTGAAGGCTATTAAAAATAAATGATTACTTCTAATCTTTCAAATGATCTAGTTGTTTTGGATATAGGCACCCATAAAGCGCAAGAGTTAAGAGTTTTGTATGGCGACAGAATATATATTCTCTTTTCCTATTTGTGGTGGTGGTTTGACTGGGGAATGAGGATTGTTAAGCGATTAATAAGATACAACGGCATGATTCAATATGGTTCAGGTGCTTATGCTGTATCACCTGTTAAGTTCCCATTTGATAAGCATATGAAGTACTTTAAACAGTTTTTTTTACCAAGAAACTACTTGGATAACATTAAAGTTATTTCTATTGACCCAATGGCGATAGTTACAGATAAATATATTAAAAAAATGCAACAAAAAGTACAAGCGCATTATGTTCCTGTTGCAATACTGCCACACGATGGTATCAATAAAAGCCAAATGGTTAAATTTTATGTTGCTAAAAATAGTTTAAGCTCTTCACTCTATCAAAATAAGCTAGATGATCTACAAGAAGTAATTGTTCCTGCTTTCGAACTTGGTGAATTACTTGATGGATTGATAGATGTAAAAGTATTGGAAAGAGAGTGCAGGTTTATTGTGCGTATGAACTGCGAAGGATCAGAGCTTGCAGTAATTAATAGTTTGCTTTCACGCGGTAGTGAGTTTAGACATGTTCTGGGGAGTATTGCTGATGTAGGCAAGAAACACGGCATGGAAGTTGAAACTGAAATGAATGATATTATGGATAAAAATAGAGTTAATTTTGCTTATTATAAGGGGAGTGATCCAAGTACTTGGCATACTGCATTTGATTTATTTGAATCGGAATGTTCTACTGACACTAAAAAAGATAAATTATGAACAAGTTAAGAAAATTTTCATCGGAGCTAAAATTTCACGATCGACCAACACGTGCACATATGTTATTTGACAAATATAAGGAAATATTGACTAGCTCAGTATTAGATGTTGGGGCTGATGCTATGTATATGCAAAAACTAATTCTTTCTCAAGATGTTAAATATGTAGGAATCGGTTATGGAGAAAACATTGATTTCGAAGTAAATCTTGAAGATTTACCACTTGATTTTGAATCTAATTCTTTTGAGACTGTATTATGTTTTGATGTTTTAGAGCACCTTGAAAATCTACATCAAATGTTTGACGAATTGTGCCGTATTTCTGACAAATATGTAATTATTTCTTTACCAAATCCTTGGAAAGATTTCTTTTCTGTTTTGTTAAAAGGTGATTACTCAATTGACGAGTCAATGAAGTTTTACGGACTGCCAGTTCAAAAGCCAAAAGATAGGCATAGGTGGTTTTTTTCTGAGTCAGATGCAATTAGATTGATTTCTGAGCTTGCTAAGAAAAATAATTATACTGTGATTCAACAAGATTCAGATGGTGATTCATTGCCTTTAGGAGGGAGGGGTCTTTATGGTATGGTCGCACGTCTTATATTAAGATTGCTTTTCAGGAAAGACATAAACACTTGTGCTTTAAGTCACGGAACTAGTTATTATGTTTTGCAAAAAAATGAGACCTTAGTTTGTAAATAGTCTATCCATATGATTCTTTGTTTATTTTTTACACGCAATGTGTCCCTTGAAACTTGGATAGATATTGGTTTGTTTGAAAGAGAAAAATTACTTTACCACAAGCATTTGAATAATGGTAATTTTAGTAAGGTCTATTGGCTTACTTATGGATCTAAAGATAAAAAACTTTCCAGAGAATTGATAAAAAGGGGTGAGCTGCATTCGTCTATAGAAGTCTGTCAGATGCCATATTTTTTTAATATACCTAAGATGGGGTCTTGGTTTTATAGCTTTTTAATGCCAATTATTCACTGGAAGGCCTTACGCAAGGTTGATTATCTTAAGACCAATCAAATGGATGGCGGTTGGAGTGCTGTGCTGGCAAAATGGATTTATAAAAAAACATTAATAGCTCGTACTGGCTACACTCAAAGTATTTTTCTGAAAAGATCTGGGAAAAATAGATTAATTTTATGGCTGTCTAGTCTCGTAGAATCAGTTGTCTATCGATTTTGCGATATCGCAATTGTTGCAAGTTACCAGGATAAGAAGTATCTACTTGATAAATATAGATTAATGGATGATAAGGTTACCGTCATTCCTAATTATATAGATATAACAAAATTTCATCCATTAGACTCTAAAAAGTATGTAGATAGGTTGATTTTTGTCGGAAGATTGAACAAACAAAAAAATTTATTCCGTTTGATTGACGCAGTTTCCAAGGCAAATGTGATTTTAGATATATTTGGTGACGGGGAGTTGAAAGAAAAACTTAAATTGTATGCAGTTGAAAATAGTGTAACAGTAAACTTTATGGGCATTGTTCCTAATAGCGAATTACCGCAAACTCTTAATCATTATCGATACTTCATCATTCCATCCTTTTATGAAGGGATGCCTAAAGCATTATTAGAGGCAATGGCATGTGGTTTAGTCTGTATTGGTACAGATGTTTCGGGTATAAATGAGGTAATAGACGACAACATCAATGGGTTCCTATCTAAGGGTGTAGATGCAATGTCGATTTATGACTCTATTGTTTTGGCAACAGAATCTAATCATGAAAAGCTAAATACTATCAGTGAAAGTGCTTTCAAGTTAATTAAGAAAGACTATTCTTTAGAGGCTATTGTATTAATTGAAAAGGAAACATTTTATGCCCAGGGTTAGCATATTAATGTCCGTGTATAATGGCGAGAAAACTTTACAGGAGTCATTAAATAGTATTTATAGTCAGTCTTATACAGATTGGGAGTTAATTATTATTAATGATTGTTCAACAGATAATTCACCAGACATTCTATCTAGTGCAAAGGCTATTTTTTATAATATAAAAATTATAACCAATAGTCAGAATATTGGGCTTACAAAGAGTTTAAATAAAGGATTATTGCATTGTGGTGGTGAGTATGTTGCCAGAATAGATGCTGATGATTTATGGAATAAGGATAAGTTAAAAAAACAAGTGACCTTCCTGGATAGCAATGATACTTATGGATTAGTTGCAACTAATAGTTTTGTTATTGATATTGAAGGTGTTAGCAGGAGTTATAATGAGTTAGATCTAAAGTCTGACCCACAATTAAAGAGCGCTATGATTAAATTCAATCCTTTTGTCCATTCATCTGTATTGTTTAGTAGAAGGATAGTTGAGGAGTTAGGCGGATATGATGAAAGCTATAAATATGCACAAGATTATAATCTTTGGGCAAGGATGATGGTCTATTGTAAATTTTATACAATATCCGAAAAGTTAACATATATTCGTGAATCTAGAACAAGCATATCTTCTCTTAATTATAGACATCAAAAGAAAAATGCAATAAGGATTAAATATCTGGTTTTTCTTAACAATGGCGAGTTCATTAGTTTCTTATTGTATGTAGCAAAAGAGGCTTTAGGGATTATAACGCCACTTATTTTTTTAAGACTTTATAGACAAGTTAGATCTAATAAGGATAGTTAATGAATATTGTTATAGGGAAAAATAGTAATCTATCGAACACATTATTAGAGAAGGTTGATGATATTGTATTGGTTTCTTCTAGAGATATTATTAACGATATAGATATATTAAAGATATATAAAGGTAATAAAAAAAACATTATCTTTAATAATTTTCATCCAGCAAATCAATTGAGTGGGGTGGATAATTATCTAAATTATATGCAGAATTCAATTACTGTAACCGCCATGGTGCTTGAATATTTTAGAGACTCAGAAATTAATAAAATCGTTTACTCTAGCAGTTCGTCTGTTTATGGAGATAACCCAGAAAAATGCAAAGAGTCTGATTTTGTTAATCCGTTAAATTTTTACTCTTCTGTTAAGCTTGCAAATGAGATGCTTATTAGAGAATATTGCAATACTACTTCCATCGATTACACTATTGCGCGTATTTTTAATATGTATGGTGGTAATGATAATTTTTCAATCATTAATAAAATAATTCAATCTTACGTCAATAATTCTGAATTACTCCTTAGAAATAAAGGCCAATCTGTGAGAGATTTTATTCATGTTGATGATGTCGCTCTTATTTATTCAAAGTTGTTAAATATTAAAGGAGTTCCTATCTTAAATGTTGGAACAGGACACGGCATGTCAATTTCTAATATTTTGGACTTTTTAACAAAAAAAGGTGTTGATGTATCTTATGCTGTTCAATTCCAGGATGAGATTGCCACTTCCATCTCTGATAATGCTCTCTTACTGACTTCTATTGGAAATATTAACTATGTAGATGTAAATAATTATTTGCTGGAAAAGCTAGACTAGTGAAAAAAATTGTCATTATTGCAACCACCTCCATTAGTTTTCAGGCTTTAATTAAGGGGTTGCCAAAATTCCTCTCAAATTTTTATAGTGTTGAAATCATCACATCACCTTCCAACAAAAAAAGTGTAATAGAGAAGTATGAATCAGTCAAGGTTACAGAGATTGAAATGACACGAAAAATCACCATAGTCAAAGATATAGTTTCGCTTTACCGAGTGTACAAATACTTATTAAAAAATAAACCAGATATTGTATATACATTCACGCCGAAGGCTGGATTGTTAGGGATGATGGCTAGCTTTTTAGCTAGTACACCAGTGCGAATTCATAACATTGTTGGCATGCCATTAATGGAATCCTCTGGGCTCAGAAGAAAGATCCTTGTTGCAGTGGAAAAGGCGACCTACGCTTTTTCAAATAAACTATTGTGTAATAGTAGCGGACTAGTGGAATATATTCATCGTAATATTACCAACAAAAAAATTCAGGTGGTTGCTAATGGGTCGATTAATGGTGTTGACACTAACGTCTTTGATAGGTCTAAATTTACTCTTGAGTATGAAAAAGATGTAAAAGCTTTGCATGGAGTGAAGGATAAAGATTTTGTTCTATTATTTGTAGGACGATTAGTGAAAGATAAAGGTATTAATGAGTTAGTAGAAGCGTTCCTAAGTTTAGAGAAGCAATATAAAAATATAAGGTTATTGTTAGTCGGTGATTTTGAGAATGAGTTAAACCCGTTAGATAAGGATATTAAGAGCCTGATATTGAGCCATAGTGGTATTATCCATGTCGGGTTTCAAGATGATATAAGGGATTTTTTACTCATTAGCGATCTGTTTGTGCTTCCATCATACAGAGAAGGAATGCCAAATGCATTGCTTGAGGCTGGAAGCTTTAACCTGCCAATCATTACAACCAATATAAATGGGTGTAATGAAATAGTTGTAAATGGCGAGAATGGTCTCCTAATAAGAAAAAAGAATGAAGATGATTTGCTTGAGGCGCTTACTGTACTTGTCAGTGATAAGAAAATATATTCCAACATTCAAAATAATGCTAGAGGATATATAAAATCTAGATTTTCACAAGATTTATTTTGGGATGAGTTTTTGCTTATGTTGAGGTCTTTGTAGTAATGAAGCGATTCTTTGATGTTGTTATTGTTAGTGTGCTCTTGCCATTATTAGTGATGCCTATCTTATTAATCACTATTGCCATATACTCAACATCCAGAGGTTCATTGCTTTATTGGTCGGATCGAATTGGAAAAAATAATGTAATATTTAAAATGCCAAAGTTTAGATCAATGAGGATTGACACACCTGCTGTAGCAACACATTTGTTAAGAAATCCAGATACTTATTTATCTCCAATTGGTGGTTTTTTGCGCCGAACCAGTCTAGATGAATTACCACAATTGTATTCAGTATTAAAGGGCGATATGAGCTTTGTGGGGCCGCGGCCTGCACTCTTTAATCAAGATGATTTGATTACTTTACGCAGAGAAAAAGGCATTGATAAATTATTACCTGGAATAACAGGCTGGGCACAGGTCAACGGACGAGATATTTTAT
>Ga0209992_10004533_pt1 | contig 10857 bp, 7 predicted proteins | sample 2SBtaG_2_FD_182564 | JGI IMG/M metagenome (GOLD analysis project Ga0209992, IMG submission 182564) | Deep subsurface microbial communities from Kolumbo volcano to uncover new lineages of life (NeLLi) - 2SBTROV12_ACTIVE470 metaG (SPAdes)... | ecosystem: Environmental > Aquatic > Marine > Volcanic... | reverse complement strand
TAACTGAATGATTCCCTTCGTGGTCTGGCATTTTACCAAGAGCGACTAGGGCTGAGCGTTGTAACATCTGGATTAGTCCAAAGAATTGTTGGCTTTCTTCACTACTTAGGAACTCGTCTGTCATCATCACTTGGCAGACGGCCATCATGGTTCAATTTTTCCCGACCAAGAGTCTGTTTCCTCAACCACGATTTCAGTTTGGTCCGCCCATGGATTTTTCTTGAACCAATCTCTCTCTCCAATTGGTTTTTTACCCCTATTCCCCACATATGCGATAAAAATTAAGATTACTAAAAAAATTGAGGAGATTATTGAAACGGGAAAAACAAGATCCTCTTCAATAAATTTTGAATTTTCTTCTTGACTCAATAAAGGTTCAATCATTACATAGGCGAAACCAGAAGTTCTTGCCCCGTCATCATCAATTATTTCGTAGCCGATGCCATATAGATTGTCATCATCAGTTGGTTCGCCCGGGTCATCTGTGTGAAAAGTGAAATTGTCTCCTTCTTTGTTGCCCCAAGGTGTATCCCAAATTATACTCAATGATTCTAAATCTGAATATGAATCGTTTTTGGAAATTGTTCTACAATTGATGGTGATTTTCTTATCATCAGTATTTGACCAACAAGATGGCTTCATTGTAGGAATTTTATTGGCTACCTCAACAATAACTTCATCAAGAACAAAATCATCACCATCTGATAGACTAAAGGTAATTGTATGATTTCCGTTATCTGGAAACGAAATATAAACCATATAGTTGATAGAATATATGATTGTAGAAAGATTTGATGTTTCGGCTGTTAATGAGAGTTTATCCCAAGGATCATCAAATGATTTTGAAAAATTAAAGACAATGAAATCATCCTCATAGATTATTTCAGGAAGTATGTATTCAATTTTGAATATTGGAGGGTTATTGATAACAGTATAATAGAAATTTACAATATCATATTCAATTCCATTTGACGAATTCATAATTGCTAATATCGAACCGCTATACACTCCACTTCTAATCTCGGTGGGAAAAACTTGCCAATCAGAAATGTTTGAACCAATCGATATTTCTTGGCTATTAGTTATCAAAGAAAGAGAGAGATTCTTCTTATCAACTTCGTCAATGCTATTGTTCCATATTGGCCGAACTAAAATTTCCCTAACGCCTTCGCGGATGGTTGACGAGTTGAGTTCTACACCATTCAATATTCTCATTGTGGGGAGCGCCACAATAGTGAAATTTGTTGTAATTTCATCTGTTAATCCCTCTAGATCTGTAACGCGTAAAGTAATAAATTTCAAACCAAGAGAGGAAAAATCATGAGTTATTGTTTCACCAGATAACCAAACATTTTCACCACTCTCGTTTTCACCACCTGTGAGGAACCATTCACAAGTTAACTCATCACCCAAAGAATCAATTGAATTCTCACACGTCATGCGTAAAACTTGGGGTAACTCATCCCAAGGTTGAGAGATTGTGATGTTCGCAATAGGGGGTAAGTTTTCAATTCTAAAGAAAAGGGCGCCTTCAACTGCGATTCCACTAAAATAGACTGTTAAATTCAGAAAATGTAATCCAGATGATAAGTAAATATGGGGAATTTGTGGTTCATATATGTTTGAATAATTTTCAGAGGCGTCATTCCAATTAATAGAAAAATTGTCAAAGACCATCCCTTCAGATGTAGGGGCTAACTCAAATATTGCTGCTTCACCCGCCTTTGGCTCATTAATTAATTTAATTTCTGGAATTGTTGTCGGGACAATAATGAATGATTTCGAAATAACATTATTTTGTTCATTTTCTTCACTTAATTCCTGTTCCCAATCTAATGCAAAGGTCGAATTATATTCACCCACCCCAAGTTTGGGACGCATAAGCGTACTAGAATATGTTTGGTGTGGAGACCAAATCATTACTTTGGCCTCGTAGTTTATTACTATATTATCATTATAAAAGAGCCTGATTGGAATGCTGTAATTACTGCCGTTCAACCTATGAATGATTATCTCATATAAAAAAATAATATGATCGGAGTAAATATCAACTGAAAAACCAACAACTTCTAAATCCGGGGGGCGGGGTTCACCTTCTGAATAATTGATTTGAGTGAGGCCGACAAGGTCTGAAGTGACATTTACTAACCATTCAACTTCCAAGTATATTGGTGTACTATGAGGGATTGATGAGAGATTGAGTGGGTATGGTGTTGGGCTCATTTGACTAAATCCCGGTATTGTAGAATTATCTCGCTGGTCTCGAATGGTCAGGCGCACAGAATCTCGCACGTCTTGGAAATTACCTATTCCCCACCACTGCCAATCCAAATCAAGAGAACCCCACTGGTGATCCATGTTTTTCACTAATGGGGGGCTAACCCAACTACCTCCTTGATGAAATGGAACTAATCCTGGTGTTGCACCTACCACATCATATTCAACTTCAGAATAATCTGAATCTGAACCAGATGCACCTATCTCCATCATTAATCCAGCCCCATTATTTTTCACGGGAAGATAATTGAAATTACATCGTTTTATTCCATCTTGATATAACCAAAATTTTTCTTTAGAATTATCTGAATGTATTAACCATTCATGAAAATCTTGTTGGAGTGTTGGTTGAGGGATTTGTGTAGTGCCATTCTGACAATACTCAACAAACCAAGTTCCATTACTATCTTGATAATTTGTTGTTATAATTAAATTCTTATTTTCGTCCTCAAGAAACATAAAAAAGTTCCTTTCATCATTGAAAACCCCATAAATTTTTGTCCCGCGGAAAAAATGCTCGTAACCACTTTTTTGCCATGTCTTAAAATAAAATGATACTTGATTAGATTGATTAAAATTGAGATGATTAATATCAATGTGGCAATATGCATTATCGGTACCACCTGACCCTGCAGAAAACCTAGCATACCCTTGGTCTTCACTTACACCTACACTACCACAATTCCAACCATTCGGAGTTCCTCCGTATTGGTCATTAAAATTATCTGTGAAAAGGAAATTAGAAGTGTCAATCAAATTCAAGTATGGAATAATAACTTTTGAATCATACATCCAAGAGGATAAGTTAGAATCAACACCTGTCATTCCTGTTTGATAGAATGTTCCATTGAGAAGCCAATTCTCAGAATATGGTTCTACATTCGAAACAACGGAATTTTTCAACTCGGTTTCATTTGTATGTGATAAGGGGATGATAGATGAAAACATCAGGATTGAAAAAGTGAAGGCTAACATCCGATGTTGCCTTGCCATCAATTTGGCGTTTCCATGCCTTTATTAAAAGTTGTAGGATATTCGTTATTCAATCAATTGAAGACTTCTTCGATGAGCCAATCTGGGTCAAATTGTTTGAGATCTTCATAATTTTGGCCGATGCCTGCTAAGACTATCGGCCGACTTGTTGCGTGGGCAATCGAGAGGGCTGCACCACCTTTTGCATCGGTATCGAGTTTGCAAAGTACTGCACCATCAAACTTGAGCATTCTTTGGAATTCTTTGGCTTGCTCAACTGCATCGTTGCCTGCTAACGCATCACCGACAAATAATACAAGGTGTGGTTTTGTTACACGGTGGACCTTACGTAATTCTTCCATCAGATTGGATTTATTCTGCATTCTTCCTGCAGTATCAACTATCACAACATCCATTTTCCTGGCTTTAGCATGTTCAATTGCATCGCGGGCGATTGCTGCTGCATCTCCGCCACGCTGACTACTAATACATCGAATATCAAGCCGTTCAGCGTGAGTTTCTAGTTGGTCAATTGCTCCTGCCCTAAATGTATCAGAAGCGGCTAATACCACTCGTCTTCCTTTGTTTTTCAAACGATATGCAATTTTTGCTGTGGTGGTTGTTTTGCCTGTCCCATTCACTCCAACCATCATGATTACAACAGGTAAATCACCCGCTTCAAGTAAGGAATCAACTGTGGCATCAAAATCCCAATAACCAGTTGATAAAAGTGTACGGAGTGCTCTTTTTAGGGACGCTTCTACGACTTTAGAAAGGTCTGCGCCTTTACGAAGCCGATTACCGACTAACTCATTTCGCAAAGCGGTTATCACTTCCTCAATAGAGGCTCTGCCCATATCTGCTTCTAACATGACGAGTTCTAATTCTTCGAGCATGGCGTCAAGTGCTTCTCCGCCTTTGATTATTTTTCCACCACTCTCTACAACCCCACCTCCCAAGTCTATCTCTAGGGTTTTTCCTGAGTCGGTCTCCACACCAGTTGGTCCGGACGAACCACGTGGCGCATTCTTCACCTCTACCAACTTTCGACCAGTCGTTGAGCGCATGATTTGCAAATCTATTTTTGAGCCGTCGGGACGCACTTCTTGGTCTATATCAAAGCCCTTTTTCTTAAGGCGTGAACGTTCTTTTTGGGCCTCTTTTGCCTCCCTTAACAGCCGCTTTCGCTCTTTTTTCTCTACTGTTGGAGATATAGGTTCGGGGATTGGGTCATCTTCCCAATCATCCCATTCATCTTCTTCGTCGGGTTCTGTAATAGCATCAATTTCTTCAAGATTTTCCCAATCATCATCTGCTTCAACAGATTCTGTTTCAGTAATTTCTGTGGCGGTTTTGGCTTCTTGTTCTAGTTTAATTTGTTCTCGCTGAGCTAATGCTTGTTGGGCTTCATCGGAATCTTCTAGAGCAGTTAACTCATCTAAATCGGTATCTTCAGCAACCTCTTTCACACGCTTGCGAAAACGATCAAAAAATCCCATTTTTCCACCTCAATCATCTAGTGTTAACTCGCCCGAAACATTTCGTCTTCGACGCTTTTGAGTTGGTTTTTTCTGTTCTGGGGGGGTTGAATCCTCCTCGACTTTTGGTTCGGGTTCACTTTCATCTTGTAATTCCTCAGCACCAGCAGAGAACTGTGACGCCATATCTTTGACTTTGGCTTCGGTTTCATCAAACTCAGATTGTAATGTTGTAACTAATTCTTGAATGTCACTAATTCGTTTGTTCAAAATTTCAACGGCTTCATCAACTGTCCTTTCCGCTTGGATTCCACTACCAATATCAATGACTACGCTTGGATTATTCATTTGGTCAACAAGTAATTGGGTGCCTGAACCTAAAGGAATCATCATTTTTGGTGATGAATCATTTACTAGAGATTCTAATGCTCGAATTACCTCTTGATGTTCAATTATTGCTTCACCGAGGCGTTCAATTTGCTCACTTAATGCACTCAATTGTTGCCGATACATCTCGATAAGGCGGGCGATTCGTTGTAATTCCGCGGCATCACTCATTGCACACCCTCACTCGCTGGGGCTCGGCCGGGGGTCATGAAGGCGTCGCCAAGCGGGTATCGTTGGGTTATCTCCTTAACTAATATCCCAACTCAAAAAATTCAAGGGTGGTTAGGTGCGTATTGAAGGAAGTCGTATATTGGTTACTGGAGGAACTGGCTCAATTGGCTCTGAAATTGTACGCCAATTATTAGAACGCTCGCCTGCACATGTAGTAATTTTTTCACGAGATGATTCAAAACATTTCTATTTCCAAGAAGAATTATCTAACTATGACAATATTACATTCATTATTGGAAACGTTCGCGATAAAGAGGCTTTAACCCGCGCTTTCTCAAGTGGAATTGACATCGTAATTCATGCTGCGGCTTTGAAGCACGTGTTAATTTGTGAACAAAATCCTATTGAAGCGGTAAAAACTAATATCCTTGGAACTCAAAATATTGTAGATTTGGCTAAACAAAATGGTGTTGAAGTGGTGCTAACGATTTCCACAGACAAGGCCGTAGCACCAACCTCAACGATGGGTGCAACAAAGTATATTGCTGAGAAATTGACAATTGATGGTAATTTAACAAATGCGACAAAATTTGCATGTGTACGCTTTGGTAATGTGCTCGGAAGTAGAGGCTCAGTAATCCCGTCGATGGTCAAAGGGATAAGGGAGAGAGGGGGAATATGGATATCTGATGAAAGGGTGACGAGGTTTGCAATGCCTGTTCCAGATGCTGCTAAATTAGTTATAGATGCGATTGATATTTGTTCAGGTGGTGAAATATTTGTTCTCAAAATGAAATCCTTTAGCCTTGGTCAACTTGTACGTGTAATAAGATCTATACCGTTGGGTAGTTCTGGATTTAAGGTTGTGGAAAGAGGATTAATTCGTGCAGAAAAACTACACGAAGATTTAGTCACAAGTGATGAAGTCGCTCGTTTATGGAGTTCTGATTTACATTATATTATCTCCCCACCTGTTGGTGATTGGACTCCAAAGAAAGGGATGAATAAAATGGTGTTAGAAGAATACAATTCTAGCAATGGGGATACTTTTAGTGATGAAGAATTGGCTACTTATGTTTCTGAATGTGTAGTTGAACTTGGGCTTGATTGATGTGAGAATATGATTGGCGTCACTGGTGCCACAGGATTTGTTGGTTCTCATTTAATGGATTGTCTAGGTGACAAAGGATTCCCTATTGATTTGAGGAACCTCTCAGATAAAGATATTGAATCATTATTGATTAAAAAAAAATGTAGAACAATAGTTCACCTCGCAAGCCCAATGCCATCCCAAAAACTAGACAAACAAACAGATTTGGAAAAAACAATTGAAGAATTAACCAGCAGATTGGTAAAAATTTGTCAACCTTTAGGAAAATTCTATTTCATCAATATTTCTTCAATAAGAGTACACTCAAATAATTGTGAGGTTTTTAGTTCTAAATCACCTACTAATCCGATAGATGGTTATGGTAGAGGTAAAGTTGCATCTGAACGAATTTTTATTGATTCCCCACATCGCGTTATATCAATCCGATCTTCTAGTGTTCAAGGTATCGGCATCAATGGTAAAATGAGGGGTTTAGTTAGTATATTTGCTGAACAAGGAAATTCGGATGGTGTGTTAAAAGTAATGGGAAACGGTTCAACAAAAAAAGACCTAATACATGTTAATGATCTAGTTACCCTAATCATTAATCTTAGTCTAAACAAACCAATAGATTATGATATCTCTTTACCAGTAGGGGGCAACAATTCTCTTTCGGTTTTAGAATTGGCAGAACAAATATCAACGCGTTGTAATTATAAAATTAAACATGTAGAAGCAGCCTCTTATGAATTATCTGGGGTTGTGAATAATGCTGAAATAACCACACTCACTGGCTGGCAGCCTTCAACCTCAATCAAAGATATGATTGAAGAAGTAATAAATTATTGTGGAGGGGGAATGATTGGTTGAAGCAAGAAACACCACAACAATAATTGAAATTTGCCGAAATGTTCGTGATGATATTGTAGATTTAGTTGAGCAATATGAAGATGCGTTTGGGGTTGGGCCGGTTTGGATAACAAGGGTTCCTGCTAGACTTTGTTTAATAGGAGACCATACAGATTATTGGAAGGGTTTTACACCTGAATTAGTCACTATGGCTAGTGATTCACAAGAAATGTGGGGAGTGATTGGGGCTCGGGATGATGGATTGATATCTTGTATTAGTTCAGATGATAAGTTTCCTTCTTGGGAAGAAAAATTGAGTTCCCACTTACCGAAAAATGAAGATTGGTTGGGTTGGTTGGAATCGATTGGAACGCCGCAACCACATTGGTCAAATTATGTGATGGGTTCTGTAAAATATACTCAAATGAAAATGAATGTAATAAATGGTTTCAACATGTATGTTTCATCAACCATCCCACCTGCTTCTGGTTCTTCTTCCTCTTCTGCATTAGCAACTACTGCAATGTTAGCAATTAGGTTGTCAAACGGTTTATCAATTAACTTTGATGAATTAGTTGTTGAGACTGCTGAAGCCGAATGGTATTGTGGCACTCGCGGGGGAATGATGGACCATGCAACAATGTTGTATGCCAACTCTAGTGGTGTACTGAAGTTAACATTTGAGCCATTTACTCATGAAATTATTAAATTACCAAATTCACTTTCAAAATATAAATTTGCGACCATTTTCACTCACCCATCCGAAAAGGGAGGTGATACAATGCTTTCATTCAATAAACTTGCAATCGTTGCTAGAGAAATTGTCCATCGACTTTTACCAAATAATTGGCAACAAAATTGGAGGGAAGCGGCCAATTCTTTACCCCATAGTATTACACCAGATGAATTATTAAAAATGTGGCCCGAAGATAGGGGTCGGTTATGCTTACTGTATCCATCGGTTTTCCAAGACGGGGCGGGAATCATTAAAGTTGCGGATTGCTTTCACTTTGTTATGAGAGAATTAGATAGAAGTAAGAAACTGCAATTTCTCCTTTCACAATCAGAATGTAACCCATTCAATGTTGCGGAAATCATGAATGAATCTTGGGAAGATGCTGGAGAATTATATGGTATTCGAACCCCCGAAATGGACGAAGTGGCATCCAAGGTTCGCAATATTCCTGGCGTACTTGGTCTCAAAGTGATGGGGGCGGGATTCGGGGGTAATCTCATAGCGTTACTTGAGGAAGGGGGAGATCTTTCTAGCTTGGGTGAAGAGGGGGTTGAAATTTGTTCATCGGGAGAAAAAGCCTCTCTCTTCGATATTTCAACCTTAATGCCAAAATTAACCAAACATCCTCCTTTGGGCGCAATCATTCTTTGTGGGGGAAAAGGATCTAGAATGGTGGAAGGAGGTATCTTGACACACAAACCATTACTAACTCTGAATGGCGTTCCGTCTACTCAATTAGTGATAAATAATTTACTAAATTCAAAATTGAATTTTTCTCAAATAATCATTGTTGTTCCGCCAGATAGGGAACAAGAATACAAAAAACAACTAAAGGGATTGCAGATAAAAATTATCACTCAGCCAACAGCTCTTGGAACAGGTAATGCTGTCATCTGTGCTATCAAAGAACTAGATTTGTCTATTGAGCAGGTATATGTCTCGTTTGGAACCCAGCCACTTGTAAGAAAATTGACAATAGAATCGTCTCTAGCGCATCACCTCAAAACAAAAGTTGGATTTACTTTACCTACAACTCTCAGAGATAACCCTTATGCTCCGTTATTACGTGATGAAAATGGCGAAATTGTTGATTCTGTAGAAACGCACCTTGAAAATGCGGAGATGCCTACATTCGGTGAAACTAATGTAGGCGCATATTGGGTAAGCCGGGTTGCGCTAAATGATGTGTTGACTTCTATTCATGAAGAATTTTATGATGAGAAAAAAGATAATTATAACACCGTTTCAGGTGAATTGGGTTTTCCAAATGAGATGGTTAGGGGATGCCTTGGTCTTGGTTTGGGTGTGGAGGGCGTGCCTATTGCGGACCCAGAAGAAGTGATTGGTTTGAAAACTCCAAAAAATGTGGATATAATTGAACTTCAATTAAACAAACGGAAGTTTTTTTGGGGTTGAAATTGCTTCAATTTTGATTTATACTTGTACTGTATAATTCTTCTAATTGATCAATTATAACACTTTTACCGAATCTTTGAATACACCTTTCAGATATTGATTCGCCATCCCATTTATTATTCATCATATTTTTCATGGAATCTACAATTGCTTGTTCATCATCAATTGGAATTAGGTATCCATCGCCTTCTTTGATTACGTGGTTGGGTCCTCCACACTTTGTTGAAATTACTGGTCGACCAGTAGCTAACGCTTCTATTATTACAATACCTTGAGTTTCATACCGACTTGGATGAATAAACGCATGAGAATTTGTAAAAGTGTTTGGTATTTCATCTCTAGAAATTATCCCTGTGAATACAACTCGGTCATTGATATCTAACGACTTCGATAATAACTGTAAACTACCCATTAAAGGACCATCTCCGACAATGGTTAACATTGATTTTTTATCATTTAATTTTGCAAATGCTCGTAATAATGTATCATGCCCCTTATCTTCAACTAAATTACTAACACTAAGCCAGTTAAAGGTTTCATCAGAAGATGAGGGTGGGGTGTAAACAAACTTCTCATCAACCATATGTGGAGTTACTTCAAATTCAATATTATCTAAATCTAAAAGTGTGTTTAAATCTACAATTAAAGATGGACTAATTGAACAATTTATTGATGCGGTGTGATATGTTCGTTCTGCTGTTTTCCTCTCACGTGGCCCGGCAATTTTTCTCGGAATGACACTAGCGTGTTCAGTTAATAAAAATGGCAAATCGCATTTTTTTACAATTGCAGAAGCCAGAACACCACCCCAAAGCGCACAATGACCGTGGATAATATCGGGAAGCCCGTGTTTATCGACGTATGCATCAAACATTCTCAGGGCGAGTTTTTGCCTCTGACGAATGCTGGCATTGTAAACGAATGGAATTCTATGAAATGGGCCTGGTTGTCGCAATCTCTGGGCTGCTCTAACTACATTCAATGGGCCTTCAACAGAATGGGTGATTTTCTGACTTTCACCATGTAACCAATCGTTTGATGGTAAATCAAAGAATCTTGCTGCCAGTATTCCTACTTTGATTCCTCTTTCTGTCAATGCTTCTGCTTGTTCGCGAAAGAAACTACCTAAAAGTGGGGCTTTTGAGTGAGAATACCACGATGGTATTGATAGAACATGAATCAGAAAATCACCCTAGACCAATTTGATTCTTGGGATGGGGTGGTTTGTCATGACTATTTCGCAGATTTTCTCAATTATTCCTCTTCGGAAGAATCGGTCGCTTTTGCAGCAGATGCTGGGTTTTTTCCACCCCTAAATGCTGAAATTACGCTTGCTGCAGTAGAAGCTGATGGGTCAATCTGTTCGATACTTGCAATTTTGATTGCTCGGCGGCTGACTCTGTGCCTGCTCCCAAATGATGATTCAACTCGATGCTGTGCTTCATCTTCATCATTAGCCACCACGTCTTGTGAAAATTGTT
>Ga0209992_10004532_pt1 | contig 10858 bp, 7 predicted proteins | sample 2SBtaG_2_FD_182564 | JGI IMG/M metagenome (GOLD analysis project Ga0209992, IMG submission 182564) | Deep subsurface microbial communities from Kolumbo volcano to uncover new lineages of life (NeLLi) - 2SBTROV12_ACTIVE470 metaG (SPAdes)... | ecosystem: Environmental > Aquatic > Marine > Volcanic... | reverse complement strand
CGGCGATGCCAGCGCCAACATCACGGCCTGCAGCATGCCGTCGGGGTACGTCGCGAATGCCACGGACTGTGACGACACCGAGGCCCTGGCCTGGACCGGCGCGTCCGAGGTCTGCGACGGCGTGGACAACGACTGCGACGGCGCCGTGGACAGCGACGACGCGGTCGATGCCACCACCTGGTACGCAGACGTGGACGGCGACGGCTATGGCGGCAGCGCGTACAGCGTCACGGCCTGCACCGTGCCCAGCGGCTACGTGGACAACTCCGACGACTGCGACGACACCGAGCCCCTGGCCTGGACCGGTGCCTCAGAGGTCTGCGACGGTGCGGACAACGACTGCGACGGCACGGTAGACAACGACGACGCGGACGGCACCAGCACCTGGCACGCCGACACCGACGGCGACGGCTTCACCGACGCCGACAGCAGCACCACGGCGTGCGAGCCGCCCAGCGGCTACGCCGACGCCAGCGCCGAACCCGACTGTGACGACGAGGATGCTTCGGTGAATCCGGGCGCAGTCGAGGTCGCCGGCGACGGTATCGACCAGGACTGCGATGGCGCAGACACAGAGCCGGCATCGGAACCCGGCGAGGACGCCGGCTGTGGCTGCGCCAGCAGTGGGAACCCCGCTCACGGCGTTGCTCTGCTGCTCCTGGGTGTCATTGCGGTCGTCAGGCGGCGGTCACCCGGGAGCTCCCCTCTCTGGGGGGTCCCCTTGGCCCGTACCACTCGGCCCTCGAGAGGGCCCATTCTCTGACTAGCGCAGGCGCCAGGCGAACAACATGTGGGGCCGTGGCTTGCCCACATGGCCCTCCAGCTGGGTAATGGCGAGCTGATCGACGAGCACGTGGGTCGTGCCATCGGTGGTGATGTCCCAGGCGTTGGCAAAGCAGACGTTCTGGACGAAGGTCGACACCTCCTCCTGCCACATCTCGCCGTACTCCGACGTCACCCACCGAGTCTGGACCTCTTCCGGCTGGATCTCGGGGGCCAGGCTCAGGTAGTCGGGCTCGTCGCCGGCCTCGTGATTCGGTGCGTATCGGAACATCCGGTAGGCGTAGAGGGGCTTGCCCAGATCCCGGTATTCCCGAAAGGTCTTGGCTACCCCCGACGAGACCTCATGGCGGAAACACAGGGTCGTGCCTCGCGGTGGAAGGAGCTGCCAGGTCCCCCAGATGCCCGTCTCGAACCCCGTGTCGAAGATCGAGGGGGAGGCGGCCGGGTGGCCGACCAGCTTGGGGTTGCTGAGCATGAGGCCACGGCTGGTGAAGCACCCGATGAGTCCGCAGGCTGCCAGGGTGAGCAGGAACGAGGAAGGGGGGGCGAAACGCACGGGGTCCTCCAGGTGGAGGGGCGGGACGATCCCGAGGGGCGGATCCCCTCACCCGGCCCGGGGAACCGGGGTCGGGAACCGGGGTTGTACCCGGCTCACTCAACCCCGTAGATCCACACCGACCGACCCCCCTCGTGGAACTCCTGGACCAGCGGATACTCCTCGAACAGGGCCCGATAGCGCGACGCGGCCCGGCTGGGGCCGCGCCCGGCGAGGTAGCGCCCGGACATGCCCGAGCTCACCACCAGGTAGTCGAAGCCCTGATCCCGGTACCAACCGGGACGGTGGACCCACAGTGCCGAGAAGCCGCGGCCCGCATCGATCTGCTCGACCTGGAAGCGGTGGCCGCTGATGAACGGACCATAGGACTCCAGCGCGATGTGTGCCCCCCGGGGCAGGTTGCGTCTGATCCACTCCCGGGACGTGTCCCGGGCGTCCTGCCGTGCCAGGGCCGTCACCTCGTCGTGGACCCTGGCCGCGGGCACCCACAGCGTGAGGGCCAGGCCGAGCCTCAGGACACGACGCCACCGCGCCGGCAGCTCCGCGGCCTGGCCCCACAGTGTCGACAGGCTCCAGCCGCCCAGCAAGGCCAGGGGCGGCAACAGGGGCAGCAACAAGCGCTCGACCTGGACCTCGAAGGGCAGGATCAGGCCCAGGTAGATCCCCGGGAAGGCCAAGGTGAGCAGCAGGGCGGGACGCCGGCTCCACAGAGCCACCAGGACGCCCCCGGCGGCCAGGACCACGGTGGTCGTCTCCTGGGTCAGAAGCCGCGTGAAGTACCAGGCGCGGCCCAGGTCGTCCCGGCCAGCGTGGTCCGACGCGTAGTGCGCCAGCTCATAGCTGAAGTCGGCCCAGAAGGTGTGGAAGTCCAGCAGCACATAGGGCGACGTGACCAGGAAGGCAGCGCCCGCCGCTCCGACCCCACGCCACAGGCTCCGAGTGGTCAGCCCCCGACGCCCATCGCGCACCAGGTGAGCCGCCACCAGCCCCACCAGCGCCACCCAGCCGTTGTACTTGGACGCGGTGGCCAGCCCCGCTGCTACCCCGGCCAACAAGCTGTCCCGCGGCAGCCCCCAGCGCCACACCCGTGCGGAAGCCCACAGCGACAGCGCCACGAATCCCACCACCCAGATGTCGTGCCGGGCCAAGTGGCTGGCGACCACGTGCAAGGGAGACAGGGCGAGCAGCAACCCGGCACAGAGCCCCGCGCCCTGTCGACCGAACAGGACCCGTCCGGTGCGCTGGGTGGCCCACACGGCGGTGAGTCCCAGTGCCACCGACCAGCCGCGCACCACCAGCACGATGCCCGGCTGATCCGCCCTGGCAGCGCCCAGGGCGATGCGCCGTACCGCGCCCACGTCGGTGGTCTGGGTGAACACATCGGCCCAGAGTGCGGCCTCGACCCAGGCCCACAAGCTCACCAGCCACGCGTAGAAGGGCAGCGAGGGGTAGTGGAAGAAGGACGGGTTGAGCGTTCCTTCGGTGAGCATGCGCAGCGTGACCCGCAGGCTCTTGGCCTCTCCGGGCACCGGCAGGTAGGGCAGGTGGTGGTCCAGCTCCCAGACCCGCAGGGCGGCAGCCAGGACCATGACCCCTGCGGCCGCTGCAGGGGCCCTTGAGCCAGGGGGGAGCACCAGCGCAGGCACCTGGGCGGGGGCGGGCGGTCAAGCTACCACTGCTGGGCGTGGCACCCGGCCGCTTGTGGCAGGTTGTCCCCGACAGAGGTGAGTCATGCCCAGCCGATCCTGGAGCGAGCACGTAGAGCTCGGCCTGGACATCCACGACGAGCCCCGGACCGGCGGTCTGGTGAGCGCTGCAGAGCGCATCGGGGAGCTCGAGCAGGTCGTCGCCCACCTGGTGGCCCACCTGGCCCGGACAGACCGCTCGATCCTGCAGCAGGACATCATCCGCCGCTACCTGGACATCCGCGGTGCCGACGACGTCCAGGCCCTCAACCGCGCCCAGGCCCGCCTGCAGCCCCTGGGCATGCTCGACTGCACCCGCTGCGGCTCCAAGGTCCGGGATCTGCCGGGGTTCACCGACGAGCGCTGCATCATCTGCGGGCACCGGGTGGGGTCCCAATCGTAGTAGCATTCTGACGGGGGAACCCTCGCACCAGGGTGCCACCTTGCTCACCGTCCTCCTCCTGGATCCGGTGGAGCCGCGCCGGAGGCGGCTCCAGAGTCACCTGTCTCACCGCTTTCGCGTGCTGGCGTGCGCGGAACCCGGCGCTGCGCGCACTTTTGCGCGGTCCGAGCAGCCCCACGCGCTGCTGGCAAACGACTACCAGACCCAGGCCACCGGTGCTCGCTTCCTGCTGTCCGTCAGCCAGCTCCCCCAGCGCAAGGTCACGGTGCTCTACGGCTGCGAAGCCGCCGGGCGCTCGAGCAATGCCACGGACAAGTTCAACGCCGTGGTGCCGGGCCACCCGGACCCGGCGGTGCTCGAGGCGATCGTCTGGGACCAGATGGTCCGCCTGCATGGCCTGGAGGACGACGGCGCGGCGAGCGAGAACTGGCGGGAGCTGCTGGCCGAGGAACCCAGCCTGGGACCGGTGCAGCAGGTGATCGCAGAGCTGCCCAGGGAGCACCCGAGCTGGCAGCAGCTCAAGGAGCTCCTGCACACGGACCTGCTGCCCAAGAAGTCCCCCGAGCCCACGCCCGAGCGGGTGCACCGGGTGGGTCTGCTCTTCGTGGAGACCGACGCCAAGCGGCGCCAGGCCATCACCGATCAGCTCCAGGGCCGCATGGAGCCCCTGTACTGCAAGCACGTGGCGGACGTCCGGGCCCTGCTGATGCGGCACAAGCTCTCCGCAGTCGTGGTGCGTCCCCCGCTGCGATCCCGCTTTCGGCCCGGGTGGGTGGCCCGGCTGCGCCGGGATGCCCTGGATCCGGACTTTGCGGTGATCGTGCACGGGGCAGGAAAGCGCACCCCGATCGAAGGGGCGGACCTGTGGGTGCCCCAGGAGCTGCCGACCGAGGTGTTGGAGGTGACCCTGTGGGAGCAGATGCTCCGGTACCAGAAGGCCCATCCGCCGTCGGAGAGGAGACCGGTGGTGTCCGCGACGGTCGCCACCGCACGACGCACCCAGGAAGAGGTCCAGGCCGAGTACACGTGGGGGGAGCTGCTCAACGCCGAGGCGAACCTGCAGCACCTGCAGCTGCTGCTCAAGCGACACATCGGCCCCGCTCCCGTGTCCGAGCCAGCGCCGGACGATCTGCGGGGACTGCTGCGTGCCGAAGCCACGCTGGAGAATTTCAAGCGCCTGATGACCTACGAGGTGCGGTTGACCGGGGAGGCGTGAGAGAGACGGTGTGAGATCGCAGAGGGGTTCGGGCCGCGGCCCGGTCCAGTACCTCTGGGGCACCCCTGCCTGGAGTGCCCATGTTCCCCACCGTCACCCTGTTCGCCCTCGCCCTGCTCGCCTGTGAGCCCGACACCGACGGCGGGGCCGATGACTCCGCCGACACCGCCGACACCGCGGTCGACGACACCGGCCCGGTCGACCCCGGCTGTGTGATCGAGCGCAACAGTCCCCGGACCACGAGCTGGCACGGTGGCGAGACGATCACCCTGACGCTGGACTGCGACGATCCGGCGGCGGCCGAGTCGTTGGAGGTGGAGGTGGCCGGCCAGCGGGTCGCCGGCAAGCTCGGCGAGATCGACGGCCGCACGCTCACAGCCAGCTACACGGTGCCCGAGGCCGAGCGCGAGGGCATCGAAGCCGTGCTGCTGTTCTTCGGCAAGGTCGAGGTGGACGGCGGCGACCAGCACTTCCGGCTGGACCCCGCCGAGCTGGACCTGCGGGTCGAGACCGACGGCAGCGTGGACGACTGGGGGCTCGGCGGCACGCTGGAGAGCGTCGCCCACAGCTGGAGCGGGAACCGCATGATGCGGAGCCGGCTGAGCAAGGTCCAGGGCTCCGCCCAGATCCTGGCCCGGGTGTACACCGAGCCCGACCTGGGCCCGCTGTCGTCCTACGACGTCATCGAGATCTCCGGCGACGCGGTGGACTACACGCCCTACACCGACGGCAACCTGTGGCTGCACAACACGGCCTACTTGGACTTCTACCGCTCACACTTCAACCAGAGCGACGCCGGCACGGCCGTGCACGTGAACCTGGCGACCCACGACGGCAAGACCCTGAGAGGCCAGGACCTGGTCTTGTCCTACGCGACCCTGGGCCTGGCGACCCTGAAGGACGACGAGCTGGCGGACAAGGCGCCCCGCGTGTGGACCGTGAACGTGCGTCGCGACGACAGCTGGACCCTGGAGGGGGTCGACGTGATCGTCTCCGGCGTCAGCGCCAAGGACGGCTCACCGGTCCTGGTCAGCGCGACCTATGGACCCTCGGGCAAGACCAGCGATGGCTGGAAGGTGAACTGGTCCGGCTCCCTGATCGAAGACATGGTGTCCGTGACCGGCGACGTCCACGGGAGCGACGGCACGCCCGGTGTGATCCAGGTGCGCCGGGCCCAGCCAAACGTGCGCTTCTTGCCGCTCTACGGCGACGGCACCGGCGGCGAGTGGCGCAGCTTCGCCAAGGGCACCGACGAAGACGCCGTGCTCTATGTGACGAGCGCGGTGCGGGAGTCCGAGCGTGGCCAGGACGTGGTGCTGGCGATGTTGGATGACACGGGCGCCGTCACCCTGGGCGAGGTGCCCCTGGACGGCGGCGACATCATCGAGACCCAGGTGGTCGGTAGCGGCGAGTCCACCGCCCTCGCCAACTTCAGGCGCCTGGAGCCCGGCGACCGGCTGTTCTTCCCGCCCATCGAGCTGCGCACCGACGACCAGGGCGGCACCCAGCTGATCAGCAGCTACGTGTGGAACACCAGCTACAACAACCGGGGCTTCGGCTACCGGTACGACGACGGGACAACCAGGCCCGGGGCGTCCTTCGTCGCGGTCTGGGACGGCGCCATCTCGGTGGTCCCCGACCACATGGAGCTGCGCAGCACGGGCGGCCAGACGGTGGTGAGCGGCAGCGGTGGCACCCCGACCCCTGGGGCGCCCGAGCTCTACAACCAGCTCGGCGGCCACACCCTGGGCCTGGGCCCCACGGACATCGAAGGGCGCCATGGCAAGTACAACGGCAACGTGCAAGCCCACACGGCGGGCACCGGGGACTGGATGGTCTTCACCCGCGGTGCCGAGGTCATCGTGGAGACCCCGGACGGCGACGAACTGCCCGAGGCCTTGCCCCTGGACCCGTCCTCTGAATTCTTTACCCAGGTGATCGACGGGCAGCTGGTGATCTTCGGCCAGGTGATGACCCAGGACGCCGACGGTGCGACGACCGTGGGGCCAGGCGTGATCGCCGCCGACCGCCGGTGGAAGGCCGGCATGAGCGTGGCCCTCTTCAACATGCTCGAGCTGGAGATGAAGGGTGCCAAGGCGCCGACCCTGGATGCCATCACCTCGGCTGCGGCCTTTGCCCTGGAGCGCGGCGACCCGGGCTCCGACTTGCGCTTCACCGGCCAGATCACGGCGACCGGGGACGACGGCGAGACCGTCTACGGCACCGTGTTCGGCGGCCTGGACCTGGCGGACCTGCCCGGGGACGGCGAGGAGACGGTCATCGACCTGGACCTCCAGGTCTGGCCGGTCCTGTCCGAGGAACCCGCAGCACCGCTGACGCCCCTGTGGCTGCAGGACGGGCTGGTGGCGGTCGGCGACCACACCGACGCACCCCTGGGCGAGACCGACGGTGTGACGTCCCTCGGCAAGCTGACCGGCCACACCTACAAGGGTGATCTGGTCGTGACCCTGGCCCACGGCGGCAAGGCGTGCACCCTGGCCACGTGGCTCGTGTCACCGGGCAAGGAGGGCGATCTGGACCTGGATGCCGCCATCCTGCTGTCCGAAGGCAAGCAGCCCGACTGCAGCGACCTGGCCGTGGCTGAAGGGGTCGCGGACCTCGACGGCACGGGCCGCAGCACGGTCCTGATGTCCCAGGCCAGCGGCGACGACGACACCCGCGAGCTCTACGAGGTGGTCTGGGACGGCGAGCAGCTCTTGCAGCTGCCCTCGCTCACGCTGCCGGCGTGGGACGACCTGGGTGTCGGCGACCTGGACGGCGACCACTTCGACGACGTGCTGCTCCACGTGAGCAGTGCCGCCGACGAGGATGGCACCGTGGACACGTCGCTGTCCGGGCTGCTGCTGCGCAGTCGCGGCCGACACCTGGCCCAGGAGATCCGGGCCGAAGTCGTGGGCATCAAGAACGCCAGCAAGGTCGCCGAGGACCTGCCCGACGACACCGCCGTGATCGCCGGGGCCGAGCTCCGGCTGGAGGGCAGCGACCTGGATGTGCTGGTCATCGGTGGCACCGCGGGCAAGCGGCTGGTGAGCTTCAAGACGAACCAGCAGCTCAGCTACATGCACATCCGGGCGTATGGGACGCTGTTGGAGTAGGCCCATCTTCCGCACCCGTGCGGAGTAGGCTGGCGGCTGCCTGCTCGGAGCGGTCCATGCGCACCCTCGTCCTGCTCTTCCTCGTCGGCGGGGTGACGCCCGCCGCTGCCCAAGAGACCGAGGCGCCGCCGGCGGCAGCCCCCGCCGCGGCACCGGTCGTCGCCAGCGGCCAGTGGGTCAAGGACCAGTACGACGTCACCGGTGGGTGGCACATCGAGCGCGAAGGCGACCGGCTGGTCCTGGTGATCCATCCCGACTTCACCACCACCCGAGGGCCCGACCTCAAGCTGTACCTGCACCCCAGCCCCATGCAGGGCCTGGGCGGCAAGGACGCGGTGAAGGCCGGGGTGCAGATCGCGGCTCTGAAGAGCCACAAGGGCGCCCAGCGCTACACCCTGCCCGCGGGCACGGACCTGGCCGACTACAAGTCGGTCCTGATCGTCTGCAAGGCATTCAAGAAGCTGTGGGGCGGCGGGGCGCTGTAGCCGACCCATCAGTCCATCATGGACCATTTCCCTCGATGTCCGCCCCCGTGCGCTCGAGGAACTGCTCGATCCGCTGATCACCCAGGAACGACCCCCACGATGCCTGGGCCCGGAAGCCCTCGGCGACCTTGCGGGCATAGGCCAGCTCCAGGACCAGGTGGTCGATCCGGTGCTCGATGATCAGGTGGCCTGCCGCCGGGATGTAGGGCGACATGCGGGCCTTGAGCTCCCGGGCCTCGGCGAGCTGGACACCGAGGGTCTCTGAACGACCGTCGAGCACCGCCAGCACTTCTTCCAGGGGCAACAGGAAGCTACCGGACACGAACAGGTCGATGTCGAACATCGTCGCGTCCCGGGCGGAGCCCACGTGGTGCAGGCCGTCGCGCAAGCGGGTCCGGCCGGTGGCCGTGATGCCATAGGTCTTCTTCTTGCGGCCACCGGTGGGCTCGCCGGGCACGACCTCGATGTACCCCCTCTTCTCCAGCCGGGCGAGGGTCGCGTAGATGTGGCCGTGTTCGGCCTTGGCCCACCAGCGCACGTGCTTGAACTGGAACTCGAGCTTGATCTCGTAGCCGTGCATGGGCTGCCGAGCGAGGCTGGAGAGCACCAGGATCTCGAGGCGGGAGGCGGTCTTGTCGGAGCGGGCCATGGGGCGACCATGGCCTGTCGGATCCGGTCCGTCAACTTCGTCCTGGATCAATAGTCAATGATTGACTAACTTCTCGGAGTCCCGCACGAGGTGCCCTGTGACCCTGTTCGCCCTGTCGCTCATCGCCTGCTCCGATCCCAGCTGGGAGCCCGACGCCACTGAGCCCCTGGCCACGGCCACCCAGGAGGGCAGCACCGAACCTGGAGACGACGACCCGACCGGCGAGACCGAGCCCGACGACGAGACCACGGACGATCCTGGCGACGAGCCCGAGCTGGACGACCCCTGGGAGCCACTGCCGGCCCTGGCCCCTCTGGGCGAGCGCCGCTGCGATGGCAAAGCGGCCGCAGCGACCCACGACCCCGGGGGCTGGGGGCCCCACCCCGTCGGCGTGCGCACGATCCAGCTCACCGACCCGCTGCGGCCGGACCGCACCCTGACGACCGAGATCTGGTACCCGGCCGACGAGAGCGCTCGCGGCATGCCCGGTGTGAGCTATGGCCTGGGCCTGGACGATGTCGCGGCGATGGCCGGCGACGACTACGGCCTCTATGTGGCGCTGATCGCCCTGATCTTCGGCGACGAGGACCTGCTGACCCTGGTGGAGACGTCGGCGGTGCGGGACGCGGCCCTGGCGACCGCCGATCCCGACCGCGGTCTGGTGCTCTTCAGCCATGGCTACCGGGGGGTGCGCTACCAGTCGACCTTCCTGACGACGTACCTGGCGAGCCACGGCTACGTGGTCGCGGCCCCGGACCACGTGGGCAACACCATGTTCGACGGCTCCATGAGCGACGACGACGCGGTCCAGCACCGGGTCCAGGACATGGCCTTCCTGTCCGAAGCCCTGGGCGCGGCCGTGAGGGACTCCGCCGATGTATTCCACCAGGCCTGGGACCCGGAACGCGTGGGCTGGGTCGGCCACAGCTTCGGTGCGAGCACGGTCTTGATGGCCGGGGCCATGGACAACCAGGAGTGGGTCGGCGTGAGCCTGGCGCCGCTCTTCGACGACCGCATGGCCGGGGTGACCGAGCCCGACCAGTACGAGGTCCGAGGCGCCCTGACGGTGCTCGGCGGCACCGAGGACACCACCTGCGAGTGGTCCCACCAGCAGGACGCCTATGACCACACGGCCGCGCCGCGCTTCCTGGGCCAGCTCGACGGCGCCCGGCACTTCGACTTCACCGACCTGTGCGCCAACGACCTGTTCCGGCTGGGCATCACGAGCTTCGTCGAGGAGCTCAACGACGCCTGTGGCGCCGATCCGACCGCGTACCACGCGACCGTACAGGCCCTGAGCACCGCGACCCTGAACCGCTACCTGGCCTGTGATCCGGACGCAGCAGCGGACCTGGTCAGCCCCACGGCAGACCACCTGGTCGGGTGGTGGGCCGACCCCGCGGGGGACATCTCGGAGACGGTCGAGCCGCTGGCCCTTCCTTGGACCACAGAGCCCGAGAGCGCCGTGGAGACCTGGGCGGTAGACGCCGGTAGCACCGAGGTGCTGGCCCACGTCTACGGCAGCGGTGAGCCGCTCGTGCTGGTGCCCGACGCGGGCTTCGACACCGCTCTCTGGTGGTCCCAGGTCGACGCCCTGGCTGCGGAGCACACGGTGGTGCTGGTGGAGAGCCCGGACAGCGGCGCGGTGGCGGCGGTGATCGAGGCCCTGGGGCTGGTGGAGCCCGTCGTGATCGGCTGGGGCGCCGGCGGCCAGGCCGCGCTGGATCTGGCGACCCGACTGGACCTGGCCGGCGCTGTGGTGACGGGCACCGCACCCAGCACCACCGTGAGCTGGGCCGAGCGGCCCGACTACAACGGGGGCTGGACCCTGGCCCATGCGCGGCACCTGGCCCTGGCGAGCGCCGAAGGCTGGACGGCCGCGCTCTCGGACAGGCTCGCCCAGGGCGGCCACCCCGATCACCTGGCCTGGCTGGACGACCACTTCCTGCCGGTCTCCCAGCCCGA
>Ga0209992_10004531_pt1 | contig 10858 bp, 9 predicted proteins | sample 2SBtaG_2_FD_182564 | JGI IMG/M metagenome (GOLD analysis project Ga0209992, IMG submission 182564) | Deep subsurface microbial communities from Kolumbo volcano to uncover new lineages of life (NeLLi) - 2SBTROV12_ACTIVE470 metaG (SPAdes)... | ecosystem: Environmental > Aquatic > Marine > Volcanic... | reverse complement strand
AAGATACGGTTGGTTTTGTTCCTACGAATCCCAATTGTTACCTCCTAACTTATGTCGCTAATTACACTAACCCATGTATCCAAAGAACTGGCTGTGTCTGTGTCTACTTTTAAAGCATCAGAATTTTGTAGTACAAATCTGCTTCCTCCATCAATTAATTCTAATGAAGAAGCTGCTGGGATTGAAACCCCTTTAATTAAATAATAATCATTACCACCTGTGGTGACAAAACAATCTACTGCGATTGCAGCACTGTGTATATTAGTTAGTCTAATACTAACTACAGCATCATCCCCACCTGCAGTATAAATAGTAGCTCCAGATGTACCAGTCGCTCGTGCTATGTGTCTTTCAAAATCTTGTGCCATTTGTTTCTCCTATAGTATATTATACTACCTCTAATACTAAAAATTCTATAATGCTACCGCCATTGCTATTGCAAATCCTTTGGTTGCTGAATCACCCGCTGCATATGTTTTTACGTCAGAAGCAGGAATGGTTTTCATTGTTCCTCCATCATTAACAACAACTCCATCCCCATCAGCAAGTGTTATCGAGCCTCCTACTGAAGTATCTCCATCTAATAAGTTTAATTCAGCTGTTGTTATGGTTGCATCGTCTAAAATGTTTAATTCGGCAGCTGTAGAAGTAACATTGGTACCCCCTATATCTAAGGTGGTAACAGAAAGTTCTCCAGCTACAGTTACAATGCTACCACTAGCTGTAAGGGTAACTAAGTCTTCATCACCTACAGGACCAATTGTACCTGTAGTTTTTATTACTAATCCGCCATCATCTATCGTTAGGATATCAGTACCATCAATATCAAATACCATTTTACCGTGGTCAGCTGTACTCGATGCGGTGGCAGTTGAAAAGTGTACCTCTTCTGCGGTTTTATTAGAACCCCCATTAAGTACTTCAATGCTTAATGCTTCTGTTGCGGATGTTCCTAATTTTAGTGAAACATCAGCATTATTTGCATCCTCATATATTGTTAAGTCCCCGCCAGTTAATGCTGTAATTGCTTGTGAAGCATCTACTGCAATAGCCGAGTTGGTTGCAGTAAGTCCTGTACCTGCAAATAAAGTAGCCACATCTGCTATAGCTTCTTTAGCGTGAGTTCCTGTGGCACCACCATCTAAAAATAATATATAGTCTCCATTAGCAATTGCAGCCTCACCCGCTTCTGTTAGGTCTACATCAAACTCTGTTCCATCTAAATCTAATAAGTCTCCAGCAGTATAAGTTGTGTCAGTGCCTGCAATAGCACTTCCGTTTATTCTAAATGTTTTACCACTTGCTAGGTTTATACCACTATCATCTATTTCTGCAATATCTGTACCATCAACGTCAAAGACCATTTTTCCATGGTCACCCGTGCCGGATGCAGTAGCAGTACTAAAGTGTACTTCCTCGGCTGTTTTATTTGAGCCACCATTAAGTACTTGTATGGTCAAAGACTCAGTAGCACTTGTTCCCATTGTTAGTTTTACATCTGCGTTATTTGCATCTTCAAATATATTTACATCATCCCCAAAAGATTTGTTGGTAAATGTTTGTGTAGCTACTGTACTTACAAGCTCTCCATTACCACCGGCTGGAAGTGTAAGAGTATTTGTTACTCCAGCACTATGTGGTTGTGCTTGTATTGTTTGGGCGTGGGCGTTTGATACCTCACAATAAAATAAAATTTTTGCTACAGAACCTGTTCCTGTTCTAATGTCTATTGTTCCGTCAGATATACTAATACCTCCGGAACTTCCATTACCATCCATAACAACTTTACCCGAACCATTTGGTAACAAACTAATATTACCATTTGATGTAGATACAATGTCGTTACTATTTATATCTAAGTCTCCACCTAATTGAGGAGTACTGTCTTCTGAAACGTTTGAAATAGCTGAAGATGTTGCTAGTCCTGCTACAATGGCTGACCTAGTAATTTTCTTAAGTCCTCCGCCAGATGTATCAATTGCTATAAAAACATCATCACTTGCTACTGAAGAGATTTCTGATAAACTTGCAATACTTGAAATATTAGATGCTGCTAACGAACCACTAAGCACTGTAGATGTAAGAGTTCCGCTTGATGGGTTGTATGTTAAGTTACCATCGGATTCTAACCCAAGGTTACCACCATCAACATCCCCTCCGGCTGTAAATACAACCGCATTATCTTCATCAGTACTTTCATTGTCCGTAATGGTAACTGTAGTTGCTACGGCAGCTGTTCCAGAATATCCACTAGATGTTATAGTTCCTAATGAGGCCCCATCATCTGCGAAGGTAATTGTGCCCCCACTAGCGTCAATGGTTACCCCACCGGAAGAATCTAATGTAACTGTAGTACCAGCTAATTCAGCTGTACCATCGGCAGTTATTTGTATATTAGCTGCGGCTGCAGCTGTATCAGTAGTTGTAATATCAAGAGTACCATTTGTACCCACAGTAATAGTTGCAGTATCACCAGATGAACCAGTCATAGTTACAACTTTACCATCAATAGCTACATCATCTACAGTCAATGCAGAAAGTGTACCTAATGATGTTATATTACTTTGGGCAGCGGTAGCAATAGTACCTGTCAATTCATTTACGGATAAATTAGCTAAAGTAAATCCTGATGTAGTGTCTACTGTAGTTGAAGGAGCAGCGTTACTATTTCCTGTGTTAGCAAAAAGCTTCCACATATCGGAATCAGACGCATCTCTAAATAATCCAGAATATTTTGTACCACTATCTACATACTTACCATACCAACCAATATCAACAGAGTCTGCTGAGTTATTGTCGGCAAGTGCAAATAGGGGGTCATCAATAGTAACCGTTGTACTGCTTACATTTGTAGTAGTTCCATTTACAGTTAGATTACCACTTAAGGTTAAGTTTGTTCCTTCAGCGTTGGTTCCAAAAGAGGCAACTCCAGAAGAGTTTATAGTTATGGCCCCAGAAATTCCTGAAAATACATAAGTGGGTATTCTGGTTACGGCAGTTTTAACATTTGTACCGCCACCACCATTATCTATAATAAATAAATCAGCATCGGCAATAGCTTCTCCAATATCGGATAAGCCATCAATGTCTAAGCCAGATGCATTTTGCCCAACAAGTTGGGAACTTCTAGTATATAGTCTATTATTCGCTTGCGATAGAGGCATTTGTTATCTCCCCCATACTATGCCACGAATCCTTGCGTTTGTACTACTTGCTCTTATTATGCTTATCTTACTTGAAAAATAAATGTTATCATCAAAATAACCTTCATCTGCTGGAACTAACATACCTGTTGATGTTGTGGCATCTTCATCAAAAGCTATATATGCTCCACCGGTTTCAACTACAAAAGAAACTTTGTTTCCTTCTTCCATCTTTCCTACTAAATTTAATGCTGTTTCTACAGTACCACCTGTTGTAGTATGTGTAAATGTTGCATGTTTTTGATAGTTCTGGAGAAGTTCAATTTCCTGTCTCCAAGGTGCTTTATCTGCCATTCTGAGTCTCCTCCTTCTTTTTAAACTTTAACATGGTTGGTTTATAGGTGCCTAAATTGTGTGTTCTAGTATTTTCTTTACCATTAGGCATTACAAAACCTTCTTGAGAGGCTATCGCTGCCATAGATGTATAAGTAGGTTTAGCCAATTCTTTTCGATATTCACCATTTAATTTGGTTACATAAGCTAATTCTTTCATCATATCATCCAATGTTTTACTCATATCAGCAATAACTTTTTGTTGTGTAGATACCTTATTGTCTAGTGAAGTATTTGATGATGTAGTTTTAGATTCTTTAATTTCCATCTTACCCATCCACTCCCTAAGTTTAGTTTCTACTGTTTTTAATTCTTCTAATTGAACAAGTAATTCTTTGTTTTCGACTTCTTTGTAATTAGACCAGTCTCGTAAAGTTTTGTTCTCTTCAATTAGTCTCTTATTTATTTTACTAGTTTCATCAGTAAAACTTTGCAATTCTTTATTTTTATTAGAAATTGCTTCAAAATCAGCATCTGTAGATTGTTTTCTAGATATAGCTTCTTTAGCTTCTATAGATAATTTATCATAATTGTTATTAATAGATTCTAGCTCTGTTTTTAATAATGAAAGTTGTTTGGATTGTTCAACAGCTCTTTTAGTCATTGTGTCTAGTTCAGAATTTGCCACTCCTGCTAGTCCTTTAGCAGCTCGTAAATCTTCTTCTAATTCTGGAATTTTTTCCGTCATAGTTGAAAGATTATTTTTTTCTTTTTCTAGTTCAACAATTAACTCTCTATTTTTATCTGCTTCTAACCTTTCAGACTTCAAAGTATCTTCTATTGAATTAAGTTTAGATACGGATTCATCTCGTTCGGCCTCAATACGCCGGTAATGCCCTAGCTGTGTGTTAAGGTCATCTATTACAGCTTTATGTCTAGCGTCGGCGGCATCATTATTTAAAACTATTTTATTAGATGATGAGCGATTTGATGGGCTAGATTTTTTATTAAAATCTCTAAGCTTCATAAATTTCCTGTGCTTCACCCGCTATAAAAGGGTTACCAGAAAATTCTCTTGATTTTATTAAACTAGTTATCCAAGACACAGGGCTTTCAGCTTTTGAAATCATTTTTATACCACCAGATTCTTCAATACTAATATCACCCTCAATATTCATTTCTATTTCTGCCTCATATTGTGGGGCTGAACATTGTAAAGTAAATGAATTAGAATACTTGTGATAAAATAAATCAGCTACTGGAATGTTTTTTTCCATTGGTTCTCTTAGTGCAAAAATAGGCACTACATAACTCTGTATTGTTTGTGTTGGGGTTTCTGGGGTTTCTTCTACCACTACTTCCTCTACTTTTTTAGGAGCAGCTTTTTTACTAACTGTCTTTTTAGTAGATTTCTTTTTAGTTATTTTTTTATCTTCGTTTGAGTTTACCATGAGTAAATCCCTCCTTTCGGCGTTGTGCCGCTAAATCTGTTTCACCTTTAAATTTCCTACCTGCTCCTTCTCCTCTTATCCTTCCTTTACCGTGACCACTTACAGAACGTTCGTGAACCCCAGTTCCTGTTCCCCGTACTCGTTTTTTTCCGCCCCTAGCTGCATAAGTTTGGCCCACGTTTTCAGGTTTTACCCATCTGTGCGATGTTGGGTCAAATCTTGCTCCAGCAAAAGGAGGCAATGACATTGGTGCTTTTAGAATTTCATTAATAACATCCACTTTCACCCCATTCTTAGGAGGTGTTTTTCTTACGTATGTGTCAGTACTGTCTTTAGTGTTAAAGAATGACTGCATTTTAGTCATAGCGGATTCTTTTCTCAAAGCACGACCTTTCTTTCTCATTGCTCTTTGTATTTGTCTTTCAAATTCTCTTTGTTGGGCTGCTGTTGGTTGACCTAGCCCTCTGGTTAAATCGCCACTTACATACCAACCAGCCAAGGCTGCCATACCGGGTGACATTCGTTGTTTCTTTATATCTTCTGATTTATTCATATCAATACTTTTTTGACTACTAACAGGATTTGCTTTATTACCCTGTTGATTTTTTTTGTCTTTTATAGCTGCTAGATAATCTCCAAAATTTCCACCATGTGTTTGAACTAACCATCTAGCCAACGCATAGGGATTTCTAATTGTTTCTGCTTTATTTAGATTCATAATACTTTTATTATACTAGATTTTTTATAGTTTTTTTCTTTTTAGATGTTTCTTCTAATAATTCTCTTACTTCTATTCTTGATTGATGATTATAATTTTTTACTAATAAATCAAGGGCCGTAGGATAATTGTAAGGATATTCAGATTTGTTCATAAAACTATCTAAAAAACTAGTTTTTAAGCGGCCTACTGCAGTTTTTGCTGCCGAGCCTATCGGTTTAAATGGGAATCCTTCTCTTGCCAAACGTGTTCCAACTTCTTTACCTTTTGCACTTCCAATAGCCTGCATTTCCTTACCTGTTTTAGGCAGCAAACTACTTTCTGTAGCTAGTCCTGCATACTTTTCATGTTCTCCGGTGCTGTGTATTTTTGTACCACCTGTTCCATGGTCTTGTCCTACATCAATTCCTGCTTGTTCCATAGAATGCTGCAAAGCTTTGCCTGTAAGTGTTGAGCCACCGACATCATGTAATTTCCCTTTAGAATACATTGCAGTGCCTGAAAAAGCCCCTCCATCATTGTTTAGTAAGGTGGATGGGTGGCCTTTAGCCGCATGTGAACCGCCTAATAGACTACCAGAGTTTCCCTTGTGGCTACCTCCAAGACTACTAAGACCTTCTTTGTGAACCCATGAGCCTTTCCCCCCTCCTAAAGCGGGTTGATATGTATACCCTTCTTTTTCTTTTTGAGACAAAAACTCTTTGTTTTTAGAAATAATGTCTTTATTAGGATTTTCTTTTGCCTGCTCTTCTACAATTTCACGTAAAGCTGGAGGCATTGATTTAAGGTCGGGTTGGCCAGTAGATTTTTTATGACTTTTGTGGTCAAGATGTTCAACATGTCCCTTTTTATTATGGGATGTTTCAGTTTTATTTCCTAGGTCTTCACCATGATGAAAAACTTTTGCTGCTTCAGACGCTTCCATACCAGCACGTTTTCTAGCTTTTTGGGATTCTAAACTGTCACTAGTAACATGTTCATTGTCCGCAATTTCACTTTGTATTTTATCTAAATGGTCTTCATCACCAAATTTATCTTTCAAGTGTTGTTTATCGTGAGCTATTCTTTCAAGGTCAGCTCCTGCGTCTTTAGCGGCTGCCAACGTTTTATCTCTCTTTTTCTTAGTTGCTGAAGACATATTATCTCCATGTTTATCGTTGTGAGCTATCATTTCAACTGCCATATGGGTAGCTTCATCTTTTGAGACATCATTAAAGTGGCTTTCATCATGTGGTAAAGTATTAGCTTCTTCTTTAGCTTCTGTTTTTTTATCTGCTTGTTCTTTTATTTTTTCTTGTTCTGCGTCACGTTTTGCGGCTGCTTCATTTTTTTGCTCTGTTTGTTGTCTTTTTAAATGTTCATCTCTAAGTTTAGTCTGTAACTTAGATGTGTCTTGGGCTCGAAGTTCTCGCTCAAAACTATCTTTATCACCATAAGGATTATCTTTACCATGAGTTTTTTCATACAAATGGTCAAACAAACTACTTCCTTCTATTTCTTCCCCATTTTCATCTTTTCGGTTTTGTTTGGCAGTATCAATTAAATTATCCATTTCTGGAGTTGCTGCTTGCGGTTCTGGCTCAGGCGTTTCAGCTTGTGGTGCCTCTGCTTCGGGTTGTTCAGGTTCAGCTGCTGGTTCTTCTGTTTCAGTTTTAGGTTCTTCTTCAGTAGTAGCTGTTTCAGGTTCTTCTGCATCAGGTTTAGGGAACTCTTCTCTAATATCAGCTATATTTTTACCATCTAAATCCCCATTTTCTAGTAACTCATTATATCGTTCTTCTCCAAGATGTTCTTTTGCTGCCGCAGCAGTTCTAGGATTTATTTTTGAAGCTGCTGGGGGAGTATCTGTTGACTGCTCAGGTGTAACTTCCGGCTGCTCAGGCTCTGGAGCTGTTTCTTCTTGTGTTGTTTCAGGTTGTGTTCCTTCCTCTATTAAGGTATTAATATCATTAGATTCACGTAATTTACTAACATCATCATCTGTAAGTTGATGTTCTTCTTGCATCCTTTCTAAAATTAATTTCTGACGTTCTGTTTCACTTGTATTATTAAATTCAGCTCTGTCATTATTTTTTTCTAAGGTTCTTTTTTCTTCCGGCAACCCTTGCAATTCTTGAAACTCTTGTTCACCAAGACCTTCTTCGCTATCTTGTTTACTTTCTAGTTCTTCTAATCTAGAGTCTATTTCTGAAATTCTATTTTTATTTGACTCTAGTTCTTTATTGTTGTTATCAATTCTATCATTTGTTTGTTGAAGTATTTGTGCAGCATTTTGATTGATAGCACTTATTCCTGTAGGTTCTTCTGCAGGAGCTTCCTGTGTTGGAATTTCTTCTGTTGGTGTCTCTACTTCTGCAGGAACTTCTTCTGCAGGAGCTTCTGCTTCTGGAGCTTCTTCTGTTGGAGCAGGTTCTTCTGCTGCTGGTTCTTCAGCAGTAGATTCTGTTTCTGTTGGTGGGTCATCAACAAAGGTTGGGCGTTCAAAATGTTGATTTTTCGGATTTAATAAATTGTCTGCTTCTTCTGTTGAAATTTCTGGTCGTTCAGCAGGACCTCTAACTCTATCTATTACAAATTGAATTTTTTCTTCATCTGTGAAGGGAGTATTATTAATTGCCTTAGCAGCGTCATCTGGCCCTGAAAGAGAAAATCTGTCTGCAATATACTCGTGTTGTTGTTGTTCTGTTAAAGGTTTTGGATTTAAATAGTCTTTAGCATCAGCTTCTGTTTTTACATTAGGGTATGAATCACTATCAATAAGGTTTTGAAGTTTTTCTTTATTTGTAAGTTGTTTAGGTTTTTTTAAAGCTTCAAGTGCTTCTTCTCTAGATAGCTTGTCCGTGCCACCCATGCCATCCATAAGACGTTCAATTTTTTCTTCTCTGGTTAGTTGTTTAGGATTTAAGGCTGCTGTAACGTCAGCATCAGTTACTTTTTTGTTTCTAAATCTACTAAATAATCCTCCTTCTTTATCCTTCTTCATCTGCTCTCGTACAATGTCATATTTTTCTTTTTTAGTGAATGGTTTAGGATTCATTGCGGCTTTTGCATCTTCCACTGTTTTTACATTATCAAATTCACCTTTATTGTCCATTATGCCTTGAATTATCTGCTCATCTGTTCGAGGCTTAGGGTCTATAGCCGCTTTTGCGTCTTCTATAGAATTTATATTTGGATATCGACGACTGTCGACAAGTTGTTGATGATATTCTTTATTAGTTAATGGTTTAGGATTTAAAAGGTTTTTTACTTCAGCATTTGAAAGATTTTGCCCGTTTGGATTTCTTCCTCTAATAATACTGTATTGTTCATCTTGTGTTGGGTATGCCTCTCCTTCTTGAGGGTACATTCTTTTTTGGGCTTCATCAAAAGACATTTCTTGTTGCGGTCCAAATTCAGAGTTACCTTCTTGCAAGGTTTTTCTGTATGCATCAATCCTGTCAGCTTTAGTTTCTCCAGCAAAGCTGTCCTGTAATGATTTTGCTCGTGCCAAATTCCTCTGCTCAAGTCTTTTAAATTCTTCTTTGTACTCTTCACTACGTCGTATTTGATTATCATTTGCACTTTTTCTACCCTGTTTTAGCTCATTACTAGTTCTTTTATCTGAATCGTTTAGTAAATTTCTATAATTTTCAATTGCTTGTTTTCTTGCTGCTTTTCTATTTTCAGCTTGTTTTACCGGACGTTCAAGGTCTTCTACTCTGGCTTGTCGTATTGTGTAGGCATTTTTAAAACGTTGCTGTCTCTCATTGTAAGTTCTTTCAGCACCTTCATGGCGTACTTGAAATCTTCGATTTGCTCTATCTGCATCAGCTATTTTATCAGCTTCATGTGTTTGTAAAACTTTTTTATAGTTTTGGCCTCTTAAGTTTCTAGCTCTTTCTTCATTTTTAATATCAGTATGATATCCTCTGGCTCTATCATTTATTCGTCTTTCAGCTTTATTTGGTCCTGTTCCTTCTTCAGCAGCGGGTGTTTCAAAATCTTCCCGAGCTTTTATTAGGGCAGTGTTTGGCATGGATTTTTTCATTTGTTCTAAATGATTAAATAGTGCATTAATTGGAGATTCAACTTGAGTTGGTTCATTAGCAAGAGCTAATGCTTGTACATTATTGTTATATTGTCTTGCACGATATTCAGCTTCCTGTCTGGCGGCCTGTTCCCGTGTTTGTCCAGCCTTTATATCAAGGTCTGGGTCTTTTACTAATGTGTTATAAAATTCTTCTACTTTAGTCATAATTGTACCAATACAAAGGGTTATATATTATTATACTTTAGCAGTCCCAATTTACTTCGGGAGTTTTTTCTTCTTTCTTGTTTTCTAGCCACCACTTTGTTGTATTTTTAGTTCCACCAAAATATTCAATAGCATGACCTTCATCAAGAAGTTGTTGGTTTAAGTTTACCCCATCAGCATAAATAGTACCCAAGATTCGTCCGTATTTTCCTCTGGCTTTTTTGTCGATTGCTGTGCGGAGGGATAAAGTTTCACCTGCTTCCAGAAGTTCTTTAAGTCTGGCTTTCGCTGCAAGTCCATATTGTTTTTCCTCTAAGTCTCTAGTTCTAGATTCAGGAGTGTTTAATCCATGAAGTCTAATTCGTTGTTTTTTTAAGACAACATCAAATCCTAAATCAAGGTTTACATCTATTGTGTCGCCATCTACAACTCTGTCTAAATCAAATCTATATTCATACATATTTTTACCACTTTACTTTGTCTGCCCAATAAGCAGCACTCATCTTGCCTCGTTTTATATTTTTTTTGTGTCTGGCTTTAAAAGATTTCCTTCTGGCTTTTTCAGCAGGAGTATCAGACTTTGCCGCCTTACCCTCACCACTAACACCTTTTTGGCCAAACCTAATTAGTTTTACTTTTTCACCCTTTTTCGCAAGAACAGCATGAGATTTTTTGGGATGTTTGGGGGTTCTTTTAGGTTTATTATAACCACTAAACGTTTCGTCTCCTCTAGTTATTGCTTTAAATATATTAAATGCGTACTGCCTTGCGTTCATTCTTCCTTGCCTTTATTATGCAGGGATAACATTGTGTTCTCCCAGATTTTTTATTTACCTTCGCCCCACAAATACACTTTAGCCAATTCCGTCTAGCCATGACTATGGTGCAGTTGTTGCTGGTTCTGATATTGATACTTCTACGTTATCAGTAACATTCCAGTTAGCTCCTGTAACTCCAGCTTTTATTTCAAAGTCTT
>Ga0209992_10004530_pt1 | contig 10858 bp, 15 predicted proteins | sample 2SBtaG_2_FD_182564 | JGI IMG/M metagenome (GOLD analysis project Ga0209992, IMG submission 182564) | Deep subsurface microbial communities from Kolumbo volcano to uncover new lineages of life (NeLLi) - 2SBTROV12_ACTIVE470 metaG (SPAdes)... | ecosystem: Environmental > Aquatic > Marine >... | reverse complement strand
CCGTAATATATTCCTTTGGAATTATTATTGGAGTATCAGTTTCTTTTAGTTACATGGGATATCTTTATCAAGCAGCACAAGAACAAAATATTAAGGAGCAAGTCAATGAACGAAAAAGCAGAACGTATTAATGGTTGGGCAGCAATGCTTGGTATTATGGCAGCAATTAGTGCCTATGCCGTCAGTGGCCAAATTATTCCGGGAGTATGGTAATGTTGTTAATAGCATCAATGGCAATAAGTGGGTTCGTATTCTGGGCAGCATTTATGACTGATGATGTGAATGATGACGATGATACTCCTGGTGGGGGAACCCTAACACTAGCTTACATTCCAGTAAAATAACACTATACTCTGTTCTATATAAAGGACAGAGTTTTTTTGTATGCCAAGAAACGAACTTACGAGAGATGAAATTAAGTGCTATGTACTTAAACTCAAAAATGAATTGTATTGTGAAGGATACTCTGAGGGTATAACTTTTTTGACACACCAATATTTAAATAGAGTGCTGGATAGATTGGAAGAATACAGGGCTTGACAGGGGTGGGAAACCGTAGTATACTAAATAAATCAACAACGTTACGGAATGTAAAGTTCTTTAGAAGTTGCTCTTGCTGAAACGGGTCTAATTACCTTACCGAGACTAAGCAAGTAAAATATGTCTCTTATATCCACAATGGAGGGTGTTGTGGAAATATCTTATACCTTGTTCGTTCCCCCGAACTATTACAAACCCTTTTTTTAAAATGTCAGCTTCTATTCTTTCAAAAAAAGAATCCCAATCTTCTTGGGATAACTTTTGCGAGTGGGTCACCAGTACCAACAATCGCCTTTATGTCGGTTGGTTCGGCACTCTGATGATTCCTACTCTTCTTGCCGCAACTGTTTGCTTTATTGTTGCATTCATTGCCGCACCTCCCGTCGATATTGACGGTATCCGTGAACCAGTTGCTGGTTCACTCATGTATGGAAACAACATCATCTCTGGTGCTGTCGTTCCTTCTTCTAATGCTATCGGTCTTCACTTCTATCCCATTTGGGAATCTGCCTCTCTTGATGAGTGGTTGTATAATGGTGGTCCTTACCAGCTTGTCGTCTTCCACTTCCTGATTGGCGTCTTCTGCTATATGGGTCGTGAATGGGAACTTTCTTACCGTTTAGGTATGCGTCCTTGGATTATGGTTGCCTATAGCGCACCTGTTGCTGCTGCAACTGCTGTTTTCCTTATCTATCCTTTTGGTCAAGGTTCTTTCTCTGATGGTATGCCTCTTGGTATCTCTGGTACTTTTAACTACATGCTTGTATTCCAGGCAGAACACAATATCCTTATGCATCCGTTCCACATGCTCGGTGTTGCTGGGGTATTCGGTGGATCTCTTTTCTCTGCTATGCACGGAAGTCTTGTTACTTCTTCGCTGGTTCGTGAAACCACAGAAAATGAGTCACACAACAAAGGTTATAAGTTTGGTCAAGAAGAAGAGACCTACAATATTGTTGCCGCACACGGTTACTTCGGTCGTCTGATTTTCCAATACGCCTCCTTCAACAACTCCCGTTCGCTGCACTTCTTCCTCGCAGCATGGCCTGTTGTTGGTATCTGGTTCACCGCTCTAGGTGTTTCTACTATGGCATTCAACCTGAATGGTTTTAACTTCAACCAGTCTATTATTGATAGTCAGGGTAAAGTTATTAACACCTGGGCTGATGTTCTCAACCGTGCTGGTCTTGGTATGGAAGTCATGCACGAGCGTAATGCTCACAACTTCCCACTTGACCTTGCTGCTGCTGAAAGCACTCCTGTTGCTCTCACCGCACCCGCAGTCGGTTGATAAATCTGTTACAATAAAACAACAATCAGGGAGTCACAAGACTCCCTTTTTTATTTTCTATGGAGGTAAACAAAATTGGTAGCATCTACTCTACAAGCACCTACAAGGGGATGGTTTGATGTTCTCGACGACTGGCTTAAACGTGATCGTTTCGTATTTGTTGGATGGTCTGGACTTCTTCTTTTTCCCTGTGCTTATCTTGCTCTTGGTGGCTGGCTTACTGGAACAACTTTCGTTACGAGTTGGTACACTCATGGGCTTGCATCCTCTTACCTTGAGGGTGCGAATTTTCTTACAGCAGCAGTTTCTACTCCAGCAGATTCTCTGGGTCATTCTCTTCTTCTTCTCTGGGGTCCTGAAGCTCAAGGCGACTTCATCCGCTGGTGTCAGTTGGGTGGACTCTGGGCTTTTGTAGCACTTCACGGAGCATTTGGTCTCATAGGATTCATGCTTCGACAGTTTGAGATTGCTCGACTGGTCGGCATTCGTCCTTACAATGCCATTGCTTTTTCTGGTCCTATTGCAGTATTCGTCAGTGTATTCCTGATGTATCCTTTGGGACAATCATCTTGGTTTTTTGCTCCTTCCTTTGGTGTGGCAGCAATCTTCCGATTCCTTCTCTTCCTTCAAGGTTTTCATAACTGGACGCTCAACCCCTTCCATATGATGGGAGTTGCTGGTATACTGGGTGGAGCACTCTTATGCGCTATTCATGGAGCAACAGTTGAAAACACATTATTCGAAGATGGTGAGGGATCAAATACTTTCAAAGCATTTGAACCAACTCAAGAAGAAGAAACTTATTCAATGGTTACGGCTAATCGTTTTTGGTCGCAGATTTTCGGTATTGCGTTTAGCAATAAGCGTTGGTTGCATTTTTTCATGTTGTTTGTTCCTGTTATGGGTCTCTGGACATCTTCAATCGGGATCATCGGTCTTGCACTCAACCTTCGTGCATACGATTTTGTTTCTCAGGAACTGAGAGCAGCAGAGGATCCTGAATTTGAGACTTTCTATATCAAGAATATTCTCTTGAATGAAGGTCTTCGTGCCTGGATGGCACCAGTTGATCAACCACACGAAAACTTTACATTCCCTGAAGAAGTATTGCCTAGAGGTAATGCACTCTAATAAAAGAGGATGTTGTGGATCAGGTTGTCCAGATTGTCCATTTAGACCAGGAGGTAAATCAAAATGAATGATTATCTAGTATTCGTTTACTTTGTTTGTTTTTCTCTTATTGCAGGAGCCTCCTTTGCATTGATGTGGGGTAATATTCAATCCATTAATAAGTTGATGGATGAACCACCTAAACCACGTCATCCAGAGGCACCTAATCCAGGAGAAGAGATAATGTATGTGGATCTTTCTAGAGAAAAACTAGAAGACCTTTACAACAACTCTGATAAATGATATAATACGAGGGTCATAATGACCCTCTTTTTTTATGGATTATAAGACTTCGGGTGTAGATATTGAGAAAGGAAGAGAGTTTGTCGAAGAATTGAAGAATAAGATTCCTACTATTGGTGGATTCAATGGTATGGTAGAAATTCCCTCTGGTTATGAAAATCCTGTATTAGTATCAGGAACTGATGGTGTAGGAACTAAGATTAATCTTTGTAGAATTGGGTGGGATTATTCCACAATTGGAATTGATTTAGTTGCGATGTGTGTGAATGATGTAATCTGTAGTGGTGCCAAGCCATTGTATTTTCTTGACTATATTTCTACTAAAACAATCAACTCTAAAGTCACAGAGATTGTGGATGGTATTATCAAGGGATGTGAGATTGCCGAAATGGATCTCATTGGTGGAGAAACAGCAGAACACTATAGGGCAACTGAATATGATATGGCAGGTTTCTGCACAGGTATTGTAGAGAAAACTGATATTGTTGATGGTAGTAATATTAAATCTGGTGATGTAGTAATTGGTATTGAGAGTAGTGGTCTTCATAGTAATGGATATACTCTCATTAATGATATGATATTCAAGCATAAAATCTTCTATAAGGATATGCCTGAATTGCTGACACCAACTACGATCTATTCTCCTTTGGTTCAATTACTTTTGGATGAGTTTCCTATTCTTGGTATGTCTCATATTACAGGTGGTGGTCTTCCAGAAAATCTCCCACGATGTCTTCCAGAAGGGCTGACTGTTGATGTCGAATATGATGCCTGGGAAAGACCAGAACTCTTTAATAAAATTCAGGAAGCAGGAGAGATTGACGAAGAAGAAATGAGAAATGTTTTTAATCTTGGTATTGGATTTTGTCTCGTTGTGCCAATAGAAGTGGCAACATACATACAGGAATACATCAAGGAATATGGTATGAAGTCTTGGATTATTGGGGAGGTTAAATGAGAATTGGGGTCATGTGTTCCGGTAGTGGAACAAACTTTGAAAATATAGTGACTAGATGTTATAATCATGAAGTCGTGGTTATGATACACAACATCAAAAACTGTGGTGCTGTAGAACGTGCCAAACGATTGGATGTTCCATACTTCCATTGCAAATCGACAGAAGATGATAAAATCATTTCAACTTTAAAATCATATAAGGTAGACTTGGTTGTTTTGGCAGGATGGATGAGGATTGTATCACCAAAGTTCATTTATTCTTTTGAAAGAATTATTAATGTGCATCCATCTCTTCTACCCAAATATAAGGGATTGAATGCAGTCGGTCAGGCATTAGAAAGTGATGATATAATTACTGGATGCACGGTTCATTATGTAAATGAAGAATTGGATTCTGGTGAAATTATTGAACAATCAGTTGTCAATATTTGTCCAGATGATACAATGGAAACACTTACTCAAAGAGTTCAGCAGGCAGAATATCGATTACTGCCTATGGTCATCAATAATCTAATCAAGTAACTCATGAAAAAGAAACATAAACCAGTTCCGACATACAAGGGAATTAGTCTTAAATTATTGAGAGGAGCACTTCAAGATTTTTTGATGAAGGATTGGACCGAAGAAGAAAAAAAGGAAGCACGGGAGAAAATTGATGAGCAAAATTGATACACAGGGAATGAGTATTCCTGGAAACTCAAGATCAAATAAACCGAGTACATATAAACCTATGGTTGTAACCCCCAAAAGGTTGCTTTCGCCAGAGTATGTGATGGAAATGAAAATTCTAATTAATGAAATTTTAGATGAGCGTGAAGGTAGGAGAGATTATATTTCTTATTTTGACGTGAAAGAATTCAAACATAATGTAGGTGAGGAGGAACCAAAGTATAATGGAAAAACTGTATAGTGGTAAGGTCAAGACTGTTTATCAGTCTGATGTAGAAAATGAAGTATTGATTGAATACCATGATAAGGTCACTGCCGGTAATGGTGCCAAAGAATGTATGGCAACCAATAAGGGTAGAATTAATGCTGCTATTTCTGCTCTTTTGTTTGAAGAATTAAAGGAGCAAGGTATTGAGTCTCATTTCATTCGTATGGAAAATGAGAATACCATGCGCTGCCTAAAGGTTGATATTGTTCCTATTGAAGTGGTGGTAAGAAATATTGCTGCTGGTTCTATTGTAAGAAATACCACTATTCCAGAAGGACAAAGATTTGCACCAGAACCACTGATTGAATGTTTTCTGAAAGATGATGAGAAAGATGATCCACTTCTGAATGATGCACGGATTATGGCTATGGGTTATAATGGGCAGAAGTTTATGATGATGTCTATTGCCCGTAAAGTCAATGTTGTGCTCAAAGAAATTTTTGATAGTATCAATATTGATTTGGTAGATTATAAACTTGAGTTTGGTGAGTATGATAATCGCCGTATCATTCTTGCCGATGAGATTAGTCCAGACAGTTGTCGTCTTTGGAAGAAAGGAACTACAGAGAGTATGGACAAAGATTTGTTCCGTAAGGATGAGGGTGATATAATTGAGGCATACGAAGAAATCATGAGCAAACTAAATACTCAAAATACGGAAAGTAAATGAACCCTGGTAGTATTCGCCCCGTCATTAATGCGATGGCGGGGTATTTTATTGCATTTAGTGTTATAATTATTCCATTACTGATAATATTATGATCATTTATAGAGACAATATTGACCCAGATAAAGAAATATTAGATATATTATCTGATGATGAATTCGATAAAAGATTTTATCACGAAGAAAGTAATATAATAACAACTTTTCATAATCATTATGATAACTATAAAGATTTGAATAAATTATCAAGCGATTTTTATTCCAAAGTCGTAGAAATGATGATGAAAAAATTTTCTTTATATTATAAATCAAAATATCTGTGGGAAGGTTGGTTTCAAGTTTATAATGAAAATACTAGTGGGCATGAAGATCACATACATTTTTCTGGACATGAAATATTTTCATTTGTTCATTTCCTTTCAGTAACAAGTCAACCATGTTTTTATTTTCTCTATGATGGAGAGAAGCAATATGTTAATGAAAAATCCGGAGATATTATAGTTTTTCCATCATGGGCTACACATGGAGTTGATGCAGTTTCTTCTGGTAAAAGAAAAGTTTTTTCGGCAAATGCGTCTTTTAATGATTTGAGAATGACTTGTGATAGCGTACTTCTTAAGAGAGAGTGGGAAAATAATATTTTATGGACTACAATAGAAGCATGATACATACATCAGATACAATTCAAATATGAAAATTTTTCTGGATACTGCCGACACCGAAGTTATTAAGAAGTATTATGAAACGGGATTGATTGATGGTGTAACTACTAATCCAACTCTTATGATGAAGAGTGGTAAGAATCCAGATGATGTATATCAGGAACTCAAAGATATTGGGTTGAGAGATATTAGTATGGAAGTTGTTGGTGATGCCGACGAAATGATTGAGGAAGGAATTAGATTATTTAATGAATTTGGTTTTTGTACAACTATCAAAGTTCCTATGACACGAGATGGTCTTAAGGCATGCAGTATTCTTGCTGATAAAGGTGTTCGTGTTAATGTAACTCTTATCTTCTGTGCGGCACAGGCAATTCTTGCTGCCAGAGCTGGTGCATATTATGTTTCACCTTTTGTTGGAAGACTTGATGACCAATCTGTTGCTGGTCTAGAAGTGGTTCGTTCTATTTCCGAACTATATCGTATTCAGGGTGCTCCGACACAAGTTCTTTCTGCTTCTATTCGTAGCGTCCAAAGAGCAGTAAGGTCTTGGTATAATGGTGCTTCCGTTGTTACAATGCCACCAAATATTTTTGATCAAATGTATGATCACATCTTAACTGACAAAGGATTGGAGATTTTTGATAGGGATTGGGCATCAGTAGGTCTAACTAAATAATTCATAAAAGATGGCATCTCATTCGGGACCAGATATTATAGAGGATGGATTAGTTTTAGCACTTGATGCTGCCAATACAAAATCTTATGGTGGTAGTGGAACCACTTGGTCTGATTTGAGTGGTAATGGGAATGATGGAACTTTAACTAATGGACCTACGTTTAGTAGCGATAATCTAGGTTGTATTGTTTTCGATGGAAGTGATGACAGAGTTGATGGAGTTCATAATTCTGAACTTAATCTAACAAATGATTTAACAGTAGAATGTTGGTTTAGACGCACTGGTGGTAGAAGTGATTGGGTAAGGGTATTTGGAAAGGGTGATTACTCGAATAGAACATATGGTTTGTGGTATCATGATAATTCAAATTATTTCCTATATCAAAGATACGGAGGTTCATCGAATATGAATATTATGTCTAATAAATCAGTCGTATTGAATACTTGGTATCATATGGTAGGTACAAGTTCAGGTAGTAATCATACCTTATATGTGAATGGTGTCAATGTGGAAACTGCATCAGATTCAAGTACATTTTACTCATCCTCAGACCCATATAAGGTTGGTTATGGTAATGCACACTTAACTCATATAGGTAATGTTTCAAATTGTAGAGTATATAATAGAGGACTATCGGAAGCAGAAATCAAACAAAACTTTAATGCACTTAGAAGGAGGTTTGGAATATAATGGCAGTTAATTATTGTACGCAACAAATAGTAAAAGATGGACTTGTATTAGCACTTGATGCTGCTAATACAAAGTCTTATCCTGGTTCTGGAACCACTTGGTCTGATTTGAGTGGTAATGGGAATGATGGGACTATAAATGGTTCTCCATCATATACATCAACTTCTCCTAAATATTTTACTTTTGGTTCAAATAGTAAATATATTCAAATTTCTAATGATATATCAAATGTTTCTGAAGGTACTTTTATTGCTTGGATAAAAAGAAATGGAACACAGAATGGTTATGCTGGAATAATTGGAGGTAGAGATTCTAATTATAGTGCTATGCATTTTGGTAGTAGTGGAGTTAATCTTAGATATAGTTGGCATGATGCTCATTGGGGATGGGATAGTGGTTTATTGATTCCAGATGGAGAATGGTGTATGTGTGCTATTTCAATTTCTACTTCATCTGGAATTGCATATGTTTGCCAATCTTCTGGAATTGAATCTGCAACAAATTCAGCATCACATTCATCAACTACTATTGGTGATATTGAAATAGCAAGAGATGATTATTCTAGCTCAAGATGGTATGATGGAGATATTTCTCAAGTATCAATATATAATAAAGCACTAACAGCATCAGAAATCAATCAAAACTTTAATGCACTTAGAAGGAGGTTTGGAATCTAAATATTCATAAGCCGCAACTGCTTATGCAAGTTCCACATTCACCCCAGCACTATCTCTTCAACTTACATACAACAAGTCCAGGAGAAGCAAAACGAATGTGGAGGCAAAAGATAAAAGATAAATGGGATAATCAGTGTGCCTATTGTGGATCGGATGAGCATCTCACCATCGACCACGTAGTCCCAAGAGCAAAAGGAGGTACAGATTTTACACGAAATGTCGTCTGTGCCTGCCACGAATGCAATCAAGATAAAGCACATACTCCTATGGAAGATTGGTATCTTTCACAGGAGTTTTTTAGTATGCAGAGATATAATAAGATAAAAGAATGGATGAAACCAGACCCACCGGCAAATTTATATGCCTATCGCCCAAGACGCAATAATGCTACCTGAATAAATATATAGAAAGAAAGGTTTTAGATAGTAATAATGTCCGATATTAAGGTACGGGTAGGACAAGAAAACGCTATAAAAGTTATTGCTTCTGATTCGGGTACTCCCGGTGAAACTGGTGCTCAGGGAATTACAGGTACTCAGGGTGTTCAAGGTCTGCAAGGTCCATCCGATGGTCCTCAAGGTACTCAAGGAACTAATGGAACTCAAGGTACTACAGGAACTCAGGGTACTGATGGAACACAGGGTACGGATGGTACTCAAGGAACTAATGGAACTCAAGGTACTACAGGTACTCAGGGAACTGATGGAACTCAAGGTACTACAGGTACTCAGGGAATTCAAGGCACCGATGGTGCTCAAGGTACAATAGGTGCTCAAGGTACCACTGGTACTCAAGGTACTACAGGTACTCAGGGAATTCAAGGCACCGATGGTGCTCAAGGTACAATAGGTGCTCAAGGTATCACTGGTACTCAAGGAACTGATGGTACTCAAGGAACTACAGGTGCTGGAACTCAAGGAACCACTGGTACACAGGGTACGGATGGTACACAGGGTACTGATGGAACACAGGGAACTACAGGTGCTGGAACTCAAGGAACCACTGGTACACAGGGTACGGATGGTACTCAAGGAACTGATGGTACTCAAGGAACTACAGGTACTGGAACTCAAGGAACCACTGGTACACAGGGTACGGATGGTACTCAAGGAACTGATGGTACTCAAGGAACTACAGGTACTGGAACTCAAGGTATTCAAGGTACTGATGGAACTCAGGGTACTGATGGTACTCAAGGTACTATAGGTGCTGGAACTCAAGGTATTCAAGGTACTGATGGAACTCAGGGTACGGATGGTACTCAGGGAACCACTGGTACTGATGGTAACTTTGGAGGAGCATCATTTGAATATGATTTTGATACAAACACTACAGGAGCAGATCCTGGCACAGGAAAAATTCGTTTAAATCAATCAAATCAAAATACATCAACAGCGATGTATATTGATGATACTGATGTAAATGGCACAGATATTCAATCTTATTTGAGAACAATTGATGATTCTACTTCAACAATAAAAGGTCATGTTAAAATAAGTAAAAAGGGAGATACTAGTAAATTTATATTATTTACAATTAGTAGCCTTACTGAAGAGAGTGGTTATTTTAATATAACTATCAGTCCAGTTGATAGTAGTGCAACAAGCCCATTTTCTAATGCTGATGATATAATTATCACTTTTGCCAGAACAGGTGATAAAGGTGATCAAGGTACTCAGGGAACCACTGGAACTCAAGGTACTGATGGTACTCAAGGTACTCAGGGAACTACAGGAACTCAGGGTACTGATGGAACTCAGGGTACGGATGGTACTCAAGGTACTACTGGTACACAGGGTACGGATGGTACTCAAGGAACTAATGGAACTCAAGGTACTACAGGTACTCAAGGAACTGATGGAACTCAAGGAACTCAAGGAACCACTGGTACTCAGGGAACTGATGGAACACAAGGTACTCAAGGTACTCAGGGTATAACAGGCAATCAACCAACCGCATATACTTATACATTTACAGAATCTGGTGGTAAGTATTATGTTGATGGTGTGCAACAAGCAAAATTACATATTTTAAGAGGGCAAAAATATATCTTTGATGGATCTGCAGCAACTAGTCATCCGATTAGATTATCTAGTGATTCTGGAAATAGCAGTCCTTACACAACTGGATATACTATTGGTAGTGATAATACTCATGTATTCATACCTGCTTCAAATGCTCCAAGTACCCTTTATTACTATTGCTCTTCTCATGCAAACATGGGTGGAGAAATTGGTATTAATACATTAACTAGTGATGATTTGCAAGGTACGCAGGGAACCACTGGAACTCAAGGTACTACAGGAACACAAGGAACCACTGGAACTCAAGGTACTACAGGAACA
>Ga0209992_10004529_pt1 | contig 10859 bp, 11 predicted proteins | sample 2SBtaG_2_FD_182564 | JGI IMG/M metagenome (GOLD analysis project Ga0209992, IMG submission 182564) | Deep subsurface microbial communities from Kolumbo volcano to uncover new lineages of life (NeLLi) - 2SBTROV12_ACTIVE470 metaG (SPAdes)... | ecosystem: Environmental > Aquatic > Marine >... | reverse complement strand
CAGGCACTGCGCGTGGGTGGTACGGAACAACCTACAGCTTCGCGGGCTTTCTTTCGCCAACCCAAACATTCCACATTGGAAAACCCCGCTAAATTAGAGAAAACATCCGAAGCCATTCGCGTTCAATCCATTGTCGGTACAATTGCCGAAGAATTTGACCGCCGCTTTCATAGCCGAGCTAATCTCATTTGGTTTGGTTCGTGGATGAAAGGCACAGCGCGCCCACATTCAGACATAGATTTAGCTATTGAGTATCACGGTATATTAGCCGAGAAAGATCTTAATACCTTTAGAACCTGGTTAGATGATTTACCTACGCTTTATCGTATTGATTTGGTCGATATGAATTCCGCAGGAGAAAAATTAAAGGCCGAGATAAAGCGATATGGAAAAATATTGTGAATGACAATTACAAACGCACCGATTTTGATAAATCAGTCTCAAATTTGGCTCTAATCCTGGCCGAGCCCGAAACCGCTATTGTCCGTGATGCGGCAATCAAGCGTTTTGAGCTATGCTATGAACTGGCATGGAAATCCATTCAGGAAGCATGCCGGGCGGAAGGTTTGGAAGTCTGCAAGTCACCGAAAAGTTGCTTTAAACAAGCATTTCAGCAAGACTGGATTGAAGACGAACGAGCATTTTTGGAAATGATCCAAAAACGTCATTTAACCACCCATACTTATAACGAAAAATTGGCGCGTAAATTTTATACCCGTCTGAAACAGTATCCATCAGCATTTAAATCGTTATTAGAAAAATGACTCTTACTCTAAGCATCCCAGGAAGACGCCTCATAGAACTCGTAGCTCAAATCCTATAATATCTTACGACAATTTCTTAAAAATTTAGTCACTTTCCCCCACTTGACACCGATCAGGTTCTAAGGTGCAATGCTTTATTGAAGCATCATTAGATTGACTAACCAATACTGCTGGACTGAATATAGGAGTGAGACATGATTTCTATCGTATATCTAGCCATTTTTGTAGCATCTGTATACCTTGTTGTTAAAGACAAGGACTTTGAAACTGTACAACAACCTTGTGCAGTCTGTATGCAGCGGTCTTTGGTTATTTTATCTTTAGGATGTCTATTTACTGGCGCGGTGGCGTTCACCTTTTTTGCACCGCATAAGGTCTGGGTCATTAGCGGTGTCATGACACTTTCTATATCCGGTTTTTTGTTTGGCATTTTTTGCGCCTTGGAGCGTAAAAAATCGACTCTTGCACTCCTTCAAATGGCTTATGTCGTCGTCATAACCAAGCACTTCTATTCGTGGTGGTAAATTTGGACGGTAGGATAATTGATATTTAAGACATCTAGCCAAAAAATAGACTGATCTATTGCACCCGCATACCGGGCTTTGCACCTTCGTCCGGGTGCAGTATCCAAATATCCTTACCACCTGGACCACACGCCAAGACCATCCCTTCTGAAATCCCAAACCGCATCTTTCGGGGCGCTAGATTCGCAACCACCACAGTGAGTTTTCCTTCTAAAGCTTCCGGCTGGTACGCCGATTTTATTCCAGCGAAAATATTCCGAGTTTCGCCATCGATGTCCACGGTAAGTTGCAATAATTTCTCTGCGCCCTCGACATGCTGGGCCTTGATGATTTTAGCAATACGTAGATCTATTTTGGCGAAGTCGGGAAACTCGATAGTCTCCCCGATCGGGTCATCCGCCAAGGCTCCACCTTTTGCTGGCGGCAACTGTTCCAAGCTTTCTTTGGATGCTTCGATCAGCGCTTCGATTTTATCCAGCTCAACCCGAGTCATCAAGGGTTTAAAGTTTTCGATCGTGTGCCCGGACAAAAACTGTACATTATCCGGCCACCGCTGTGAATCTATATTCAGAAACTTTTCTGCATCTGCGGTCAACGCAGGTAAAACAGGCTTAAGGTAGGCACTTAGCACCCTGAACAAATTGAGACCCATAGTACATACATCATGCAGCGTCTGTTCCTCGCCGTCCTGTTTAGCGATGACCCAAGGTTTTTTCTCATCAATATACTGATTTGCACGATCGGCCAGCGCCATGATGGCGCGCATGGCTTTGCCAAATTCCCTGGACTCGTAAAACTCAGCGATTTGTTCGTTTGCCTCCACGAATTCTTTGAACAAGTCGGGTTCCGAACAATTCCGAGACAAAACATTTCCAAATCTTTTCTTGATAAAACCGCTGCAACGACTGGCAATATTGACGACTTTCCCAACCAGGTCAGAATTAACACGCAGAGCAAAATCTTCAAAGTTTAGGTCGATATCTTCAACGCCCTGACCCAATTTAGCCGCATAGTAGTAGCGTAAATATTCAGGATTAAGTTGATCGAGATAACTGCGGGCTTTTATAAACGTTCCTCGGGATTTGGACATTTTCTCGCCATTGACGGTAAGAAACCCATGGGAAAATATCCCGCTGGGTGTTCTAAAATTTGCCCCAGTCAACACCGCAGGCCAGAAAAGAGCGTGAAAGTAAACGATATCCTTGCCGATAAAATGGTATAGTTCGGCATCACTATCTTTGTTCCAATAAGCGTCGAAATCGATGCCTTTGTTATCACACAAGTTTTTGAAACTGGCCATATAACCAATTGGCGCGTCTAGCCATACATAAAAATATTTGTCAGGGATACCTGGGATTTCAAATCCAAAATACGGCGCATCGCGAGAAATATCCCACTCCTGCAATCCCGATTCCAGCCATTCGTTCATTTTATGGGTCACTTCGGGCTGCAAATGCCCGGCGTGGGTCCACGTCTTAAGCATATCGGTAAAATTGGATAGCTTAAAAAAATAATGCAGCGACTCTTTGGTTACCGGTGTTTCGCCTGAAACGACAGAAACGGCATTTTTGAGTTCGGTTGTCGCATAGGTAGCCCCACACGCTTCACAGTTATCGCCATACTGATCTTTAGCCGAACATCGCGGGCATTCTCCTTTAATAAACCGATCTGGAAGAAACATTTCCTTGAGCGGATCGTAAGCCTGAGTAATTTCCTTGGATTCGATGTGCCCGTCGTCCCGCAGTCGCTTGTAGATTAGTTCAGAAAAATATTTATTTTCCTTCGAATGTGTCGTGTGATAATTATCAAAAACAATTCCGAAATCCGTAAAATCCGCCAAGTGCTGCTCCCGCACTGTTTCAATAAGCTGTTCTGGCTCTATGCCTTCCTGTTGCGCTTTAAGCATTATCGGTGTGCCATGAGTATCATCCGCGCAAACGTAATAACAGGTATGTCCCCGTTGCTTTTGAAAGCGAGCCCATATATCCGTTTGAATATATTCCACTAAATGGCCCAGATGGATAGGGCCATTTGCATATGGCAGAGCACTCGTCACTAAGATTTTTCTATTACGCTCCATCTTATTATTGATATCTGGATTGATTAAAATTTGAGCCGTATTATCCCACAATTTTGCCCCCGAGTAGTCGGAGGTATTCCAATACCTGCGCCAATCTGATTTATTGAGTACAATTTACCGTTTGCCGCATTGGCTTTGGAGATTTTGAATGACAACGGTTCATGAGACTGATATTGAGCAGATTCTGAGAGAAATTATTGACCCCTATTTGGAAGCAGACTTAGTTTCGTCCAAATGTGTCAAAAGTATTGTGATTAAAGGCTCAAGCGCATCGATCAACATCACTCTAGGCTACCCTGCGTCGGGCTATCACGAAAAACTAAGGCAGAACATAAAATCGAAGGTCGAAAATGTCGAAGGGATCGATACCGTCAATATTGATATCGCTACACAAATCGTATCCCACACGGTTCAAAAAAATCTCAAACCCATGCCCGGCATAAAAAATATCATCGCGGTAGCATCGGGTAAAGGGGGGGTTGGAAAATCAACTACCGCTGTAAATTTGGCATTGGCTCTTATCGCCGAAGGAGCGAAAGTCGGTATCCTCGATGCAGACATATATGGGCCGAGTCAGCCCTTGATGCTCGGTTTGTCAGGCCCCCCCGATAGTCGCGATCGAAAAACTATGGAACCCAAGGTCGCGTATGGATTGCAATCAATTTCGATCGGTTATCTCGTCGAAGCAGATACGCCAATGATATGGCGTGGCCCTATGGTCACCAATGCCCTTCAGCAATTGTTGAAGAACACCAATTGGAACAACCTCGACTATTTGATTGTCGACCTTCCACCCGGTACCGGCGATACCCAACTCACACTTTCGCAACAAATTCCGGTCAGTGGAGCCGTCATTATCACGACACCACAAGACATCGCTTTGTTAGACGCACAGAAAGGATTAAAAATGTTCGAACAAGTTGAAATTCCCGTTCTGGGAATCATCGAGAATATGAGTATCCATATCTGCACCCAATGCGGCCACGAAGAATCGATATTCGGGACGGGTGGTGGCTTAAAGATGTCAAAAAAACATGGGGTTGAATTGCTCGGCGCCTTACCTTTAGATATCAACATCAGGGAACAAGCGGACAGTGGATGCCCAACCGTAGTTTCCGACCCGGAAAGCAGATCGGCGCACATGTACCGGGAAATCGCACGAAAACTGGCGGCAACACTGTCTAAGCGAGCCAAAGATTTTAAAGGAATGTTTCCAAAAATCGAAATCAAAAATAACTAAATATGAGCATCAAACCCGACCACTGGATCCGTCGCATGGCCGACCAATACGGGATGATCGAACCGTTTGAACCGCAACAGGTCCGAAAATCCGAACAGGGGAAACTCATCTCCTATGGAACATCAAGTTACGGATACGACATCCGGTGCTCCGACGAGTTTAAGATTTTCACCAATATCAATTCAGTCATCGTCGACCCCAAAAATTTCGATGCCGGCAGTTTTATCGACATGCAGTCGGATGTCTGCATCATACCCCCAAACTCATTTGCTCTGGCGCGGACAGTCGAATACTTCAGAATTCCCCGTAATATTCTGACGATTTGCTTGGGTAAGTCAACCTATGCGCGATGCGGCATAATCGTCAATGTCACGCCACTGGAACCTGAGTGGGAAGGGCATGTTACTTTGGAATTCTCCAATACCACGCCACTCCCAGCAAAAATATACGCAAACGAAGGGGTGGCCCAAGTGCTTTTTCTCGAATCCGAAGAAGAATGCGAAATATCGTACAAGGATCGCGGTGGGAAATATCAGGGGCAGCAGGGTGTCACTTTACCTAAAGCGTAGTACCCTTATGTTGTACCCGCATGGTATAAAAATAATCTGGAACGTTATTAAACAACCCAAAGCTAGGACGAAATAGTTAGGCTTTATTGAATAATACCGGCAATCAACTGATCTTCGAGTTCAATACGAGCCGCCAATGCCTCGCCGAGCCGCGACAAGTCACTTGACAGGTTGTTAACCAATGCGTCCCCGCTTAGTTGGTCATATTTGTCATTGAACGCTACAGCTGCGTCGGTTGTACTCGCGATTTTCGAGTAAACCTCTGCGGCAATTTTAACGACTTTCGAACGACGTTCTCGACCATCCGCGATGCGCTGATAAATGCCAAAATGTCCTAGTGAGATGTAATCCACCAGAATTTGACAAAACTCTTTGACCTTAGACTCCACGGAGTCACGATTGGAATAGGGTTCAAGTCCTGCGGCAGTACAGTATAATGACCACACCTGCTGCCTCTCTTGGACCAATTCAGAAATGATTTTATTGGTTTGGTTACGTCGGTCCTCTCCAGAATATTGCTTCATCAAGTTACTTTGCCTTTTGTTACAGTCAAAAATGTTGCGCATACTTTATGCGATCTTGAAGCAAACAACAATATCCCTGTAAATTATATGTGATGGTGTTCCGTTTCTGACAAGATCAGGATGCAAATTGACTCACAATAATCTCATTTCAGTCATCGTTCCAACCTATAATCGCTCGGCTTTTTTACATCGCGCATTGCGTTCGATCGAAAAACAAAGCTATGCCCCCTGTGAGGTTATTGTGATAGACGATGGTTCTTCCGATAATACCCAATCACTCGTGAAAACAGAATTCCCCAAAATTACGTACCTCTACCAGCAAAACCTAGGCGTCAGCAAAGCCCGTAATATTGGAATCTTAAATGCAAAAGGGCAATGGCTTGCTTTTCTTGACTCCGACGACGAATGGCTTCCTGAGAAACTCAGCAAGCAACTTGCATTGATCGCAAAAGATTCCAGCATCCGCATCTGTCACACTGAGGAAATATGGGTTCGTCATGGGAAGCGAGTCAATCCAATGAAAAAGCACGCTAAATCTGGAGGCTGGATTTTCCATTCTTGCTTGCCTTTGTGCGTCATATCACCTTCGTCTGTTATCATCCATCGATCGATTTTCGAAAAAATCGGCGTTTTCGATGAAACTTTGCCCGCCTGCGAAGATTATGACCTTTGGTTGCGTATAACGTCTTCGTATCCGGTGTCGTTTATCAATGAACCGTTGATTATTAAATATGGAGGGCATGCCGACCAATTATCACAAAAACATTGGGGCATGGATCGATTTAGGATTAAAGCGTTGAAAAAAATATTAGATCAAGGAGGGTTGAAAACCGCAGACGAAGTTGCAGCTCGAAGCATGCTGGTCAAAAAAGCACACATTTATCTCACCGGTGCGCGAAAAAGAAACCGACTGGATGAAATCGATTATTACCAGTCGCTTTGCCTAAATTACAAGGACTGAAAAAATCCATCGTGGCTATGACTTATCTCCATTTTGTTGTCGCCTTGCCCTGCGAGGCAAAACCCCTCGTTGAATATTTTGGCCTCAAACGTCGAATGGACCACCCGGCTTTCCCAGTCTATGAAAAAGCTACTACAACGTTGACCGTTAGTGGCATTGGGAAAACGGCTGCTGCCGCAGCCGTTGCCTATACCCAAATCCTTTTCGGCAACTCAAAAAATTCGGTTTGGTTAAATATCGGAATCGCCGGATATCACCTCCCTGCAATTAGCCAAATATTTGTCGCCCACAAAATAGTCGACCGAGAGAGCGGAAACAGTTGGTATCCCCCCCTACTCTACCAACACGCGTGCATGAGCGCCGAAGTTGCAACCGTTGCCAGACCGGAAACCGAGTACGCCCAAGAAATTCTTTATGACATGGAAGCATCTGGTTTTTATCCAACAGCACAGCGTTTCTCCACCTCGGAGCTGATACAATGCCTTAAAATAGTATCCGATCATAATTTGATATCCCGCAAACAAATTAACTCCAAACAAGTCTCGTTGTTAGTTAAAGCAAAAATAGAAACCATCGAAAATACCACTAATCAACTCATGCATATGGCTCAATCCCTTGCGCTGAGCTCACCTTCCTTGTTGGCTAAATTTCTTCAATGTTGGCATTTTTCAAACCACCAAAAACTACGTCTCGAAAACCACCTTAGAAGGTGGGAAGTAGTCTCGTACAATAATCCACCGGATATAGAAGCCCTTAGAGTTTTTAAGACAGGAAAAGAAATATTGGCTTGGTTGGAAAATCAACTAAACGCTATGCCGGTTGTCTTGGAAAAGCCGCATCGGCGAAAGGAACCCGGACAATGGTAAGAGAAACGTATAATTCGCACAGCCAATGGTTGATACCCTTTATATAGAAGAAAGTATCTCAGAGCACCCCAGGGCACTGGAAATATCGAGTCGCTTTCCAAGAGCTCGGCGAATTTTGTGCGAACGGTATAGCGAAGTCTTTAATCCAAAAGCACAAAACTTCCGACTCCAAAAAAAAAGACCCGCGTTAATCCTGGCAAAAAAGTTTAAAAATTTTTTGCTTGCAACACCACCAAGCTACGGGATTGGTGCCCAGCACAATTATTACTTTTCCCATATGTTGAACTGCCTTTACGATTGTCGGTATTGTTTTCTACAAGGCATGTACCAATCGGCCAATTATGTGGCTTTTGTTAATTTCGAAGACTTCGAACAAGAAATACGTCAAACGGCATCGACCCACTTACACCAAGAAATTCATTTTTTCTCGGGTTACGATTGCGACAGCCTTGCGATGGAACCAATTACGGGTTTTGCTCGATTTTTTCTTCCGGTCTTCCGTTCCACGCCCAATGCCTGGCTCGAACTTCGCACGAAAAGCACTCAAATCAAAACCCTCTTGGAAACCGACCCAATACCAAACTGCATCATCGCCTTTAGTTTTACACCCGAAGAAATTTCCAATGCATTAGAACACAGAGTTCCATCCGTCGAAAAACGCTTTGAATCCATGGTGCAACTACAAAAATCCGGATGGACATTGGGCCTTCGGTTTGACCCATTGATATACCAACAAGGCTGCTTTGCGCAATATTCAAAACTCTTCGAAAACGCATTTAACACATTAGATATCAATCAGCTGCATTCGGTTAGTCTCGGTAGTTTTCGGCTCCCAGAAAAAATGTTCCGCAAAGTACACAACCTCTACCCCAAAGAAAAACTTTTCGCGGCACCCCTGGAGGCAGCGAATGGGATGATATCGTATAAAGCTGCGTTAGAAACCGAACTCACCGAATATTGCACCGAACAATTGTTGCAATACATCCCAGAAGAAAAGTTCTTTCCTTGCTCAATATGAAACGTACCGTTTTGATTACGGGCACAAGCTCAGGAATCGGCAAAGCGATTGCCGAAAACCTTTTGATGGACGGAAATCGAGTCATTGGATTAGCCCGAAACTCTGGCCAGATTAATACAGAACACAGGGATTTCCACCCAATTCCTATAGATCTATCCGAATTAAAATCGCTACCGGAAAACCTAAAGCGAATCAACCAACAATTTTCCCCAATCGATACCCTAGTTCTTTGTGCGGGCCATGGAAGATTCGGGTCGCTCGAAGAGTTTTCCTACCAACAGATTAATAAATCAATCGATCTTAATTTCACCAGTCAGGCCTATGTTGTTCGGGCTTTGATGCCGAACCTAAAACGCTCTAAAAGTGGAAATATCATCTTTATTGGATCAGAAGCAGCGCTCCAAGGAAGTCGCAAAGGCAGTATTTATTGCGCAAGCAAATTCGCTCTTCGCGGGTTTGCCCAAGCGTTGCGCGACGAGTGTGCCCGAAGCGGTATCCGTGTCACCATTATCAATCCAGGCATGGTCAAAACCGAATTCTTTGACGAACTGGACTTCCAACCCGGTGACGACAAAGAAAACTATATTCTGCCTAGCGACATTGCTGAAATGGTTTCCCTGACACTGCAGTTGCGACAAGGCACTGTCGTCGAAGAAATAAACTGCAGCCCATTAAAAAAAGTTGTCCGGTCTAAGTCCAACTAGGAGGCTTGTCTGTCCGAGAATGTACGAATGTTTAGGGCATAAGGCTACAAATAAGTCACGCCGTAATATTCAGGTGATCACATAAAACGGTTTGTTGTACTTAAGCGACAATGGCCGATACTTGAGCCATATTCATTTAGCCAAAGTTCTTAACGATTTTTTTTGGGTTGTCGCTATCATTTTTTCCAAAAGGTCTATACTACAGGTGAACATCGTTCGTCCTAAAAAAACCGATTGTTTGTTCAATCCCGTACTACTTAAAATTACATTAACCGGGAACAATAATGCGTCGAGCCTGTTTAAAATGATCACCTTTTTAACCAAGTTGTCCCCCTAGGAGGGAATAAAAAGCGCACGATGGGAAAGCCCATTCGTTTAAGCTCACAACCCCTAAACTGTTATCTGAATAAATACCGCGGTGCATAAACCATGTCTAAATCGATACCACCGATCTCTTATTTATCTCCGGCAGCCGAAGCTGACAACAATGAAAACATTGATATTTTCGATCGAGCAAAATCATATGGCGTAGAAGAATTTCATCTAAAACACGATGCTGCTACGGGATTGAAAGCGGTTGTTGCCATTCACGGCCCCCATAGAGGTCCGGCATTAGGAGGCACCCGTTGTCTTACTTATCCAACTGTCGATCATGCATTGTATGATGCGGCACGACTAGCTCGAGCCATGAGTTTTAAAAGCGCTTTTGCGGGTTTACATTACAGTGGTGGCAAAGGTGTTTTAATTCGTCCAGCGCAAATCCAAAATGCTGACGCTTATTTTGAAAGTTACGGCGCATTCATCGATAGTTTGGGTGGACGCTTTATCACCGCCGTTGATGTCGGTACGAGCGTTGATGATATGAATATTATTGCTCGTCGAACCAAGCATGTATTGAGTACCTCTGTATCCCACGGCGACCCCTCTCTTTTCACTGCCAGGGGTCTGGTTCGTGGGATTCTCGCTGCTGTTAAAAATAGACTTAATCGAGATGACATTGAGGGTCTTCATATTGGCGTACAAGGGGTGGGGAAAGTTGGTTTCCATCTGGTGTATCTGTTACATCAACAAGGCGCTAAAATAACAATTAGTGAGAAAAATGACGAAGTTGCTCGACAATGTATAGACAATTTTGGGGCAACTCGTGTTGGTACAAACAAGGTATACGGTATTGATTGTGATGTGCTTTCACCTTGTGCACTGGGAGGCGTCATCAATGATGCCACAGTACATCAAATCAAAGCGCGTGTAATCTGCGGTGCGGCTAATAACCAACTGACTTCAGACCGCCACGGTGATATTTTACACAAAAAGAAGATTTTCTACGTGCCCGATTACGTCGTCAATGCGGGTGGACTAATTCACGTCGCACTAGGGGAAACAAAACAATCACAAGCTGCTATAACGGGAATTTACAACGCTGTAACTGACATTTACCAACGTTCTGAATCAACAAAAGAACCCAGTCACCGAGCAGCCAACCGGATTGCTGAGCAAATAATATCCGAGTCGAAGCCGCGAAGTGTTTTCGTATAGTCCGGCTCATAACTTACCGGCTTCAAGTTGCTGGTGAATATTTTGGTAGAGCCTGTATAGCTGCAGCACCTCG
>Ga0209992_10004528_pt1 | contig 10860 bp, 12 predicted proteins | sample 2SBtaG_2_FD_182564 | JGI IMG/M metagenome (GOLD analysis project Ga0209992, IMG submission 182564) | Deep subsurface microbial communities from Kolumbo volcano to uncover new lineages of life (NeLLi) - 2SBTROV12_ACTIVE470 metaG (SPAdes)... | ecosystem: Environmental > Aquatic > Marine >... | reverse complement strand
GGACTGCGTTGGAGTCCACGATGCCATCCTCAACGGGGTGGCACCCCGCCTCCGGTGCCATCGCGCCCTCCGCCTTGCTACGAAGGCGCAACCACGCTCTCGCGACGAACTCCGCGAATAGGTCGGACTAGGGTGCGCTGGCCGCGAGGCCGTTGGTGGCGCTGGCACCCTCTGGGCCCGCTGCGTCCACGATCCAGACCTGCAGGTAGACGATGACGGAGACCAGCTCTGCGGGCCAGCGCCCTGGTAGGGACACCTTGCCGGCTGAGTCTGTGAGCACGGGTGCGGCGGCGATGAACTCGGGCACCATGAAGCCACCGAGGAAGGGGCTGTTGCCCACGCCGAAGCCGACGAACAGAAACCCGGGAGCGTCGGGCGCGGCGGAGCGCACGGTGAGGGCGTAGCCAGCCAGCGGGGTGGTGCCGCCCGCGCCGCGCAGGCTGGGTGCGCCCGCGACGCCGGGGAGAGCGAAGCCCAGGTTGGTCCAGGGGCCGTCGCCAGCAGTGTTGGCAGGCAAGGGTGCCACGGTGAAGACCGTCAGCATGCAAGCGACGAGGGTGGCGTGCAGAGAGGCCATGGAAGACAGGGAGGGTGCGCAGGGGGGCGCCCGGAGGCGGCCGGGTTCAGTCCATCAGGATGAAGCCATCGTCGTCATCGAACAAGGGCTCCGCATCGTCGTCCGGGTTGAGGATGACCTTCCCCCCATGGGCTTGTGGGTCGGGCTGCGAGTTGGCCGGCTGCCTTGGCGCTTCTGCTGGCTTCGGGGCCTCTGGCTCGACGGCAGCAGCAGGATCAGCGGCTTCCTGGCCCTTCAAGAACTGCTGGAGTTGGTAGAGCTTGGAAGAGTGCAGCTCGTGGTAGGCGAGGCCGTGTTCATGCAGCCCGTCGGGAGTCTTCCGTGTCCAGCACACCAGGGCTTCGCAGGTGAGCGGCTCGTTCTGCTCGTCACCCAGCGCGACGGACAGCGACAAGATCTCCTGGGCGTCGAAGCGAGAGGTGCTCTGCATGCGCAGGCCGCTGAGGCTCATGTCCAGGACCTTGCAGGGCTGGGGGTCGGTGACGTGCCGGCGGCTTGCCCGGCCCTCCAGCTGGACGTGGTAGCGCGGTTCGCTGCGGCCGATGAGGCCCCGCCCCTCTGGGCGGGTGAGGTGCAGCATGAGTCCGCCAGGGAAGAGGCAGGAGTCATCCAGCTTGAGCGGGAAGCTGATCGGCGAGGAGAAGCCGCGGAAGGCGAGATCGAGGGTGGTGCCCTCGCCGAGCTGTTTGGCGCCGGGTGGGCAGAAGACGGCGATCTCGCCGTTCTCGCAGGTCAAGGCCACCCCGCGGATGCGCTCGTTGAGAGCAGAGCAGACCCAGACCCGGCGAAACGGATCGGGGATGTCACTGACCCGGGTCAGGCCGAGCAACTCGAAAGCCTGTGCCAGCAGGTCCACCCGCTGGAAGTTCAGCTCGAGGTTGTCGTGGTCGCCCACGGCGGCATAGAGCGCCGTCCGCTCGAGCAACTCACGGGACTGCAAGACAAGGCCCGGGTCGTCCGGGTTCATGTGCAGCGCGGCAGGCTCCAGGAGCTTGATGATGCGCCGGGTGAGGCCCCGACTGCGGGCCTCGGCAGCGAAGTCCGAGTTCAGCCCCACGATGTCCAGTACGTTGCTCAGCATGGTCGGGTCTCAGGGGCCGGAAGCGAGGGCATGGTCAGCGGGCGTGCCCTGACGAGCGCGCTTCAGGTCATCCCAGACCGCAGGGTTTCCGGGCGTGAGGACGAGGGCCCGTTCCAGGTCGGACGCAGCGTCGGCGAAGAGCTCCAGGTCGAGCAGCACGCGCCCCCTGCTGATGTACAGCTGGGGGTTGTTGCGGTTGATGCGAATGCCGTCGTTGAGGTCTTGCAAGGCCAGCTCTGCCTGTCCCTGGGCGTAGTGCGCGGCGGCCCGGTTGCCATAGGCCTCGGTCAGCAGCGGGTTGTGGGCCAGGGCCAGGCTGAAGTCGTTGACCGCGGCGGGCCACTCTTGTTGAGCGGCCCAGGACACGCCGCGACTGTTGAGCGCCTCGGCGAAATCAGGATTGAACACCAGGGACTGTGAGTAGTCGGCGATGGCGCCTGCGTTGTCGCCCAGCTGGGCCCGTGCGAGCCCACGGTTGTAGAAAGCGCGGGCGGAGAACGCCTTCAGCTCGATGGCAGCGCTGTAGGAGGCGAAGGCCTCACGGGGCTTGCCCTGGGCCAGCTGCGTGTTGCCGTGGCCGATGTGCCACTGGTACTTGTCGCCCTGAAGTTGCAGGGCCTGGACGTAGGCTGCCGCGGCCTGGTCGTGGCGTCCCATGAGGTGCAGGGCTCGGGCCCGTCCAGCGTGCAGGCTGCCGATCCTGTCGTTCTCGGTGAGGTCCTGTTCAAAGAGGGACAGGGCTGCCTCGGGGTTGTTCAGGTCGAGCTGGGTCCATCCGGCGGCGCAGGGTCTTGGCGCGCTGGCGCAGCTCGTGCAGAGCAGGGCCGCACAGGCGAGCAGGAACAGGCTGCGAGTGGTCACGGTGATCACGTCTTGGCTCCCTAGTACTGTGGTGCTGAGGGGGTGAACTCGAGAGGCGTCCACCAGGAGTCGCCGCCTTCTTCGTCGGGGACGTCGAACGAGGTGCTCTCGAAGAGCGCCTGTTGGCTCTTGGTCAGCCCCTGTTCGCGAACGATGGTCACGGTGAGGAAGACCACCAGATCTACCCGTTCAGTGGCCTTGGACTCAAAGGAGAACAGCCAGTCGCCGAGCCAGGGGATGGCGCTCAGGTAGGGCACCTTGCTCTCGGTGTTGCTCTCCCTGCTGCTGATCAAGCCACCGAGCACGATGGTCTGGCCGTCCATGACGGTCACGGAGGTGTCGACCTGGCGGGTGTTGATGCGGGCCACTTCGATGCCGGTGGAGCCCTTGATCACGGGGCCCAGGGTGCTGGTGGAGGGCCTGGCAAAGAGCTCGATCTCGTCGTCGTTGAGCACCGACGGTGTGACCTCGAGCTGGACGCCGATCTTCTCGTAGCGATCCAGCTCTTCGGTGACGGTGCCCTGGTCCGTGACGGTGGTGCTCAAGATGGGATAGCGCTCGCCCACCAGGATGGTCGCCGTGGTGCGATCCTGAACGGTGACCCGCGGGTTGGAGACGATCTGCACCCGGGAGTCATCGTTGATCATCTCCAGCAGGCCCGTGAACATGGTCAGGTCAAGGGTGCCGAAGGTGAACAGGCCGGGGATGCCAGGGGTGGTCACGCTGAGCGGCGCGGCGGGGAAGAGGCCGCCCTGTGAACCGCCGGTGACGTTGGGGTTGGATCCGCCCAGGTTGGTGTTGTTGAAGGGGAAGATGTGCGGCGAGTTCGGACCGGCGGCCTTGATGGCCACGTTCCAGTCGATCCCCAGCCTGTCGTCTTTGCCCAGCGCCACTTCGACGAAGCGTGCTTCGATGAGGACCTGCACGGGCTTGGTGTCGAGTTCATCCACGAGCTCGGCGATGCGCTCCAGGCGTTCGGGAACATCTGAGACCACCAGGGTGTGCGACCGGGCGGGCTGACCCATGGACGACGAGGTGAGCCTGCCGCCGATCTGCAGGCCGGCCGCCTGTCCGCCGGCCTTGGCGGCAGCCCCAGACTCCTGAATCACGTGGTCGGTGGTCTTCAGCAGGGTGACCGAACCGACGTCGCTGAGCAGGGGGGTGAGCGTGGATTGCACCCGCGCGGCATCTACGTACTGAAGCTTGAAGAGCCGCACCTCGGTGAGCTGTGGAGCGCCCGAGCCGTCCTGGGCGTTGGGCCCCAGGAGGGACGCGGCGAGCTGCCGCTGTTTGAGCAGATCGTCCATGCTGGACACGGTGATGATCTTGCCTTGCTCGGTGTATTGCAGGCCGCTGACCTTCATGATCGCGTCCAAGGTCTCGGCCACCGTGGCGTCCACCAGCTTGAGCGTGATGGGGCCTTCCACCGTGCCACCGAGCACGATGTCCACGTCGCTTTGCCGGGCGACCATGCGCAGGGCCTCTCGCACATCGGCGTCGCGCAGCTCGAGCGAGATCCGTGGGCGAGCCACGTCACCCAGGACCAGCTCGTCGCTGGCCAAGGCCGTGGAAGAGAGGACTCCCCAGAGCAGGCAGGAAAGCACGGAGGGGATGAGCGGCTTCATTTTGGACCTTCAGACAACGTGAGAGTGTGTTGCTCGCCATCCCGCAGGAGGGTGACGGAAGCGGTGTCGATGGACACCACCGTGAAACCGCTCGTGGTGACGGCTCCGGTGGCCAGGACCTGCTCGTCCAGGATGGCGAGGAACTTGGCGTCGGATTCACCGATGCCGGTGAGGCTGGGCAGGGATCCGTGGGACTCGAGCTCGACTTCGGGCTCGGGTGCGGGGGGGAAGTCGGCTTGGCTGGGTGGCTGGAAGGGATCACGGCCCCAGTCCATTGCGGCTGCCCGGGCGACCAGGTCAACGATGTCCTCTGCCGGCTTGGTTTCAGAGGTCTGTCCCACAGGGCGCCGCGTGGCCGTGAGCCTGGCGGCGGTCATGTCAGGCACCGCCGCGGTCTCGGTCTCGGTGGACGCGGACGGCATGGCGATCACGGCCAGCAGGCTCAGTGCAGACGAGGACAGGAACATCTTCATGCCTTTGGAAGCAGCCATCAGGTGTCTTCCGTTGCTGTGGGCATGCCGGCCTCGGGGCCCGGTGCAAACCAGGTCACGAAGAAGGACGCCCGGAGCGTCTCGTCGTTCGCTCTCTCGTCATGGGAGAGTTCGACCTCGTTGATGGAGTTGAGCTCGGAGAGGACGGAGACGTTCTCCAGGAACTCGGCCAGCTGCCGGTAGTTGCCCGTGCCCACGAGGCGGTGGGTGCAAGAGATGCCCTGGCCTTGGTCGATCTCTCGGGGTTCAAGGCTCTCCATCTCTACGATGGTGACGCCCGCCTTGCGGGCCGACGCAGAGAGCGCCGCGATGCGGACGGCCTGGCTCTCGGCCATGCGTTGGCATTCGAACAGGGCGTCGTCGAGAAGAGCCAGCTCGGCCACGGAAGATGTGGAGTCTGGGTAGAGCGCCAGCTCGCGCTGCTGCGTGTCGATGTCCGACTCGAGGGCGCGGACCACATCTTGCGACGCGCTGATGCGTGAGATGGACCCACCCACCAGGAGGAAGAGCAGCGCGGTGAGGCTCACGACCCAGAGGGCATTCACCACGACGAGGTTGCGGGTGGAGAGCTTCAAGAGGCCTCCTCCGAACGGCCGCTGGGTGCGTCGCGGACGATCAGGAGCGCCTCAAGGTGCCCGTCGCTGGAGTCTGAACTCGCCGTGGCGTTGACGATGTGCGCGCTGCTGAAGAAGGGCGACTCACCGAGCGCTACGGTCAGGTCGATGACGGTCACTTCGAAGGGCACCCGGCCGCTATGGACGATGGCGTCGAGGCGCACGGCCACACTGCCGTCCATCTGGTCGGCGGCCATGGACGTGATCTGCACCGACTCGGGGAGGATGGCCGAGAGTTCCTTCATGAAGCCGAGCCAGTAGGCGCTGGGCCCCCGGGCAGAGATCAGCTGCTCATGGATCGCCTTGGCCTCTGCGCTGCGAACGGAGAAGCTCTCGCAGATGTCGTGCTGGGTTTGCAGCTCGCTGAGAGCGAAGCGCATGGAGGCCTCAGCCGATTCGTAGTGGCCGAGAATGGGCATGGCGGCCAGGGCCACACAGGCAGCTCCGGCCACGGCGAAGGGGGCTACCCGTCGGCGCGTCGAAGCGACGGCGGAAGCCGCCAGACGGATCCGTTCTTCGCGGGGGATGAGGTTGATCGGATCTTCGGCTCCCAGTGAGTAGCCGAGGATCGCCGAGAAGGCGGTGGGGTCGACCTCTCCAGGGTCGCGGATGGAGAGGTGCCAGTGAGCGCAGGCCCGTGCGATCGGGTCGACCAGGGTGACCTTCAGGCCCAGGATGTCGCTCATCATGGGGGCAAGGTTGCGCATCCGCGAGGCCGGTCCAGAGAGCACGATGTTCTCGATGGGCGCACCATTGAGCAGGCCACGCATGTACTCCACCGACCGTTCGATCTCGCTGGCGAGGCGCTGGATCACCGGCTCAAGCAGAGGCAGGATCTCAGCAGAGCGCACCCCGTGAGGCCAGACCATGGATTCGTCCTCTCGAGGACAGCCGGCCACCGTCTTGAGCTCTTCTGCCTGTTCGCGAGTGAGCTGCAGCGGACCCTCGGGAGTGAGGATGGGCCGCATGAGCGCGCGGGTGAACGTGTCGCTGGAGGTGTCGATCTCTCTGCTGAAGCGCAGCCGCCGGTTCTCGAACAGGTTGAGAATGGTGGAGTCGTCACCGATGTCGACGTGGATGGCCGCCTGGTCGTCGGTGCACAGTCGTGCGTGGTAGGCCAGGTTGGCCAGGGACTCCGCCGCGGCGCTGACGGCCACAGGTCTCAGGCCCGCCTCTCTCAGGATCTTGAGCGCCCGCATGACCGTGGCCTGGGGGGCGGCCGAGACCAGGGCCATGACCATGCTGTCGTCGTCCCTGGTGAAGTCTCGCACCGTGCGGAAGTCATAGGAGGCGCCGTCCACACTGAAGTGCAGGGTCTCCCTGAGCTGAAGTTCGATGGCCTGGCGCAGGTCGGCGTCTGGCATGGCGGGCAAGACGAACGACTGTGTGCTCGTCGCTCCCTGAGACAGCAGGCAGGCGGCGCGCATGCCCTTCCAGCCATTGCGGTCCACCTCCTGGCGGATCAGCGCTGCCAGGGTGCCGTCGTCCACAGGGTGTCCGGCTTCACCTTCCCTCGGGGGAGACACCACCGTGATCTGCTCGAATCGCACGGCTTCACAGGCCACCTCGGCGGCGGCGAGCTTGATGCTCCCGCGGCTGAGGTCGACAACGACCAGCTGGGGGCGGCGTCTTCTGAGTCTGCTCATGGATGAACCAGGGACCTGACGGGACTTTTCTTGCTCATCTCCTGATCGGATCCGGTGCCGCTGCCCCTTGGGACAAAATCGGCGAGCGGGGTCCCAGCGGTCAGAAGGTCACCGAGAAGCTGATCGAATCGGAGGATCCGTCGGTGAAATGCAGGGTGAGCGTGACGTCGGTGGTGCCTTCATCGAAGTCGTCTTTGAACTTGATGCGAGCCTCGGGGTCGTCGCCTGCCTCGATGGTGCGTTGGCTCGTGCTGCCGTCGGTGACCGCCACGACTCCCGTGGGGAGCTCGACGTCGAGGTCCTTGATGATCTTGTGGCTGTCGAGCTTGAACTCCTTGAAGTTCGGAGGGGAATTGTTCGCCGTGAGCTCGATCGACTCGATCTCCAGATCGGTGCTGGCCAGGCTCACCAGGTCGATATGGAAGTGATCGTCATTGTGAGAGTAGGCCGTGGCAGCAGAGGCTGTTTCGTCGATGAGCTCTTGGTCACCCTCTTCTTCTTCGTCAGCCAGGCGGGCGCGGAGAGTGCTGAGGGTCAGCTCTCCTCCTCTCCCCCCGGTCCAGACCACCTTGACCTTGATCCGTTTCAGTGGGGTGGAGCCGTCGGTCTCAGCGGTGACCGGGTCTGGAGTGGTGGTGGTGACGTTGTCCACGAGGACGCTGCGGGTGATGCCTCCGTAGTCATCCAGATCTGAACCATCGATGCCCTGGGGGGGAGAGTTGCTGAGACCGTCGAAGTCATCGATGTCGTCGTAGGCCGCTCGACTGCCTTCCTCGGTGGCAAACGTGCCTTCGCTGAGATCGGGGTCCTCGAAGGCCTTGGAGACGATCTCCTCCATCAGGCTGTCGGCGAGAGACACGGCTGCAGACTGGTACGTCTCGTCCACGCTGGCCGAGGCCACCTCGGTGTAGAAGCTGGTGAGAGGTGGAATGGCCACGAGCATCACCGCGATGACGACCACCAGCTCGATCAGGGTGAGGCCCCGTTCGTTGCGCCGTGTCTGCATGGCTCTACCAGGTCACCGAGAAATCGATGGCGTCTGAAGAGCCGTCGGTGAAGTGCACCGTGAGGGTGAACTCGGTGGTTCCCTCATCGAAGTCATCCTTGAACCTGATCCGGGCCTCGGGGTCGTCGCCTGCCTCGATGGTTCTGTCGCTGCTGGATCCGTCGTTGAGCGTGACGACTCCCGTGGGCAGCTCTTCGTCGACGTCCTCGATGATCTTCTTGTTGTCGAGCTTGAACTCCTTGAGATTCGGCGGGGAGTTGTCCGCGTTCAGCTCGATCGACTCGATCTCCAGATCGTTGCTGGCGATGCTGACCAGGTCGACGTGAAAGTGGTCGTCGTCATGCTGGTAGGCCGTCGCGGCAGAGGCTGACTCGTCGAGCAAGGTTCCTGAGGATTCTTCTTCGTCTTCTTCCTCGGTGGGTGCCGCCAGGGTGGCCGTGACCACGCGGATGGTGCCGTTGCGCTCGGCCGTGGAGGTGTAGTCATCGCCGCTCTTGGTGACGGTATAGGTGGTGCCGGCGAAGTCCACGGCGGTGCTGATCTCAGCCCCGGTCTGGGCCGCATGCCAGGCTCCTGCCTCCGCAGACCAGAACGACTGGGCCGATTCGATCTTGTCCACCGTCGCCATGCGCTGGGTGCCAAACAGCTCCACCAGAGCAGTGCCCGCAGAGAGCAGGATCAGCATGGCCGCGATGAGCATGAGCAGCACGGAGCCCTGTTGGCGGTTGTCCATGGCTTCAAGAACTCACCGAGAAGGTGATGCTGTCGGAGGAGCCGTCGGTGAAGTGCACCACGAGGGTGATGTTTGTTGTGCCCTCGTCGAAGTCGTCTTTGAACTTTACTCGAGCCTCCGGATCATCGCCCGCCTCGAGGGTGCGATCGCTCGTGTTGCCGTCGGTGAGCGCGACCACTCCCGTGGGGAGTTCCACGTCGAGGTCCTTGATGATCTTGTGGCTGTCGAGCTTGAACTCCTTGAAGTTCGGCGGGGAGTTGTCGGCGCTGAGCTCGATCGATTCGATCTCCAGGTCGCTGGGCCAGAGGCTCACAAGATCGATATGAAAATGATCGTCGTTGTGAATGTAGGCCGTCGCCGCCGCCGCGGCCTCGTCGAAGATGTTCCAACCCGCGCTCTCGGTCGGGTCGCGAGGGAAGACCGTGGCCATTGATCGGTAGGGCTGGCCACTCATGGTGACGGTCAGGTCGATCTCCAGCAGGCGGATCTCGGTCGCCGTCGTCGTGGTGGCGCCGTCCTCGTCCCGATAGGTCAAGGTCAGGGCGGAGACGTTGCTGGCGATCAGGTCGCCGTTGCGTGTCAGGTCTGACCCGGACAAGGCATAGGCAGCGGTGCCGTCGCTGTCATCGAAGGTGAGCGACGAGCTGGTCATGACGCTGATGGAGTCGTAGCTCGCCAGGTCACGAAAGTCGCGCTTCATGCGCTCCACCGCCAGGCCCGATTGGTAGGCCGCCTGAATCCGGGGGGCAGTGCGCGAGTAGACCTTCATGGAGTCGAGCAGGACCTGGGCCGGGACCAACGACACCACTCCGGCGATGGCAATGACCATGACCAGTTCGACGAGCGAGTAGCCCGCCGCCGGGTGTTGCTGCCGGGGGTCCGGTGGAGAGTGGTCCATGGTCAGGGAGACCTGTTCAGTCGATGGTGATGAGTCCCGTGGTCTTTGTCACTCGCACGGTCTGGTCGCCGTCGAGACCGACGGTCCCGTCTGAACTCAGCGCCGTGCCATCGACGTCGAACGGCCTTCCCTTTTGATCGAACTGCACCTCGGCCGTGGAGTTGAAGCCAACGGACGTGAGGCCAGGCCCCGTGTCGCCGAGCTGCAACAGGAGCGGTGAGAGCGACACCGGGTCTGTCATGGCCAGGCGGTTGGCCTTGCCCGGGTTGGCCGGGTCCTCGACGTAGGCGGCGACCTGCTCTGCCGCCGTGTCGAAGCTGACCCAGGTGTCCAGGTTGGAGGCCATGGCGGTCTGCTGTGCGAAGACCAGCACGGTGCGAACTCGCGAGGCGCCCAGGGCTTGCCGGGAGCTGGCCAGGTTGCTCAGTGAGGGTCCGGCCACTGCGGCCATGACTCCCACAAGGCTCACCACCACCACCAGCTCGATGAGGGTGAAGCCCGACGATGGACGGCCGAGGACAGCGGGATCTCGGTTGTTGCCGTCCATCGTCGTGGGCCAGGCTCAGAAGCCTGCTTCGCTGGCACCGCTCGCGGTGTCAGCCCAGAATTCCCCCGTGGAAGCCTTGTAGCACCAGGCCCCGGATGTGCCGCTGGTGACCGGCGTACCCTTGGTGGTCCCGGCGACGATGGCGTTCTTGTCCGAGCCCGTGGAGTACGGGTTGTCGGGGATGCCAGCGGTGGACATGACCGTGCCTTCGGTCTGCAGCTCGGTCAGGGTGGGGTAGGTCGCCGAACCACCACCCGCTGCGGTGGCGCTGTACGCGTAGAAGTTGCTCACGGCTGCGCGGGTGCCACCGATGGCTGCCTTGCATGCGGCTTCCTTGCTGTCACCAGAGAAGTCGAAGAACTTGGGCACGGCGACAGCCGCCAAGACGCCCAGGACCGTGATGACGATGACCAGCTCCACCAGAGTGAAGCCCTTGCTCTTGCGTTGAATCATGAATCGAATTCCTTGAAGTGGACTGTGTCAGCATTTTGAGTAGGAAGTGCGCCTCATGGCGTGAAGGGCGCCAGAGACCCACAGAGGTCGCCTCTGAGGAGACCGCTCCCTCTTGTGTCGGCCGTGGGGGATGTTGAGCTTGAGCCGGGATGGGGGGACTTGAAGGCTCTTTGACCAGTGGCCGTGGTGACGGCCTGTGGCTCTACTTCATGGCCGAGGCCATGTCCCACATGGGCAGGAACGTGGCCAGGGCTACGAAGAGCACGATCACGGCCAGGCCGAGGGTCATCAGCGGCTCGATGAACGTGGAGAGATTGCGGGTCAGATA